>ENA-ORPD01000073-ORPD01000073.1-human-gut-metagenome-genome-assembly--contig:-NODE-73-length-95225-cov-20.893359_pt1 | contig 95225 bp, 74 predicted proteins | sample MGYA00242143_ERZ509076 | MGnify/ENA primary metagenome ERZ509076 (study PRJEB26280, sample SAMEA2338706) | human gut metagenome | biome: human gut; feature: human-associated habitat; material: faeces... | reverse complement strand
TATGTGCCGATTAATTCAAACTTGGTTTCTATAGAGGTACTTTTTCAGTGCCCTCGTTTGAAAAGCAGCTTTTTTAACTCCAATGCAGTTGCAAAAATGCCTGACGGCAATTTCATCTTCGGTACTTCCAACGGATGTGTCACATTTCATCCCAAAAGAATTTTCAATTCCCGCAGAAACGATTTGAAAGTCATTTTCACAAAGCTTTATGTCGGAGCCAAGCCTATCAGCGTCGATTCATTGTATGACGGCAGAATATTGCTGAAAAGTTCATTAGAAAAAACTTCGACACTGACATTTGACCATGACGACAATCTGATTACCATCGAGTTTACCGCTTGTGACCTGACCAACCAATACAATCTTGAATATGATTACAAATTAGAGGGGCTGGACAACCAATGGCTGCATACCGGCGACAACAAAGTGACATTCGCCTCTATTCCGGAGGGTAAATACCGTCTGCTCGTGAAAGCGTGTCTGCCCAACGGTGAGTGCAGTGAGACATCGGGCATTGACATCATCATACGTCCTCCGTTCTATCTGTCCTGGTGGGCCTATACGATTTATATTTTGTTCATTATCGGTTGTGTCTATGCCGTGTACTTCGGTGTCCGAAACAAGCACAGACAGAAAATGGATATTCAGAAACAGGAATTTGAGAATGAGCAAAAAGCCAAGATAAATGAAATCAAATTCAAATTTTTCACAAATATCAGCCATGACCTGCGCACTCCCCTCACTCTTATCATGGTTCCGTTACAGGTCCTGATGAGCAGGGCTAAAGACGAGACATCAAAAAAGATGCTAAACACCATGCATCAGAATGCCTTGCATCTGTTGAATCTGATTAATTCACTGCTTGACTTACGGAAATTAGATGTGGGGGCTGAGAGTCTACACTGTAGCCACAATGACTTCATTCATTTTGTCAAATCGACCTGCGCATCATTTGAGGATTATGCGTCAAGCCGTAACATTAAATTCGACCTGGACTGCAGTCTGTCGGAATTAAGCTTTGACTTCGACATTCAGAAAGTCAAAAAAATAATGAACAACCTACTGTCAAATGCCTTCAAATATACCCCTGACGGCGGCCATATCCGTGTCAGTCTGGAACGCAATGACAATTTTGTGACAATCAGCGTGGCTGATACCGGCGAAGGAATAGATGATAAAACTAAAAAATACATATTCGAACGGTTTTATCAGGGAGAACAGAGCGAGAGCAAGACCGGCAGCGGAATCGGTCTGCATATTGTGAGCGAATATGTCCACATGCACGGCGGTGAGATTTCCGTAACAGACAATACACCGCAAGGAAGTACATTCACATTCAGTATTCCGCTTCAGAATTGCGGACCCGTCACTGATAGCGTAGCAGACCGGACTGACGATGAAGCTACTGACGAAACTACCGATGAAACGGAATTACAGCAGACCGACATCGACAATCCCGAGAGCGAGAAAAAAGCGAATATCCTCCTTGTGGATGACAACAAGGAATACCTTGACATAATCGCCAGTGTCTTATCCGACGAATACAATGTCCTCACCGCCGACAACGGAGAAAAAGCGCTTGAACTTCTTGACAAGGAAAACATCAACCTTATAATCAGCGATGTGATGATGCCCGGGATTGACGGAATGGAATTGTGTCGCCGCATTAAGAGCAATATCTGCTGGTCACACATACCTGTCATCCTGCTAACCGCCAAAGGCGCTGAGGAATCTCGTATCGAAGGGCTGGAACTTGGCGCCGACGACTACATCACCAAGCCTTTCAATTATCAGTTGTTAAGACTTAGGATACATAAATTCATCGAACTTTTCGAGCGCAACCACCGAATGTTTAAGAATCAGATTGATGTGGAACCGAGCGAAATCACCATAACATCACTTGATGAAAAATTGGTTGAGAAAGCCATCAAGATTGTCGAAGACCACATGGAGGATCCCGAATTCTCAGTCGAAGTCCTCAGTCAGGAACTTGCGCTCAGCCGCGGATATCTTTACAAAAAACTGATGGCTATAACAGGCAAGGGTCCGGCTGAATTCATCCGTACGATTCGCCTGAAACGAGCTCGCCAGCTATTGGCGAAAAGTCAGTTGCAAATAGCGGAAGTGGCCTATAAATGCGGATTCAATTCGCCCAAGCGTTTCGCTCAGAATTTCCGCAACGAGTTCGGTATGTTACCTTCTGAATATCTAAAGGGCTTGTCTTGAATCATGGACACATAACAGACACATCGGGAGTACATAATGAACCCTTGGTTTAATGATTGGTTTGCTAAATTCGCAACGCCAATCATTTTTTTATTCACATTATGCTTCTAACTCGATTTTTATCAGGCATGCTCGTTGCCGCCTCATCCGTAATAGGCTGCCATCCGGTCGGAGCTGCATCATCGTCCAACGCTCTTGACCGATACGGTCTGCTCAAAGGATGTGATGCGTCACCGAAGTTATTGACAGGAAACGGAAATCCACTTCTGGATTTTATGTATGTTGCGGACCCGACAGCCATTGTCCATGACGGACGTATCTATGTCTATGGTACAAATGACCAGCAGCAGATTGATTCCGTAGGAAGAGAGAATAAAAACAGCTATGAATTTATTCATTCCTTAGTCATGATGTCAACTGACGATATGGTCAACTGGACATATCACGGCATTATCAATGTAGAGAAATCAGCTCCCTGGACCGGAGTCAAGGGTGTCTCATGGGCTCCGTCAATCATCTCACGAGTTGAGGATGACGGTCTCACACATTTTTATATGTATTATTCACATGGCGGCGGCGGTGTGGCAGTGCTGACTTCGACATCACCTGTCGGCCCGTGGACCGACCCGCTCGGACATGACCTGATTGATTTAAGCACTCCGGGATTAACTGACTGTCCGGCTCCTTTCGACCCCGGAGCAGTCATTGATGGCGAAGGCAACGGATGGCTCTCATTCGGTGGCGGAAAATCATCAACTGCAACCGCATTGTATCCCGGAAGCGCCCGTATCGTCAGACTCGGCAAAGATTTGCTTAGCCTCGACAGTGAAATCAGCGAAATTCCAGCACCATACTTCTTTGAAGCAAGCGAGCTGAACTACATAAACGGAACATGGGTATATTCTTACAGCACGGACTGGGTTGACCGTAACGAATGGCTCACCACTGAAGCCGAGCGCCCGACAATCTGCTCCATCAGCTATATGACATCCGACAATCCGCTTGATAAAAATAGCTGGAAATTCAGAGGTGACATCCTTAAAAATCCGTTTGGCTATGGAATGTCAGCTACAAACAACCACACCCATTTCCTGAAGTTCGGCAGTGACTATTACATTTTCTATCACAATAATCATCTCGCTGACTTCCGTGAAATCAAAACAGGCTATCGCAATATCTGTGTTGACAAAATAGATATAGATGAGTCTACCGCATCCATCACTCCCGGCACCATGACTCAGTATGGAGTGACACAATTAAAACCGATAAATCCATTCTCATGGCAACAGGCCGAAACCGTGGCGGCAACACATGGCTTCAATTTTGAGCATACATCTGTCCCGGGCAATATGGTGGCTGTAGGATTAGGCAAAAACCAGATGTCCGAGATAAGGAAAGTGGATTTCGGGACAGGCGCGTCATCTTTTGAAGCCAAGATTTCAGGTAAAGGTACCATCGAGATATATTCCGGAAAACCTGAGGGCAAACCTATCGCAAAACTCAATGCCGATAATCCACAATGGGACAACGTCTCGGTCAAACTGAACAAATCACTTACAGGTGTCCATGACCTTTGTTTCGTGTACCGTAACGGTGATTTCAAATTTGACGAATGGCGTTTCCTGAAATAAAAACACATTTCAGTCATGAACTCATATTATTCATCCAATCATATCATGAAATTACGCAGATTGTTTAGCAAAAGTCCGCGGTATCTATTAAGATGTATAGTTACCGTAATGCTGCTCGGTGGATTCTTCATCCCGGGTTTAGCACAGAACGTAAAGCTCACCGGTACTGTAAGAGGCGCCGATGACGATGCCCCGCTTATCGGAGCAAGTGTAAAATCAGGCTCCGGTGTGATAGCGGTCACTGATGCTGATGGTGCATTCTCCATCAACGTGAATAAAGGTCAGACGATCACTTTCACCTATATCGGCTACCTGCCCCAGAGTTTCAAAGTCGGAGACAAGACAAATGTCAACATCTACCTCAAAGAAGATGTCGAAGCCTTGGAAGAGGTGGTTGTGGTCGGCTACGGAACTATGAAACGCAGTGACCTAACAGGTTCAGTTGTCTCAGTATCGGCCGACGACATCAAGAAAACCGTAGCAACTTCACTTGACCAGGCCCTGCAGGGACGTGCGGCCGGCGTTCAGGTAACGCAAAACACAGGTGCCCCCGGTGGTGGTATTTCAGTAAGCATCCGAGGCACCAATTCTCTCAACGGCAATGAACCATTGTACGTAATCGACGGTGTCCCCCTGTCAGGCCAGTCTGACGGCAACACCAATGCTCTTTCTTCGATAAATCCCGCTGACATCGTGTCAATGGAAGTACTCAAGGATGCTTCGGCAACTGCCATCTACGGTTCACGCGCAAGCAACGGCGTGATTATGATTAAGACAAAGCGCGGTGAAGCCGGAAGAACCAAAATCAGCTATGAAGGCTACTATGGCATCCAGCAGATTCCCAAGCGTCTCGATGTCCTGAATCTTAAAGAATTTGCCATCTTCCGCAACCACCGTGCCGATGTCATCGGTTTCGGCGCCACCAAAGAATTCGGTGACCCCTCGATTCTCGGCCCCGGCACCAACTGGCAGAATGAAATTTTCAGGACCGCCGGTATGCACAACCATCAGGTAACTGTTTCAGGCGGTAACGACTGGGGACGCTATGCCGTAAGCCTCGGCTACCTTGACCAGGACGGTATCGCAATCGGCTCGGATTTCGAGCGTTTCTCCGGACGTGTCAACCTCGACGCCAATATTACCAAATGGCTCTCCATGGGTATCAGCGCGTCTCTGAGCCGCACCAAGCAGACCAATACCATTGATAACGGCAACATCATCCGCACTGCCCTTGACCAACACCCCAATGTGCCGGTCAAGAATCCTGACGGCTCCTACGGTTTCCAGGCTCAGGACGACAATTTCGGCACATTCTATGCCAACCCTGTAGCTGATGCCCTTCTGCGCGAGGACTACGACCGCGGAACCAACTTCTTCGGAAATATCTGGGCTGACTTCAAAATTATCAAAGGTCTCACTCTCCGTCTGGAGTACGGCGGCGGTTTCAACTACAATAACCATTACTACTACCGCCCGACTTATGACTATGGCCTCTTTGTCCAGGACTCAGAAAGCTCACGCAGCGCAAGCAATGGCAAGAACCATTTCTTCAAGACCTTCCTGACTTATGACACGCAAATACGCAAACACCATCTGAATGTAATGCTCGGCCACGAGTCAAGTGAAAACGCGTATGAATACCTTTCAGGTTCCCGCCGCAATTTCTTCCTCAACTCAGTCCATGAACTTGTTGCCGGTGACGCCCTCACTGCCAAAAACAACAGTTCGCGAGGCTCAGGTTCGATGGAATCATACTTCGGCCGCGTCAACTATAATTTTGATGACCGCTACCTCCTGACCTTCACACTCCGTACCGACGGCTCGTCAAATTTCGGCAAAGCAAACCGCTGGGGCTGGTTCCCCTCCGCGGCTCTCGGCTGGAGAATAAGCCAGGAAAAATTCCTCCAAGGGTTTGAGCCGCTCAATAACCTGAAACTCCGTCTCGGCTGGGGTATCGTCGGCAACCAGAATGCCGGAGCCTATGCCTATGGAACTTCGATGGCTTCAAGCGCCACCGTCTGGGGCGCTGGCTTCTATGCAGGCAATTACTCCAATAACAAGCTGAAATGGGAGGAAACCAAGTCCTATAACATCGGCCTTGACCTGGCCATGTTCAACAACCGTCTGGAATTCATCATTGACGCCTATCTCAAGAAAACTGACAATCTGCTCATGCAGGCATCGCTGCCGGGCTATGTGACTTCAATCATATCATCGCCCTGGGTCAATGCCGGCGCCATTGAAAACAAAGGTTTTGAATTCACTCTCAACACCGTCAACATCAGCACCCGCGATTTCACCTGGAGAACAGGCTTCACCTTCTCGCTCAACCGCAACAAAGTGACAAAGCTCTACACCCAAACATCAAGCATCACCGGTACAATCGGGGCTGACACCTATACCAAAACAGTTGTCGGTGAACCTGTCGGCCAGTTCTACGGCTATAATGTAATCGGAATGTTCAAAGAAGCTGATGATTTCTATGTGAAGGACCAGAACGGAGATTTCATGCTTGACGACAATTTCAAAAAAATTCTTGTGGCCATCCCTGAAAACAAGACCATCAAGGAGAATGAAATCTGGTATGGCGACTACATCTTCGAAGATGTCAACCATGACGGTGTCATCACTGAAGCTGACCGCAAATTCATCGGTAATCCCGAGCCCAAATTCACTTACGGATTCAACACCACATTCACCTACAAGGATTTCGACCTCAATGTCTCACTTGTCGGCGTTTATGGCAACAAAGTGTTTAACTTCCTGCGTCAGACCTACACCGCACCGATGCGCAATTCCAATCTTCTCCGCGAAGTCACAAACTTTGCAAGTGTGGGATTAATCGACCCCAACGGCGGACATACGTTTGAAAACATGCACGTAATCAATCCCGAAGCAACAATCTGCCGCATTGCAGTCGATAACTCAAACGACAACAACCGCATGAGCAGCTATTTTGTCGAGGACGGCTCATATCTCCGTGTGAAAAACATCTCATTAGGCTATACATTCCCGAAATCACTAATCAAAAAAGCCAGCCTTGAAAACCTCCGGCTCTACTTCAACGTGCAGAATCCGTTCACTTTCACCAAGTATAAAGGATTTGACCCTGAAATCGGAGCTTACAACTACAACGTGCTGACCCGCGGCATTGACTATGCCCGTTATCCGTCACAAGTCATCTTTACTTTCGGACTTAATATTTCACTCTAACAAGAATAACAATGAAAAAATCATATATTCCACTATTAGGACTCGGAATCGCAGCCTGTCTTTCATCCTGCGGTGAAGATTTCCTTGAAAAATTGCCACAGGGAAACTATGTTGAAGAAACATATTATGTTTCTGACAAGGCCCTCGAAGCAGCGACTTCAGTTCTGTATAACCGTCCATGGTTTGAATATAACGGAGAAGGAGCACTCTATATCAGCAGTCTGGCTAATGAGTGTTTCGACCCATGGAATGCTCCTGAATTCAACACCATGCAGGTGACAGCTCTTAACCCACACCTTTCAAACATCTGGCGTTCATTCTATGCGGTTGTGACCATGTCCAACTCCATCATAGACGCCTGCCAGACAAAAGTCGGGCCTGACTGTACGGAAGCCGGCATTCACACCGCCATCGGCGAAGCCCGACTGATGAGAGCGGCCGCATACTTTTATGCAGTCCGCTTCTGGGGTCCGATGATTCTGTTTGAAAACAATCAGGACATCGTCAATAATCCCGTGCGTCCGCTCAACAAAGAGGAGGATGTGTTCAAATTCATCATCCGTGACCTTGAAATAGCCGCCGACTATCTTCCGGAAACCGGAGTCAAGGGCCGCGCTACCTGCTGGTCAGCCAAAGCACTTCTCGCCAAAGTCTATCTGTGCCGTTCAGGCTGGAACGGAGGAGCACGCGATGAAGCCGACCTTGAGAAATGCAAGACTCTCTGCGAGGATGTAATCAACAGAAGCGGTCTGAACCTGCTCCCCAACTATGCCGACCTCTTCAAATATAAATTCAACAACAATGAAGAGTCACTCTTGGCCATGCAGTGGGTTCCACTCGGCGAATGGGGCACACAGAACACCCTTTACTCAATACTCTCAATCAATGAGATAACCGGCGGCATCGGTGCCTGGGGCTCTCCATTTGCGCCGTTGGAAATGCTTGACCAGTACGAACATGCCGATACCATCCGCCGTAACGCCACTTACATGACGCAGTTTACCTTCTACCCGGAAATCAACATTTCGGAAGGTGGTTACCACTACGGAAAAGAGAGCGCACAGATCAAAAAGGGTGCCATCGGTGGTCCAGATGATGACAATGACGGTTTTGTAGCTCCGATGAGCTCGCCGCTCAACACCTATATCATCCGACTTGCCGACACTTATCTCACCTATGCTGAAGCCTGTCTCGGCAACAAGGATAAACTCACTGACGGACCCGGTCTCGATGCTTTTAACAAAATCCGCGAGCGTGCACAGATTGACCCGAAAAAATCAATCACGTTCGAGGACATAGTCCGCGAACGCCGCATCGAATTCTGCATGGAGTTCACCAACTGGTATGAATACATCAGCTGGTTCAAGTGGAAACCCGAACTGATTCTCAACCTCATCAATAATCAGAATCGTGGCACTCGTGCCGACAAAATCAAAAAAGATCCTGACGGATATCTGAATTATGAAGGCCTGATTAAGCCGACATCGCCCGTAGTGGTAATCAGCAGCAAGATGTTCATGCCCTATCCTGAGAACGATGTTATTCAGAATCCATTGCTGAAAGAAGAGCCCGTGAGCTATGATTTTAAAGACTAACCCCAATTGACAGACCAATTATGAAAAACTATAAAACTTTATTCTGTGTGGCCATAGTCTGCCTGATGCAGGTTCTGTTCTTTGCCTCATGCAGCTCTGACGGTGACAAGGACGGACAGCCGGTCATCACCGGAATCCGTTCGATTGAAAACCCTGACAGCCTTTTCACCGACGGCGAGCGCTGGCAACTGATTGTAATCATGGGCCATCGTCTCGATGGAGCCAAGGAAATCTACATCAATGACCAGAAAATCTCTTTTAATCCGACTTATGTCACTTCAACCAACATCATCCTCTCGATTCCCGAAAAGTTGAAGCTTGTCGGCGAGGACCCGAGTCTGAGACCTGAAATCCGCCTTGTTACGGACCACGGCACTGCGACCTATGCTTTCCATGTCAACTCTCCTGCTCCCCACCTCATTTCATATACGGCCGACTGGGTGGGAAAAGAACCATTAGTCCCAGGTCAGGAGTTCCGCATCAAAGGCGAGAATTTCTATGAAGTACAGAGCCTCTACATATCTGAAATCAACCCATACGAGGTCGATGAAGAAGGGAATCTTGTAGAACCGGAAGAACCGGTGACCAAATATGAAATCACCGAATTCACCGTCAACGCAACTTTCGATGAAATCACCGCCCTGATGCCGGCTTCATTCCCTGACAAAGGCTACATTGTACTCGAATGTTATTCAGGTCCCTCTGTCATCGGTTTCCGCTCTGTCAAGCCAACCCCACCTGTAATCGAGGATATTTCATCAGATATGCCTGTCTGGGGCGAACCGTGTACCATCTACGGTAAGGATTTTAACGACATAGTGGCTATCGTTATCGGTAAAAACGAAATCACAATCCCTGCCAAAGATATTTCCGCCAACGAGGACAACACTCAGCTTACATTCTCACTCCCCACACTGCCTGAAAAGGGCGGACGACTGATTCTGATAACCGAGCAGGGCCGCGATACCGTACCCTTCTATCAGAAATCAAGAGTAATGATTGACTTCGACAACTACGGACGTTACTGGTGGGGCGGAACCGATTCAAGCAAACCGGTTGATGAAACTACAGCCAGCAACAAACCTGCCAACACCTCAGGCAAATTCCAGGGCATCGAGGGTACCACTCAGATTGGAAACGGATGGTGGGGCCCGCTCTACCTCGGTGAGGCACAGATTCCTGATATACCTGACGACACTCCGATTGAAAAAATCGAATTCCGCTACGAATGTTATATGCTCTATCCTTATGTCGAAGGAATGGACTGCTGGTTTATTCTTTGCGATGCCACTCCGACCCAGGGCCAATATTTTTTCGATGGCTACAAGGACCGAATCACCGGCAAGTGTGAACAGGGTCGTTGGATGTGCTGCTCGATTCCGTTGGAAAAATTCACATCAGTTGCCACATTCGGTGAAATCAGGCAGAATCTGACATCAGTCTATCTCCATGTCTGCAACCCCAACAACGTGCAGGACATCGCTGTCTATTTTGACAACTTCCGTATGTATGTTAAACCATAACAGATTGAGAAATCATGAAAACCAACTATATTTTACAGATATTACTGTCGTTGCTTCTGTCCGTAGGATTTATTTCCTGCTCGGATGACACAGACAATAATCTCGCACCCGACAAAATCAATTTTGTCATTGAGAATGATGTACTGTCGTTTCAGAAAGAAAGCAACACCAATTCTTTCCGCATCAAATCAGAAGTGCAACCACAGATTAGCTGTCCGGAAGACTGGGTAGAACTCAATCTCGAACGCCTGACAGCTTCAATCTATCGCCTTGATGTGAAGGTCGCCGCCAACACGGGCGATGACCGCACCGCATCAGTGACCATAACATCGGGTACTGAATCCAAAACCCTGACCATTAACCAGTCATCACAACCCCAGGCTTCAGCCTACGAAGTGGCTTCATGGCTTGGCTTGGGCTGGAATGCGGGCAATCAGATGGACTCTTACAAAAACGGCGTGGCCAGCGAGACCAGCGATGGTAACCCGATGCTGACTCAGGAACTGTTTTATAAAATTAAGGCAGCTGGAATCAAGACTGTACGTATACCGGTCACTTGGATTGGCCATATCGGTCCGGCTCCTGACTACATTATTGATGACCGTCTGGAACGCGTTGCTGAAATTGTAGGTTATGCAGAAAAAGCCGGGTTGAACATAATCATAAATCTTCATCACGACGGCTCCGGAGGTTATGGTTTCTGGCTTGATTTCAAACCGGCCGCTGCAAATGTAGCCAAAAATCTTGAAGTCGAGGACCAGATACGCAAAGTCTGGACTCAGATAGCCAAGCGTTTCGTAGATACCGGTGATTTCCTCATCTTCGAGGCTTTCAACGAAATACATGACGGAGACTGGGGATGGGGAGCCAATCTGACAGATAATGGTCATCAGTATAACCTGCTCAACGAATGGCTTCAGGTTTTTGTCGATGCCGTACGCTCAACCGGAGGCAAAAATGCCACTCGTTATCTTGGTGTAGCCGGATATGCCGGAGGATGGGAACTAATTGAACACCTTAAACTGCCCAAAGACCCCGCAATCGGCCGTCTACTCGTATCAGCCCATTGTTATTCTCCCGGAAAGTTCTGTATGGAATTTTATGATGAAGGTGGTAATTATACATACTTCCCTGAATGGGGCCATACTGCAACAGAAGGAAAATACCCTGCCGATGATGTCGATGAAAAAGGTCTGGAAAACATTTTCCGAGGACTGAAGGAAAGATTTACCGACAAGAACATTCCGGTCTATATCGGTGAGTTCACATGTACAAACCGTCCGGCCGGACGCGAAAGCGCATTCCGAGACTATTATCTCGAATATTTCTGCAAGGCAGCTCATGACTGCGGCCTGTCTCCTGTATTCTGGGATAATGGCGGCAAGGGTATCGGTGCCGGTCAAGGTGCTATATTTGACCGTCAGACAGGCGACTATATCCATTATAATGAAGCTTCAGTTGCCGCGATGGTTCGTGCGGTCTCCGATGACAGCCCTGAATACACACTGAAAAGTATCTATGACAGAGCACCCGCACCCGAAGAGGACGACAAACAATAGTTCTCTAAAAACGCAATACCGAGGTAAAATTTATTATTAGATTGTTTTCAGTTCAGCTCTTCTGTATATGTTAGGGACATAGTTGATTATGTGATTAACATATACAGAAGAGTATTTTTTAATATCAGAATTCCAAGCACGACAAGTATTAACAGTTTATGGCATCGAAAAAGTATTTGACTACTACGATATTCTTGTTGTCCATGACAAGTCTGTGTTCCAACGCACAGCGTCCGGTTGTACAGACAAATTTCACGCCTGACCCTGCTCCGATGGTCTATGACGATACATTTTACATCTACACCGGTCATGACGAGGATGGCGAGCATAACGAGTTTGTAATGAATGAATGGAGAGTCTACTCATCCAAAGATATGGTCAACTGGACCGACCACGGCTCCCCGATGTCACTCGACACATTCAAATGGTCGGAATGGGGAGCATGGGCATCGCAGTGTGTTGAACGTGACGGCAAGTTCTATTGGTACGTATGCTGTGTCGACAAGGCCACTCATGATATGGCAATCGGTGTGGCTGTGGCCGACAGTCCGACCGGTCCCTTCAAGGACCCTATCGGAGCTCCGCTTGTAAGCGGCCACGGAGGCTACATCGACCCGACGGTTTTCATCGAACCAAACGGTGATGCGTGGCTCTACTGGGGAAATCCCGGTCTGTGGTGCTGCAAACTTAACCGTGACATGATTTCCTATGACCATAAATTTGAAATCAAAGGTGACCATGCCGAGAAAGTTGCTGACGGCGTCTGGAAATTCAAACAGGATGAAAATTCATTTGGAGGGCCTGAAAAGCTGGCCGAAGGCACGGTTTTCACCGACTATAAGGATTTGTATGAAGAAGGACCGTGGTTTTATAGACGCGGCGACAGATATATTTTAGCTTACGCAGCCGGTGGAGTTCCGGAACACATATCTTATTCCGTGAGCAAAACTCCTTATGGCCCGTGGAAATATGCCGGGCAAATCATGCCTTTGCAGCAGATGAACTCGTTCACCAACCATTGCGGTATCGTAGAGTTCCGTGGCGCAAATTACTTTTGCTATCATTGCGGCACTCTTCCCGGTGGCAGCGGTTTCAACAGGTCGACCGCTATCGAGCGTTTTGACTATAATCCTGACGGTTCCATACCGGTCATCCTGCCCTCCGGCAAAGGCCTTGAGCCGGTAGGGACTCTGAATCCCTATTCACGTGTCGAGGCAGAAACCATGGCATGGTCCGAAGGGCTTAAAACAGAGCCCAATGCCAAGACCGGCATTTATGTTTCGGACATTCATGACGGCGATTTCCTTCAGGTGCGTTCTGTTGATTTCGGAGATAAGGGAGCACGCTCGTTGACCGCTTCGGCGGCAAGTGCGCTGCGGGGAGGCAGAATCGACGTGTATCTCGACAGCGTTTCCGGGAAACATATAGCCTCGATTGAGATTCCCGGGACCGGCGGCTGGGAGAACTGGACTTCAGTCAAAGCCCCCCTCTATGAGACCGTGACCGGAGTCCATGACCTGACTTTCGTGTTCCGCGGACGCAAGGGCTGCAAACTTTTTAATTTCGATTATTGGAAATTCGAATAGCAAAGCATATATTTGGATATAATTTTACGTATCTATGAAAAAAATAATGATTCTGTCACTGTTCTTCATGACACTTCTGAGCATGAACGGGCAACAGTTATCGTGGACCGCAGATAATGGTAACGGCACATACACAAATCCGTTATTCTATGACGAGTTTTCAGACCCTGACATAATCCGCGTAGGCGATTCATTCTATTTAGTGGGAACAACCATGCACTGTAATCCGGGCCTTGTGGTGCTGGAGTCTAAAGACCTTGTCAACTGGGACTTCTGCAGTTACGCGTTTGACCGTATTGACATTGATGATGACCGATTCCGGCTTGAAAACGGGAAAGAAGCCTATGGCCAGGGTATATGGGCTCCTTGCATACGCTATCATGACGGCAAATTCCACATATTTTCAAACATCAACGGAATAGGTATGCAGGTTTACGTGTCAGAGGACCCCAAAGGTCCGTGGACACATTATAATATGGGAGGAGCCATACATGACCTGTCTGTCCTGTTTGACAACGGACGGATATATGCCATCTACGGTTATGATGAAGTGCACTGTATCGAAATCAAACCGGATTTCAGCGGCTATGTCGATAACAGTGACATCTGCCTGATTGAACGCGGCAATGCCATGGGCGAGGGACACCATATCTATAAAATTGATGGAAAATACTACATCATCAGTGCTGACTATTCGCCCATGGGGCGTATGATGTGTGCCCGCGCCGACAAACTTGAAGGGCCTTATGAAACCCGGGTCATAAGCTGCCGGGAGACTATGGGAACAGAACACTCAACATGGGCCGTGGATATACCTATGGACGGCGCAATGCCCGAACCGGGGAAATGGTCTCTGAAAACAAGCAAACCGAATGCCGACAAAATGGGTTGTGCCACTCTCCATCAAGGAGGTATCGTACAGCTTGAAAACGGTGACTGGTGGGGATTTTCGATGCTCGATTTTCTGGCCGTGGGGCGCACGACCTGCCTTTCGCCGGTCACATGGGTTGACGGATGGCCCTATTTCGGCCTGCCCGGCAATCTCGGCCGCTCACCCCGGACTTGGCTAAAACCTTCTGTTTCCGCTTCGGTCACTCCTCATGCTCCTTACTGCCGTAGCGATAACTTTGACAATGGCAGACTTCAGCCTGTGTGGCAGTGGAATCATCTGCCCGATGACAGCAAATGGTCATTACGAAAAGGGAAACTGCGCCTGAACACTATGCCGGCCAAAAATTTGTACTGGGCCAAGAACACACTGACTCAACGAGGCATCGGACCGGTATCGGTATCGACCGTAACTCTTGAAGCCGACAAACTCAAAAACGGCGATATTGCCGGATTGGCGTTGATGAACATTCCTTACGAATGGATTGGCATTGAAATCCGTGACGGCAAACCGCTGCTGAGCTATTATGACCTCGGAACAGACACAAGCATTGAAAAACCGCTGGACAGCCACAAAATACAGCTCCGGCTTACAGGCGATTTCGAGCATGAATGGGCTCAATTCAGTTTCAGTACCGATGGAAAGACATTTCAGGATATAGGCCAACGGCTGGTGGTACCCTATCAGACCAAGACGTTTCAGGGTGCGAGAATTTCATTGTTTGCATTCAACCGACTGGGGAAAAACGGCGGCTATGCCGAGTTCGATGATTTCATTGTTGAAGAACCGCTGGCCGACCGCAGCCGCAACATCCCACTGGGAAAAGTCATAAGTCTGACAAATCTTTCAAACAATCACCGGATGCAGGCCCACAGCCGTCGGATGGTTCTGTCAGTATGGCAGGGTGATGCCGATTATGAAACCGACAACTGCCGCTTCATTGTCCACGACAGAGGCAACGGCAAAGTGGCTCTTGAAGCCGTCAACGGAAACGGTTTCATAACAGTTGCCGGTCTGGGTCTGTCAGGAGACCTGCGTCTGTCACCAAAAGAAACCGATGACTGCCTTTTTATGTGGCAGGATATGCTTCACGGCCAATTCATGTTGCTATCCTTGAAGACACATCGCTATGTAGGCCTCGACCCGGCCTCAGGAGAGCCTTATTCCGCTGACTGGCCCGGCACATCGGCAAGCCGTCTCGGAGGCACAGTATTTAAATGGACCGAAGCCGGAATCATAGATGTAATGGCTGAGAAATAATCATACCCGTAATAATTATTCCAAAAAAAATCAATATGAGAATCAATATCATATTCCTGACCATGGCGCTGTCATTACTTTTCGGAGAGGTCCGCGCTAACGACAGGGTCGAACAATGGAAAATATTTGAACTCCCATTCCACTTGAAGGTCAAGGGAAACCCCTTTGACGATGTTACGGTCAAAGCTACTTTCATAAACGGCGCCGACACAGTCAATGTCAAAGGTTTTTATGACGGAGATGATGTGTACAGAGTCCGTTTCATGCCGCACAAAACAGGATCGTGGAAATATCGTATAAGCTTTGACGGCATAAACCGCAAAGAGAAGAAAGGCTCGTTCGTGTGTGTGACAGCAAGTGCTGACAATCACGGACTTGTCAGAGCTGACTCTACGAATTTCGTTTATGCTGATGGTTCAAGATATATTCCGGTAGGAACGACCTGCTATGCCTGGGCCCATCAGCCATCAGAACTGCGCCGACAGACACTTGAGACCCTCGGCAAAAGTTGTTTCAACAAGTTGCGGATGTGCGTTTTCCCGAAAAGCTATGACTGGAACCGGAACGAACCTGAAATTTATCCCTTCAAAGGCTCCGTAGGTCAATGGGATTTCTCACAGTTGACTCCGGAATATTTCAGAAACATCGAACAGTGCATTTCCTCGCTTGACAGCCTCGGAATTGAAGCAGATATAATAGTCTTTCACCCATACGACCGTTGGGGCTTCAGTTCCATTGGCCTCGCTGACCGTGACCGCTATATGCAGTATCTAATCTCCCGCCTCGGGGCTTATAAAAATGTCTGGTGGAGCATGGCGAATGAATATGATTTCATGGAAGCTTATACGATGGACGACTGGAAACATCACTTGGAATTTTTTGCTGAAAATGACCCCTACAATCATCTGCGGAGTATTCATAATGGCGTGAAACTATATGACCATCATGACCGTAATGTAACTCATGTCAGTATTCAGGCTCCGGACACCGACAACGCCGGCAACATCTGCCGCGAATATGGCAAACCGGTCATTTATGATGAATGTCGCTATGAAGGAAATATCCCCTGGATATGGGGAACACTTTCGGCAGAGGAAATGGTTCAGAAGTTCTGGAACGGATTTCTTGCCGGCGGCTTTGTCGGACACGGAGAAGTGTTGCTTTCCGACAGTTCCGTAGCTCCTGAAAAGTCAGATGAAGTGCTCTGGTGGTCAAAAGGAGGAATCTTAAAAGGTGAAAGTCCGCAACGCATAGGCTTCCTGAAAGAAATTCTTGAAAAATCGCCTAAAGACATAAAACCGGTAAAAGAGATAACCGGATGGCAGAACTATCCTACTCTCGGTTCCGACAATAAATGGTTTCTGATTTATACCGGACGTGACATCCATTGCCAGATGGTTCTCGAACTTCCAGATGATACGGATTATAAAATTTCACTTATTGACACCTGGAATATGAAAATAACCCCGGTTGAAGGAACTTTCCGCGGCCGCTCGCTTGTCCCGATAGCAGAACGTCCCTATATGGCTATAATTGTGACGGCGGTCAATAGCTGACAGTTATTGATACCTTCCCACAATACGGGAAAATACAGAGAGCCCGACTTTCAAAAAAACAGGTTGAAAGTCGGGCTCTCATAGTATCGTCAGTCAAAGTGTATTTTATCGGTTTGCACCAATTTCGATTTCATAAGTTTCAATTTGTATCATAATCGCTTTTATTCGAATCATAGTACAAAAACGTCATATCACGAAGACATAACAGTACCTCATGCGTAAAAAAGTATGCTTAAATTTGTGGCATCAATCTAAACTTTTTATCACGAAACCTACTAAAACCTTAACTATATGATTAGACTTTTACTTTCATGTGTTGCTGTCCTGTCAGCACTCATTCAACTCTCAGCAGCAGAGCGTGTCATTCTTTGGCAATCCGAAGCACCTGAAGGCGTCAGCCTTACCTGGGGTAACGGAGATATTAATATCAGCCCCGAGGCCTGCACCGAATTTATGGTCGGAGGCAAAATCGAGATACGCTTGAATAAGCAGGATGGAGCCGTATTAAAATTATGTTATGACAAACCTGTTGACGGATGGACAGATTTGCTCAGTTTTCCTCTTGAAGGGGAAAATCCTGTGACTGCTCAATCCGCATTGACCAAGTCACAGGTAACCACAATGAAGGAGTATGGATTTTTGCCCTTCGGTTTTGGAGTTTCAATAACCGAAATAGCCTATGTCCCGTCAGAAATAACTATCGATGAAAACGCTATCTGGGTCGGGCCGAAAAGCTTTAACGAATTTGGAAGCTTTGATTTCCCGGCATCATTGTTTTCAGAAGCCAAAGCCGGAGACAAACTTGTATTCATGATTTCTGATAGTGACAATCCTTACATCAAGCTTCTCTTTGGCAGTTGGGGCGGCATTGAAATCAACACTGAGGCTAATCCCGAGGAATTCAGCCTTACCACCAACAGCATCTCAGTGACCCTTAAACAGGAGTATATCGACAAACTTAAAGCCAACGGTCTCACTATCCAGGCTGTCCGTTTCATCCTTGACCAGCTCTTGCTTAAATCAGACGGCACTGTCTCAATCAAGGACATTGACATCGACAGCGATAACGCACCTGTCGAGTACTTCAATCTTAATGGCATCCGTGTAAACAAGCCTGAAAACGGCGTATTCATCCGCCGTCAAGGTAATAAAATTTCCAAAATAATTTTATAATTGCCAGGTCAAAAACACGCATAATAATACGTTAGGTTGTTAGAAAGCAATATCAGACAACATCTTGGCACAATAGTAACATTTAAATTAGGTCTTTCAATAAGGTATCTTTGCCAAAAGCCGACTGCCGCAATATTGATGGTAATAAATTTTCTTCGGAGTCGAGGCTTTTGAAAAAATAGCGTTCTGACCGTTCGAGGGCACTGAAAAAGTACCTCTATAGGAACCAGGCCTGAATTAATCGGCACATATCAAGATAAAATCTTGGATATGTGCCGATTTTTTTGTACCTTTATATGTATAAAACAGGCCGATATGCTACCACTTCAACAGACAATTCAGTTCAGTGACTACAGCGAACTCTACGATTTGATTATTCCACAGGATAATCTTCTGCGCAGAATCAATGACCTCGTAGACTTTTTCGGTGCAGATAAAATCAGAGGAGCATCAGCAGCAGGCAGACTTCGAAAAGTCAGAGGAGCTCAGGACAAAAGCCAAGGTCAGATACAAGATCGAGGCAAAAAAACTCAGAATTGAAAAATGTCTTTGGATACGATCGGGCAGACTCGTATGGCATAGACTGTATGCGTATGCAAGGCGCAATGGTTATTTTTACTGCAAATATCAAGCGAATCCTCCGATTGAGCTGACAGAAGCTCTTTATGATAGCCTGAACCCCTCCATATGAAGCAAATACGGCCAATATGAGGCTTTTTCAAGGCAATTAACCGGCCAAAATATAAACTCGCCAAATCCTCGGATAAGGACCTGGCGAGTTTTTGATTTTTAGTCTCGCTTAAGAGCAACCTGAAATATGATTACTTTTTCAGTGCCCTCGACTGGACGAGGCTCTTGACGACGTAAAAGCCGGACGGGTACACCGTTATGACAGCGTTGATGACATGTTTAAAAGCTTAGGGATTGATGTATGAAGTTATCACTACCAATAAATTTGAGAAATCTCTTAAGAAGTGTATCAAGAGAGGTCTGAGTATTGGAAAGTTGAACAAAGTACTTAAGGAATTGTCCGACAACGGGACACATCCTCCCGAATATCGACCTCATAAACTCTCCGGCAAGTACCAGGGTAACTGGGAATGTCACATTCAGCCCGACTGGCTTTTAGTCTGGGAACAACGCGACTCGGAACTGATTCTTATCCTGATCGACACCGGCTCTCACTCCTACATCTTCGGTTAAGGCATTATTTTTGAATCAAATCACAATCCACCTTAAATCGGGTGGATTGTTTTATTCTACGGACTCGTAGAATCAATCAGCCATGAAGAAATTTTACAATAAATAAATTTGATTACTTACTTTATTAATAAAATTTTATTAACTTTGCAGCGCAGCCGTTTTGCAAGATAATATATTTTCTATGAACGCGAAACCTGAACCATACGTGTTTAATTAAAATTTCAGTTTATGATCAAACCTTTACTACGCAGCATTTCAGTAGCTGCTTTAGCATTGGTGCTCAGCCCTCTGCATGCCGAAAGCTTTGATGTGGAAGAGAACTTCGACGAACCTTCTCATTTCGAAAACGAAGGTGATTATCTTCCTATAGGCTGGTCTCAGCCTGAGACTGCCAATCGCTGGGACCCTCACTTTTACGTTACCGATGGCTGGGATTTCGGCTACGCGGCCGAATCCGGGTCAAAAATCCTCGGAGGCACTGGTCTCGGCAACGGCGTGACCCACTTATTCACTCCGGCTTTTGAGTGCGGAAAGGGTACGAAGTTCACTATGGAGTTCTCATACATGTACAACTGTTCCGACGCTATCCGCAGGGTAGGATATAACGTGTATTGCGGCCGGGAGGCTGACATTTCAAAGATGACGCTCGTCGGCACCCAGGCAGCTGAAAACGTTACTGAATGGTCATCACGCATCTATTCTTACGACATCCCTGAAGACGGCGAATATTTCTTCGCCATTGAGCTTTTCCGCAATCCGGATATGTCGGGCACATACGGAGCGCCGCTTTTCGACACATTCTTTTTCACCGGTGAAACTCCAAAGGTAATCACTCCGTCTGATGTCGTTCCTAATCCCGACAATGCATCGGCATGCGAGGAACTCCCCTGGATTGAGAACTTCTCTGACGCGACGCACTATGACGGCGAGGGCTATCTGCCGAAGGGATGGCTTACCGTAGGAACCTCCATCTGGCGAACCGCCAATATCACCGATATTCCGGCCGTCAGCGGCGAATATTATATGGTTTCGCCCGAATCAGATAAAGTCCGCGACGAACGCGCCTACACTCCGTTCTTCAACTTGACGGCCGGAGTCACTTACACCATCTCTTTCCATACCCACTTCGATGGCTATCTGATCGGGGACACTCCGCATACGTGTACACTCAATTTTACTCTCGGCACCGAGCAGGACGCGGATTTTCAGCCTCTTACGCTGCTTAGTTTGAGCCGTACACTCGATACGGATCCGCAATGGGTGAAGGAAGAAATTACATTCACGCCCGTTAACAGCGGCCCTTATTGCTTCGCGTTCCAACTCGCAGGCCCCGAGAAGTCCGGTTTTATTTGCATAGACGATTTCCGCATCACTTCGCCTGTCGACACCCCGCGTCCGCAGCCGAAAGCATCGCTCAAAGGCTTCTTCAACTTTATCGACAGTAACCTCTTTGCTTTCAAAGGCAACGCTGTCCGCATTCTCAACCAAAGCGAGTATGCCGAAACAACATCGTGGGATGTTGACGGCGCTGAAGTCACGGTTCTTGAAAACGGCGATGCCGATGTCGTATTCCCTGCTTCAGGAGAATACAGCGTGCGACTCACTGCCACCAACGAGCGCGGCAGCCGCACGTCTAACCTCGCTCTCAATGTCACTCTCCTTGACGAACTGACTGAGAACCTACCTCTGCTGAACTTCAATCCCGGTGAAGTGAAATACTACGACCGGGGTGCAGTGCCCTGCTTCGACACCGATCCCGATGGTCTCGACTTCGTCAGCGGATTCAACCATTACTACCGCCGCTATGCGGAGCGCTACGATCTTCCCTCCGACTGGCATTTCACTCCGCGCGTGCTCTCTCTCTGGATGACGAACTTCCGCCTTCGCCCGGTTGAGGCGATCTCTCCCGTCGACCAGGCATCGGAGCCTTTCTATCTCACCGTATACGGTGCTGACGAAGATGGAAACCTCGACGAAGACAAAGTTATCTACCGTCACGAATCGACCGTTGCAGAATTCTTCGGAACAACCGGCATCGGCGGCATTGCCGGCGAGGGCATCACCCACAAATTCGACAAGACTGTAAGTCTCGATGGTACAGTCTACATCGCATTGGAATTCTCCGATGGCATGATTGTCGACGTCACCGACCCCAACATCGGCCGCTCGTTCTTAAGCTTAGGCATGCTTCGCCACGGCAACGGCGTCCCGACTTTCTACGTCCAGCCATTCGATAAGCCTGAAGAGAGTCCGGTCGCTACCGATGGCTCCTGGTGTTCGATCTATGACTTTGAGCCTAAAGCCGGCGCCCTCGGCCTGAATTGCCAGCTCTGGGTCGACATGGCGCCCGAAACTATCCAGGGCGGTATCGGCTCTGTCGCTGACGACAGCATTTCACTGAGATATTTCAACAACTCCTTAATCGTATCGGGCGTTACTCCCGGCACCGAAATCCGTGTCTGCGACGCTATGGGCCGTCTGCGCATGCACACCGCAGTCACTTCGGCAAATGCAGTTGTCGACTGTTCGGCACTCGGAAACGGTGTATTCGTGGTCAGCGTCGGTTCGAAATCAGTCAAGTTTGTGAAATAATGACTCTGACACCTATCTATAGAATAATCATGGCGGCAGGCGTTCTCAGCCTGCCGCTGTCGGCTTTTGCCATCCCTGCCGCAGAAGGCCTTGTCAAGTCCGCGCAACCCGACGGCACTCCTGTGGAGATACGACTCCACGGCGACGAACGTTTCAACTGGGCCACGAGTCCGGACGGCTTCACGCTTCTGCGCGATGCCGACGGTTTCTGGACCGTGGCAGAGGCCGACGCCAACGGTGAGGGGCGCCCATCGGCCATCATTTACCACGGTGCAGAGGCCCGCAGCCTGGCACCGCAGACGAAACCCGGCCTTCCTGTCTCCGCTGCTGCGGCAACCATGAGAAAGACAGGCGCCAACAACCTTAACTTTGAAAAGTCGTTCCCCACATCGGGCAAGCGCAACCTGCTGATGATTCTCGTTAACTTCAGCAACACCACGCCTACATTCACTCGCGATGATTTCGATGCAATGATGAACAGCGAGGGATACCTCGGCATAGGTTCGTTCCGTGACTATTATCTGCAGAATTCATATGGCAAGCTCGATGTGACCACCACCGTCACGCGATGGGTCAATCTCAGCTGTGAAAAGAGTCACTATACCATCGACAATGTCGCAGAGATTATCCGCGAGGCGCTCTCCCAGCTCGACAGCGAGCTTGACTTGCGTCAGTTCGACAACGATGGCGATGGCGTTATCGACGGAATCTCCATTATCCATCAGGGTGCCGGCCAGGAGGCAAGCGGCGACTACTCGGATATATGGTCCCATTCTTCATCGGTATCGGGCATCGAATTCGATGGTGTGAAAGTCGACAAATATACTATTGAACCCGAGACGCTCCACTCACGGATGACCACCATCGGCGTTATCTGCCACGAGTTCGGTCACAATCTCGGTGCCCCCGACTTTTACGACACTGACTATTCGGGTTCGGGGGGAGAATTCCCGGGAACAGGCGTGTGGGACCTGATGGGATCAGGCGCCTGGAACGGCACCAACAAGAGCGGCGACCGCCCGGCCTCTGTCAATATGTGGCAGAAAATCCAGTACGGATGGGTAGTGCCGGTACAACTCGCCGACACAACCTCGGTAAAGGATATGGCCGACGCAGCTTTCAATCCGGTGGCTTACCGTTTTGAGGCCGGTGTCCCGGGAGAATACTTCATCCTTGAGAACAGATGTGCCGCAGGCCCCTTCGACAGCGCTCTTCCGTCGGGCGGCCTGCTTGTCTACCACGCCAACGACCCGATGATTCGCGCTCGCCTCTTGACAAATACGCTCAACACATCTTATCCCCAGTCGATTTACACCGTATGCTCGGGTTCAGGACGTAATCCGAATTCATACCCCTCATCCTATGGCGATCTCTCGGACGCTCCCTTCCCGGGAAGTTCGAACGCTACCACTTTCTGCGACACTTCTTTCCCTTCGACGCTGAGTATCGTCGGCGAACGCTTTGCCTATAAGTCGCTGCGCAACATTGCCGTTGGCTCCGACGGCCGAATTTCGTTCGACTTCGTGCCCGAAAACGCTCCCGCATCGCCCGAAGACTTCCGCGCCACTGCCGCAAGAGGCCGTGTCTACCTTTCATGGCAATTGCCGGCAGCCGATGAAGCTCCCGTAAGGTTCAATGTCTACAGGGGTGGCGTGAAAGTAGGCGAAACCGACAAAACAAGTTATGTTGACACCGAAACCGACGGTGAAAGTCTGCTCACTTATCAGGTCGATGCAGAATATGCGTCGGGTCTTGTCTCTCCTTATGTCGAGGCATCGATAAGAGTACCCGTCAACATGGTTGAGTCTCTTGAGGCTGAAGTCGATGAGAATGATAAAACCGTTACGCTCAACTGGGCAATTCCGACTCGCCTGTCGCGTATGTCCGGATTCTCTTACGACTCGTTCGACATCCTCAGCCAAAAAACCGACCGTGTGACCATCGCCCATCGCTTCTCGGCCGATGATCTTGCAGTCTATAGGGGATCGCGCATTCGTCGTGTGGCCTTCAATCCCTATCAGAGTCCTCAGGACGTGACATACACGGTCAAGGTATGGGAAGCAGACGGATCCGACGGCACGCCGCGTGTGGTCAGCGAGCGGACTGTCAAGGAATGCGGCGTAGGGTCATGGACTCCTGTCCTGCTTACGACACCCGTAGAAATCTCCGGCGATAAAGATCTGCTGATCGGAATTGAAATGTCATCGAAAACCGGCAAGGTCGAATACATCTGCGAGTATGAAGGCACAACACTCGGACTGGGCAACCTGATAAAGATAGGTGACGGAGACTGGACCTCAGACCCCGACGCCAACGGCAGCTTCTTCATATATGCCGAGATCAGTCTTGGTGACGTGGAGGCCCCGGTTGCAATAGAAGACCGCGGGGATGAAATCGACCCCGAGCGTGATTTCTTCTATCCCGTAGGATTTATTGTCTCGCGCGACGGCGAAACAATAGGCACTACTGCTTCGCGTTTCTTCCGCGACTTAAATCCCGGCGGCGGCGAGCATGTCTACAGCGTGGCCTCTCTTTATCGTGGCGACAATGAATCTTCAGCATCCGAGATCACCGTCAACCTCGGCGGCGGGGAAGATGGCGTCACTCATGTCGAAGCCGACTGTGGCCCGGTCGTTTACTATAATCTTCAGGGTCTGCGGGTCGCCGTTCCTGTCCGGGGCGAGATCTATATCAGAGTTTCAGACAAAGGCCCGAAAAAAATCCGTTTTTGAGCCTCTTTTCCAAATGCGGACGACCGACTGAACCGGCCGTCCGCATTCCTTAGCAGTATCTATTTGTATTTTTAAGGCAACACGTGAAAGTAAAATTTATATTACTGTCCGCTAAAACATAAAGCAGAGAGTAATAAAAAATTACTACTTTTGCCCATGATTATTCTTGGATAGTTTGGCGACACCAATATAACCATTTTGGGCTGACTCCTGCAAATGGAATCAGCCCTATTTTTCTATTCTTCCCTAAAGTTTAGCGGACAGTAATAAAAAAATTTGTTAAAAATTTGGAGAATACCGGTATTTATTATAATTTTGTACTCAGTTCAATTTTGGACTGAATTGATGATATATGGAATCGAGACGCACTGAATTGATGAGACAACTTCTGGACGCCGGCATAAGGCCGTCGACCCAGAGGATTGCCATTATGGAATACATCTCGGCTTGCAGATGTCATCCCACGGCCGATGAGGTATACGCCGAGTTAGTGCGCGAGCATCCTACGTTGTCACGCACTACCGTATTCAGCGGCTTGAAATTGCTCGCGGAAAAAGGGTTGTTGAACGACATCGACATTTCTGCCGAATCGACAAGATACGATTACGCTCACAGACCGCCACACGCGCATTTCATGTGCAGGGACTGCCACAGGATATTCGACATACCTTTCGACCTTGGGGCACTGCCGTCACCCGCGGATTTCGAGTGCGACAACGTCAACGTGTTTCTCAAGGGCCGATGCCCCGAATGCCTGAAAAACAGCCATGAATGCAAGTGAATTGTCATTCACCCGTATATAAAAAACACAAATTTAAAAACATAAGAACTGATGAAAGACCTGAAAGGAACAAAAACAGAGAAAAACCTGATGGAAGCTTTTGCAGGCGAATCGATGGCCCGCAACAAGTACACCTATTTCGCATCGAAGGCCCGCAAGGATGGTTACGAGCAGATAGCCGCTATCTTTGAGGAAACGGCCAACAACGAGAAGGAGCACGCCAAACTGTGGTTCAAGCTGCTGAACGGCGGCGAGATCTCAGACACGATGGACAATCTCCGTGCCGCTGCCGAAGGCGAGAACTATGAGTGGACCGACATGTATGCCAAGATGGCTGAAGAGGCCGAGGCCGAAGGGTTCAACGACATCGCGCATCGCTTCCGTGCCGTCGCAGCCATCGAGAAGCACCACGAGGAGCGCTATCGTCGTCTGCTTCAGAACATAGAGGAGGGCATCGTATTCTCGCGCGAAGGCGACACCGTATGGATTTGCCGCAACTGCGGTCACCTGCACATCGGCAAGAAAGCGCCCGAGGTATGCCCGGTATGCCATCACAAGCGCAGCTTCTTTGAAATAGAAGCCAAGAACTATTGATTCCGGGCGACCGGCTCCCACATACCTGAAATCGGCATGTATACGAATTGCTCCGTGTACATGCCGATTTTTATATCTCGGTCAATCCCCGCCCGGTCTACGCTGTTCGACTGTCAGTACCAACCTATAAAATCCGGCATGATTGGCCCTGTCCTGAAAATCCGCGTCGTATAACCGTGTGCTTTGGAAATTTTGCCGAAAATCTCTAACTTTGCATCCCGTTATCCAACCCACATTCCAAATGGTGCCCAATGCACAGTATCAAATATCAAGAATCATTCCGGGCTTCGACCTGTTGCGCTTTCCGCTTATAGTTGGCGTAGTGATGATTCATTGCAATTATCTGCAGTACCTTGACCCACCCCTCTCCGGACCGGACACAAGCGTGTTCGTATTATTCCACACTATATTCAAACGCTATATCCTCGATCTTTGCGTGCCGGCCTTCTTTGTCATATCCGGATACCTGTTTTTCAGAGAAGGGGCCCGGATGTCGTGGTCAGGATATAAGGCCAAACTGAAACGCAGGGTCAAGACACTGCTTGTACCCTACCTTATGTGGAACTTCATCGGATTCATCCTGTTTCTGATAAAACACCGTCCCATGAACATCGACATCATCAGGTTACTGACAGGATTCATCTGCCGGTTGCCCGGCGACCCTTTCCCTTACGATTTCCCAATGTGGTTCATCCGCAACCTCATTATAATCGATATCTGTTCGCCCCTTGTTTCAGTCATGCTGTGCCTGCTGAAAGGGGCCACGCCACTATTGCCGTTTATACTGAGTGTGGCAGTTCCCATGTTTTCACCGGGCATCGACCCTCTCGTAGTGCTCCCGAACAGCCTTTACTTCACGCTCGGTGCGACTCTTGCCTGCTTCGGCCACAAACTGTTAGCAGCCCGCTCGTGGCCGGCTGCCTCTGTCGGATACCTTGCAGGCTGCACCGCGTGCATATCGGGCATAGGCGACACGTCCCCATTCATAGCCGATACTCTTTATCTGATCACCTCTATTTTCGGTGTTCTCTCAATACTTTTGCTCGGCATCATTGTTGCCGATGGCGGCCGCAGGCAGATTCCCCGCTTTCTCGCCGGGTCCACATTCTTCCTATACGGATTCCACGGCCTCTTTTGCGTAATAACCTGCAAGACCGTCACTAAAATGATAAGGCCGGTTAACAACTCTCTTTGCTTCACCGATTATTTTCTTATCTTCTTAATCATATTCACCATCTCAATTCTCGTCTACGCAGTGTTACGCCGTCTCTCCCCGGGGTTTATGGCCCTTCTGACCGGCGCCCGGTCCCGATCATCCGCGTCACATGTCTGACAGAAACATTCCCTACACCCCTGTATGATGCATCTTGATAAATTCCGCAACGGAATTCATTATATCGTGCCGTTGCTGATCATGACCGTGGCCGGATTCACGTTCAACACCTCGGAGCTGATCCCGGTGGCGTTGCTCAGCGACATCGGCGCTGACTTGGGCGTAAGCGAGGCTAAAACGGGGCTGCTGATCACGGTCTACGCCTGGGTCGTGGCCATGCTGTCACTGCCGCTGATGCTGCTCTTTGCCCGTGTGCCTTACCGCAAGCTGATGCTCGGCATCATCGCGGTGTTCATCATCTCGCACATATTCTCCACTCTGGCCGGCAGCTACGGTATACTGATGGCCTCGCGTATCGGCGTAGCCCTGACCCACTGCATTTTCTGGTCCATCGCTCCGGCCATGGCCGTGGCCGTGGCACCACCGGACAAGCGCGCCACCGCGCTCAGCGTGCTTGTGGCCGGCGGAGGCATAGCGCTTATTGTAGGTCTTCCTATCGGCCGGCTTATCGGTCTTGTGGCCGGATGGCGCACGGCTTTCGGCTCAATCGGCATCCTTGCCGCCGTGCTGTTCCTGCTGATGTGGCTGTTCTATCCGAACGTGAAGCGCGAGGCCGACACGGTGTCGCGCAAGCAGCTGATCCGCGATATGCTGCATTGCCCGCCATTGCTGATGATTTACCTTATCATAGGGGTTATAGTCACCGGCCACTATACCGGCTACAGCTATGTCGAGCCGTTTCTGGGCCAGATTGCCGGATTCAGCGAATCTGGCATCACATGGACACTGACCCTGTTCGGCGTGGCCGGACTGCTTGCCAGTTTTATTGCCGGCGAAGGCTATACCCGTCATTCGCGTGCCCTCATCACCGCGTCATGTCTCGGCATCCCGTTGATGTTGCTGTTGCTGCGCCCGGCGGCTGACTACAGCCCTATACTGTTGGCCGCGCTGTGTGTGCCCTGGGGAATGTCGCTGACCGTGCTGAACATCGCCATGCAGAACGACATAGTCCGCCTGTTCCCGAATGATTCGGCCGTGCCGATGAGCCTGTATTCCGGCATCTTCAACCTCGGCATCGGGGCAGGCGCCCTGGTGGGCGGCATCGCCACAAACCATAGCCTGCTCGGACAGATCGGTTACATAGGCGGCGCAATCGCCCTCTGTGCGGCCATCTATTGTCTTTTGGTCTACATTCCGGCTCGCCGTAAGGGAATTTTTTCGTAATTTTGCAGCCGATTTTACTACCACCTAATAAGATGTATATAAACAAAGCCAAGGGACATCTGGCCATGTTTGGGGCCAACGTGATGTGGGGACTGATGTCGCCGGTTACAAAGATGGTGTTTGCCGCCGGCGTGGTGGCACCCATGATAATGGTGGACTTCAGGGTTGCGGGAGCGGCCCTTCTTTTTTGGATCACCTCCCTGTTCCTTCCGCAGGAGCATGTGCCCCTGAAGGACATATTCCGTCTGTTCGGAGCCGGAATGTTAGGAGTCCTTTTCAATCAGGGATGCTTCATATTGGGAGTCAGCCTCACCTCGCCCGGTGAAGCGTCGCTGGTCACCACCACCATGCCCATGTGGGTAATGCTGCTGGCATGGCTCATACTCGGCGAACCCATCACAATGAAGAAGGCCGGAGGCATCGTATTGGGCGCGGCGGGTGCCGTCATCCTGATTGCCGGCAACGGCGCTCCCGCTCCGGGCGCGAATCCGGCGTTGGGCGACGTCATAGTGCTCTGTGCCCAGCTATGCTACGCGCTATATCTGACATTGTATCGTAATTTCATCCGCAAATACAGCCTGGTGACACTGATGAAATGGATGTTTCTGTCGGCCACCGTAGTGGCGTTGCCCGGCAGCATCCATTGGCTCGCCGCCACCGACTGGCCGGCGATTTCGGGCTTGGAATGGAGCGGCATCGCGTATGTGGTGATATGCGGCACGTTCCTGGCATACATCTGCATCATGATCGGCCAGAAACAGCTGCGCCCCACACTGGTGGGAATGTACAACTACGTGCAGCCCATCGTGGCCACCATCACGGGCATCTGCCTCGGACTCGACCGCTTCACGCCCATCAAAGGCGTGGCCATCGTTCTGATATTCTCCGGCGTCTGGCTCGTCACAATCAGCAAGGCCAAAGGCACCAGATAGTTGTTAATAAGGTTATATGAAAACAATAGATTCTGAGTTAATCGAGGCGTTGCGCGCCAGGCACGAGGCCGGCGAACCGGTCAAGGTACTGTTCGTGTGTTTAGGTAATATCTGCCGTTCTCCGGCTGCCGAAGGGCTGATGGAAGCGGTCGTGGCCGCTCACGACGACAGCCGTAACTGGGTGATAGATTCCGCCGGCACGGGCGACTACCACATCGGCGACCTTCCCGACCGCCGTATGCGCGCCCATGCCGCCAGGCGCGGCTACGACCTTACGCACCGCTGCCGCCAGATCTCGATGTCCGACTTCTTCGACTTCGACCTCATCATCGGCATGGACGAGTCCAACCTGCGCAACCTGCGCCGTCTCGCCCCGACCGTAGAGGCGGAACAAAAAATAATGCCGATGTCGGCCTTTTTCGACGACACCCGGCATTATGATTATGTCCCCGACCCCTACTACGAAGGGGCCGAGGGCTTTGAGCTTGTCTTGGATCTGCTTCAGGCAGCCACCCGAAACCTATACGCGGCCATTACCGCCCGTCCGGCTTAATCAGGCGCGCTGTATTCCATTGGCGCACCGTATCAGGCGCGTCGGTCGTATCAGGCTGGCGGTCGTATCGGTCGCGTTGGTCGTATCAGGCCGGCTGGTTCCGGGTGCGGGCTTTAGCTCGCACCCGGTCTGTCACTCGTCGGCCGGAGCCAGCTGCACGGTGAAGTGGCGCATCAGCGGCGCTTCCCACGTGATTTTCACGCCGCGCGTTATCTCGTTGCGGCGGTCGTACACGTTCTTCAGGGCCGCGGCCACCACATTCATGTGATTGTCGGTATACGTGCGGCGCGGTATGGCCAGACGCAGCAGGTCGAGGCCTCCGAAACGGTTCTCGCGCGTCACGGGGTCACGGTCGGCCAGGATGTAGCCGATCTCGCAGCCACGTATTCCGGCCTCAAGGTACAGCTCCACGGTCAGCGTCTGTGCAGGGAATTCCTCCTTCGGCACGTTGGTCAGTATCTTCGACGCGTCCACGAAGATGGCGTGACCGCCGGCGGGACGCTGGTACGGGATGCCGTATTCATCGAGTTTTTTGGCCAGGTATTCCACCTGATGGATGCGCGTGTGCAGGTTCTCGAACTCCGTGTTCTCGTCCAGACCCACGGCCAGAGCCTCCATGTCTCGGCCGTTCATGCCGCCGTATGTCAGGTAGCCCTCGAACGGGATGGCGAAGCGCTGTGCGCCCTCCGCCCAGTCCTGATGGCGCGTGGCGAAGAAACCGCCCATGTTCACGATGGCGTCCTTCTTGGCCGACATGGTCATGCCGTCGGCCAGCGCGAACATCTCGCGCACTATCTCCTTGATGGTCTTGTCGGCGTAACCCTCCTCGCGCGTCTTGATGAAATATGCGTTTTCGGCAAAGCGGGCGGAGTCGAAGATGACACGCAGGCCATGACGGTCGGCCAGCTCGCGCACGGCGCGCAGATTGGCCATCGACACGGGCTGTCCGCCGGCTGTGTTGTTGGTTATGGTCACGATGATGAACGGCACGCGGCCCTTGTTGTCGGTCACGGCCTTCTCCAGCTTGTCGATGTCAACGTTGCCCTTGAAGGGATGCTCCAGCTGTGTGTCGCGGGCCTCGTCGATGGTGCAGTCCACGGCGAACGCCTTGCGGCTCTCGATATGCCCCTTGGTGGTGTCGAAATGCGAGTTGCCCGGCACCACGTCGCCGGCCTTGACCAATGCGCTGAACACCACGTTCTCCGCGGCGCGGCCCTGATGCGTCGGGATAACCATCGGGAATCCGGTGATGCGCTCTATGGTGTCCTTCATCCTGAAGAAGGAGCGGGCGCCGGCATAACTCTCGTCGCCCATCATCATGGCGCTCCACTGACGGTCGCTCATGGCTCCGGTGCCGGAGTCGGTCAGAAGGTCGATATACACCTGTTCGGCCGGAAGTTGAAATACATTGTAATGCGCTGCCTTGATCCATTCTTCGCGCTCTTCACGCGTACTGGTACGGATGGGTTCCACCATCTTGATGCGCCACGATTCGGCAAAAGGTAATTCCATGATATTTTATTTTTTAGGTTTCCTGTTGATGCTGATGGCACAGCTATGCCGCTTGCTTTCAACCGCAAATATACGAAGAATATTCCGATAAAACAAAAATAACGACATGTAGATGCGCAGGTCATCCGAACCGCGCATCCAACCGGACAAATTCTATTGAAGAATATCCATAAAGATTCCGGACATCTGCCTATATTTGGCTGCATCACAAAAATGACGTAATTTTGTGGCACTGATCATGAACAATCCGTTTGACTACATACCGGACAGGGTGTGCCACGAGGCGTTTCGGGAGCTGTGCGGCAGGCTGGAGGCTCTGAAAAACAGCGGCCGCCCCGACGACATCAATTTCATTCGCGAGCTGGAGGCGGGCAAGATGCTGGGCGTCCTCATCGCGGACGGTGCAGATGGCGTGCGCCATACACTCTATGCCTTCTCGGGGCAGTTGGGTCACGGCGGATTCCATTTCCCTGGATTCGTCGGGCCTGTGTTCGATTACCTGCAGCCGGACGGACATTTCAAGACTCACGAGCGGGACATCTCGCGTCAGAACTTAGACATATCCCGCTTCGAGACCGACATACTACCTCCCGTCAGAAAGGAATATGAGCGTGTCCGCAATGCTTTCGATGCCGAGGTATCGGCGGCGCGTGACAAGTACCGCGAATCGAAGTCTGCGCGTGATGCCCGGCGCGAGGCCGGCGATGTCAGCGACGCCGAACTTGCAGCCATGATACGTCAGAGCCAGTTTGAGAAAGCCGAACTGCACCGCCTCAAAAAGCGTGTCACGGCTCAGCTTGAGCCGTATGCCATGCGGCTTAAGGAGGCAGAAGCACAGCTTTCGGCTATGAAAGAGAAGCGGCGCGCCGACTCGGAGGCGTTGCAGCAATGGCTGTTCACCAATTTCCGGTTGCTCAACGCCCGTGGCGAAAGCCGGAGTCTGAGCGAGATATTCGCCGACACGCCGATGCCGGTTCCACCTTCGGGCGCGGGCGAATGCTGTGCGCCTAAACTGCTTCAGGCGGCTTACCTGCAGGGCTGGCACCCCTTGGCGATTGCCGAGTATTGGTATGGTCGCGGCAAGGAGGGAGAGGTGCGCATTCACGGCCGCCATTATCCGGCTTGCCGGGGCAAGTGCCGTCCGGTGTTGGGATGGATGCTGCAGGGGCTCGTCATCGAGCCGCCGCTTGACAGCAACTGCGACGCTGACATCGACCTGAAGCCTGAGGTAATATTCGAGAATCAATGGTTCTGCGTGGTCGACAAGCCGTCGGGGATACTTTCGGTGCCGGGGAAAGGAACGGCCATATCCGTCCAGCAGTGGCTGGAGGCCAAATATGGTCCGGAGCGCGACGTGAAGGTGGTTCACCGGCTGGATCAGGACACATCAGGATTGCTGATTGCCGCATTCGGCCCTGTGGCATACAAAGCATTGCAGTTCTTGTTCGCCACCCGCCAGGTAAAGAAGACGTATGTGGCCGATCTGGAAGGCGACTATCAGTCGCGGGGAGTTCCGCAGAAAGGGCGGATAGAATTGCCGTTGTCGCCCGACTGGCTGGACCGTCCGCGCCAGCGCGTGAACCTCGACACCGGCAAGGATGCCGTGACTGATTATGAATTCCTGTCCGTTTCCGACAGTCATAGCCGCGTCATGTTACATCCCCTGACCGGCCGCACGCATCAGCTGCGCGTACACGCCGCCTCGGATGCCGGCCTCGGTATGCCCATCCTCGGCGACCGCCTCTACGGCCACGGCAACGATTGTCCCCACAATAGCAGGCGCCTCCATCTCCACGCCATGACCCTGGAATTCATATCCCCGTTCAACCGCCGCCCCTGCCGTTTCGATTCCCCGCTACCCTTTTGACCAATTAATATCGATTATTGAAATAATCAGCAACTTAAAGCGTTAATAGATAAAAGAATGTCGTCTGCTTTATGCGAAAGGATTATAGCAAATATCGCAGTATACCTCTTTCAACAATCATAAAAAGAGATATGCAAAAGCTACAAATGACTCAGAAATCATTGGCAGCTCAGATTGGTATGTCCTATCGACATCTCAACCGTTTGCTTAATACCACCTGCAAATTTCCCGCCGACGTGGAAATTTATATTGAGCATGTCCTTGGCTACGAAACGTCTTTTTTAAGCAATCTCCGCAATCTTCAGACCGAATCCAGGCAAAAGGAAGAATTAAGCCGCAAACAATTGACAGGCAAAGCCCTGCCTTCGATTCGCAGATGTGTATTTTGGGATATTAATCCTGACAATCTCGACTGGTCGCGACATCGTAGATTCATAATCACACGTGTAACCCGATACGGTACTGCACAGGAAAAACAGTCGGTTATGTCTTTCTATAACCTATAATCTTACAAAATTGAAGATACAAAAAGAAGCTGTCTCTCCCATTCTCCTCAGTATATTGAATAAAATTATGTCTGAACCGATGTTCGGATGTTTTCGACTGGTCGGAGGAACAAATCTTGCACTTAAGTTTAATCACAGAATATCGACAGACATAGACCTGTTCACAGATGCGGAATACGGCTCTCTGGATTTCTCTCTATTTGAGAAGTGGCTAAAAAATAATTTCTCATACTATGACTGCACAGACAACAGCGACTCGGTTGTCATGGGCCGTACATATTATGTAGGCGACTGTAAGGGAAACGCCATTAAACTCGATCTTATGTACGAAAACGATAAGTTCCTGTTCGACAAAGATCTGATTAATGGTATTCCTTTCGCTGACATCAGAGAGATTGCGGTCATGAAAATGGATGCCATATTCTATGGCGGCCGCAAAAAGGATTTCTGGGATCTGCATTATCTTCTCTTTGATTTAAAAATGAAGCTCAGCGAGCTTATCGAACTTCATTCCCAAAGATTTATCTATCAGCACGACCGAAACGAATTAATAGAGCGTCTCACGGATTTTTCAAGAGCCGATGACGAGCCTGACCCTATATGCAATCTTGGTAAGAATTGGGATATAATCAAGCTTGACATAATCGATGCTGTGCAAAGCATTTCATAAATGAGGGTTTGGTTTTGGCCCCTGCCGTTTCGATTCCCCGCTACCCTTTTGAATTCCGGGATTTTTTGTAACTTTGCATTCTCAATTTCAATAATTCATTAACAACGCATTATCAGTATGAAGAAATTTTACGCAATTACCCTGTGCAGTCTGGTCGCTCTGTCGGCCAGCGCAGACGGCCTCCGCTTCAAGGCCGGCCATGCCAAGAAAGGCATGAAAAAACCGGCCCGCACCGAGGCCGCAACTCCTGTATGGCGCCCCGTGAGCCAGACCGACTATATGCACGACGGCGAGGACTGGATGGAACTCGGCACGGTCAGCTTCAAGTATGACGCCCGCGGCAACTGCACCGAGGATCTGATGGACGAAGACGGCTTCCTGTCCAAGATCGTCACTACCTACGACGAATACAACCAGCCCGTGACCAGAATCGAGTCCGAAAGCGAGGACGGTGAATCCTGGACCGACAATTCCAAGACCACGTATAAATACGACACGAAAGTCCATGATTTCTACACCGAACGCATGGGCTACAACTGGGACGATGCCTGGGTGGAAAACTTTATGTGCGAGACCAACACCATCACCCGCAACGCCGACGGCAACGTCACCGAAATCGTCAAGTCGCTGCCGTTAGACGGCCAGTTCCATCCTGCTTACAAGTCGGAATGGAAATACGGCCAGGACGGCAAAGCCAACGAGTATTATTACTATACGATGGGCCAGAACAACGAATGGGAGCTTGACGGCGACATCTCGTACCGCGACATCGTATGGGAGAAGACAGACGGCCAGATGACCATCTACGGCGACATGCTCGAACTCGTTGAAGGTACCAACCTGATGAAATCGGCCGTAGTATATTATGGCGGCGAGCCCGACGGCCACTATCTGGTGGAATGGAGCAACGACGGCAAAGACTTCCTGATCAAGGAGACCACCAACGACATCAACGAAATCGGAAGAACCACCCGTATGGAAGTGCTGGACGCCAACGGTTCCATGCGCTACACCGTCACTGAATACTTTGACGAGGAAGGCAACATCACTACCGAACCTGTCTACATCAGCGTGCAGGAAGCCACAATGGACGACCACGGCAACATGGTGGCCTTCATCGCAAAAGAGACTATGGATGGAGTCGAGGAAGTGGTGGACGGCCAGAAATCCACTTACACCTACGATGCGGACGGAAATGCGACCGAAGTAATCACCGAGCTGTATGATTATGAAACGGAGGAATATTACCTGTCGGACCGCACGGTCTACGGTGAATACATCAACGTGGCATCTTCCGGCATTCAGTGCATTCAGGCAGTCAAGGACACGGCATGGACCGTCCTCGGCGACGAGGTTACGGCAACGGCCTCCGGTCTGAAGGGACTGTCGGTCTACAACATGCAGGGCGTATGCGTGAAGCGCGTGGCAGCCGACGACGCATCGGCCTCCGTCAGCCTGACCGATATGGCGGCCGGCATCTACATCGTCCGTGCCGACGGCACCGGCGCCACCTACCGCCTCATCAAGCACTGATACAAAAGACTACCGACAACTTACATACCGATTGGCAAGCTCCCGCGGCTTGCCAATCTTTTTTATATCAGGCGGAAATGGCGCAGGGCGTTGGCGATGCCGTCGGCGTCCACGGTGCCGGTGACATAATCGGCGTATGAGCGCACACGCTCGGAGGCGGTGCCCATGGCCACGCCGGTGCCGGCCTTCCGAAGCATCGGCAGGTCGTTCTCGCCGTCGCCGAAAGCTATGACGTCCGCAAGGTCCACGCCCCGGTATGCGGCATATTCCTGAATGGCCGTTCCCTTGTCAATACCCGACAGGTTGATGTCGGCAAAGATGTCGCACCACCTGGACGCTGCCAGTCCGGGCAACTGAGGCATCACTTCCTTCTCCGTCTCCGGGTCAATGAAGAAACATAGCTGACCGACGGGGTGGCCGGGATAAAGCGTAGTCAGGTCTCTCACAGGCGGCATCCACTCCCCTATTGTGGCCGACATCTCCTGCACGCGCGGAGTTAGGCGGTCTATCACGAATCCCTCGTCCGTCTTGGCCGCTATGGCGAAGTCGTATTTTCGGCCAAGTTCCAGCGACTTTTCAAACAGTTCCTGCGGTATATGATGCCGCCATGCCACCGAGCCGTCACGCAGCACGCATTCCGAGCCGTTCAGTCCTATTACGGCCGAATAAGGCAGTCCGGAAATATACGGAGTGTCCGTAGCTCCGCGACCTGTGGCTATGACTATCTCCACGCCGTTGCGATGCAGCGCGTCAATAGCCCTACGCGCCGACTCCGGGATGCTGTGCTTCTCGAAGCTCACCAGCGTCCCGTCTATATCAAAAAATGCAATCCTCTTCATAATCCCGGTCTTTATGGTAACGCAACCGCCGTTTCCGAAACCACGGTTTCGCAACTGCAAAGTTACACCATAAACCCCAATTAATCAAGAACACAACAAGGGCCGTCCGCTTTGTATCCGGCGGACGGCCCTTGATTAAAGTTTATTCAGTATGTCTTACTTCACCATTACCTTGACGGTGGTGCCGTTTACGGAAACCAGATATACTCCGGCGGTGACGCTCACGGTCTCGTTGGCGGCGGGCGTCGCATTGGAGTAGATCACCACTCCGTTGGGCGTGGCTACCGACAGCTTGCCTTCTGCATTGTCGATGTGGATGGCGTCGGAAGTAGTATAGACGCGTGCGCCTCCGGTCAGGACGTCGTTGAGACCGCTGATCTCCTTGACCTGAACGGTGGACTTGTTCGACAGGTCGCTTGTGCCTTCCTTGTAGAGAGCCACCACATGATATGTGTGCGAGCCTTCGGCGGGTGCCACATGCCTGAATCCGGTGGATGTCAGCATCGTCTCGTTCAGCTTCTTGCCGTCGCAGTACACGTCATAACCCTCTATCTCGGTGCCGTTGCCCACCTGGGCGAAGGTGATGTCGTCGATGAAGATGGCCGATACGGCAGCCTGTACGTATCGGATGGCGAAATACTGTGCGCCTTCCGGAACGTCGAAGCTATACTGCGTATAGGTGTCGGCCAGGGTGATGGGCTCGCCTACGCGGACAAAGTCCTCCTTCTCCTTGCCGGTGACGGAATACAGCACCTCGATCACATGGCTTCCCCACAGCAAGCTGCCGAAGTTGCCGAACGCCCAGAACGAAACGGTCTGTGCCGTGCCGTTGAGCAGAGGCGATATCAGCCAGTCGTCGTTGACCTCGTCGTCGGACTGCGCGTCAACCGGGAATGCCGCGAAGCACTTGCTGCCCGAATGGGTGAAGTTGCGTTCCGAGTTGATATTCTCCCATACGATGAATGCCGAAGGTTCTCCCAGTCCGGGGAACTGGTCGCCCACAATAGGATATGTAACCAGACCGTCGCCGTCGATAAACGACCAGCGGCCCGCGCGGTTGATGCTGAACGGCACATACTTCTCGCAGTCGTCGGTCATGGCGGCCGTCACGTCGGGAGCGCCCCATGTCAGCACCACGTCCTTCTCCTCCTGAACGCCGGCAAGATCCTTGACGGCCGGCAGGGATGACGTCGCCCCTCCAGTCACATAATACGGCCATATATCCGATTTGTCATTAATTTTTCCTAATTTTGCAGCAATTACCGGAAATAATACACAAAGCAGATGAAAGGCATCAAGGTCTCGGGGCCGTGGGAGGTTGTGTTGGTGGCGGCGGTGTGTATATGCGCCTTCTTCGTCAACAATCAGGTCATCACGCCCGACATAATGGAGTCGCGCAACATCATCGCGGCGCGCGAGATGGTGTACGACGGCCACTGGATCACACCCACCATGAACGGCGACCTGCGCCTGGAGAAACCGCCGTTGCCCACCTGGCTCACGGCCGTGGCCGAAATTGCCTCGCCCGACAACGTGGCCCTGCAGCGCGCCATGGCCGGCCTGGCCGCCCTGCTGCTGGTGTTCTATTTCTGGCGCTTCGCACACAAGGTACTGCACATCGACCCGCTGGCGCCGACACTGCTGCTGGTCACGTGCTATAACGTAATACTGATGGGGCGCACCGCCTCGTGGGACATCTACTGCCACGCCTTCATGATGGGCGGCATCTATTACCTGGCGCGGGGCCTGAGCGGCAAGTCGCGGCAATGGGGCAATTTCATCGCCTCGGGCGTATTCATCGGCCTCTCCATCATGAGCAAAGGTCCGGTGTCGCTCTACGCGCTGTTCCTCCCCTTCCTGCTGAGCTACCCCTTCTTCTACCGCCATCCCATGCGCGGAAAGACATGGCCGCTGGTCACCATGATACTGCTGGCGCTGGCGATTGGCACATGGTGGTTCATATACATCCACCTTACGCAGACCGAGGCGCTGGAAGCCGTTGCGCTTAAGGAATCCTCGTCATGGATCAACCACAACGTGCGTCCGTGGTGGTACTACTGGCAGTTCTTCCTTGAGAGCGGCGCCTGGTCGCTGCTGCTGCTCACGGCCATGTTCCTGCCTCTGTTCAACCCGCGCCGCCGCACTTCGCGCCGCTGGCTGTTCCCGATGTGCTGGATGTTGGCATCGTTAGTGCTGCTCTCCCTGCTTCCGGAAAAGAAGACCCGATACCTTCTGCCCTTACTCATACCCGCCGGCTATGTGATGGGCGTAATGATACTGTGGTGGAAGCAGGCCTTTTCCCACGCAAAGACGGCCGCTAAGTCCGACCGTGTGATGTTCCGCATCAACACCTACCTGATGGCCGCGGTGGTGGCCGTAGTGCCCGTGGCGGCATGGATGTTCCTGCTGCAGCCCGGATACATATCGATGACCGTCTGGATTCTGTTCGCGATTATTGCGGTAGCCATAGCCGTGTACCTGGTCATGGCCGCCGTCAGGTTGCGCCCCATGCACCTGCTGTACGGCGTCACGGCGCTGTTCGCAGCCGCCGAATGCTTCGCGCTGCCGATGTTGGGCAACGTCATCAACAATCCCGACATGAAAAGCATCCGCGCCACCCGCACTGTCAAGGCGCTGGAGGGCATTCCGTTCTATCACGTCGACACCGTGCCGCTGCGCATAGAGTTGGTGTATGCCGCCCACCGCAACATCCGCCCCGTCTCGCCCGACTCGCTTCGCGCCAAGCTCCCCTGCGCCCTGCTTACCCACCGTCCCATTGACGAATCCATACCTCAGAGCAAGCTGCAAGGCATCGAAGCCACTCAGATAGACCGTTACGACGACAACCGCCGGCCCAAGACCAACAAACGCTACGGCACCCACTTCATCTACTACGTCACCCTCCTCCGCGACTCCGCCGGCGCCGGCCGGCATTAACCCGCCCCCGCGTTAAGGCCGCAGAGACTGTGGTAAAAGCCCGCGGCTTTTACGCATCCTTAGCTTTTTCAACTGCGCGTCGCACCAATGCACAAAGGGCTGCTTTCTCACGAATGCAGCCCTTCCCAATTACTAATCCTGCAATTGTTTCTTCGAGGATTATTTCAAACAACCTAATTTATTATATCTTATAACTGATTTCTTTATTATTTATTGTGTTTCGCTCACACTTATTTTGTAAAATTATGTAACACCATGATTCCGTGCGACTTAATTTTACAATTATTTGTCATTGCAGCGTAACATGCCGTAGTATCGGTCCAGAACGTCCTGAGCGGCGGTGAACGACGACTGCTCGTTGTTCAGCACGCGCATCTCCTTCTGCTCAAGCAACGCCCTGATCTCCGGACGGCTGTAGAAGTCGTGGCGCAGGCGCTCGTTGATGGTCTCAAGCATCCAGTACTTGGCCTGCTCGTTGCGCTTCTGCTGGAAATAGCCCGTCTTCTTCACATACTCGAAGTAACGGTCTATCATGTCCCATACCTTGTTGATGTTCAGCTCGTAATAGCCCGAATAGCATATCACCTCCGGCACCCACTTCGACGGTGTGGGCGGAAACAGATGCAGGGCGTTGCGGAACTGTGCGGCGGCGAGGTTGGCGCGGTCGATGTTGTCGCCGTCGGCCTTGTTTATCACGATGCCGTCTGCCATCTCCATGATGCCTCGCTTGATGCCCTGCAATTCGTCGCCCGTGCCGGCCAGCTGTATCAGCAGGAAGAAGTCGACCATGGAATGCACGGCCGTCTCGCTCTGCCCCACGCCGACGGTCTCGACGAATATATTGTTATAGCCCGCGGCCTCGCACAGCATGATGGTCTCGCGTGTCTTGCGCGCCACGCCGCCGAGCGATCCTGCCGAGGGGGAAGGACGGATAAAGGCGTCGGGATGCTGCGACAGCTTCTCCATGCGTGTCTTGTCGCCGAGGATACTGCCCTTGGTACGCTCCGAGCTGGGGTCGATGGCCAGCACCGCCAATTTGCCGCCCTGCTTCAGCACATGCAGGCCGAACACGTCGATGCTGGTGGACTTGCCGGCACCCGGCACGCCGGTGATGCCGATTCGGCGCGAATTGCCGGTATAGGGCAGGCATTTCTCTATCACCTCCTGCGCCAGCGCCTGATGCGCCTCGGCGCGGCTTTCGACCAGGGTCACCGCGCGGCCCAGGATGCTGACATTGCCCTTCAGTATCCCCTCCACATAATCGTTGGCCGTAAGCTGCACCTTACGGGCATGCGCACGGCGATAGGGATTCACACTCGGTTGCGACGTTACTCCGCTGTTCACTTGCAGTCCCTTGTAGTCGGGATCGTTTTCCGGATGATTCATGGTATAGATGTAGTGGTATTATCTTAACTTTCTTAACTTTCTTAACTTTTTCAACTCTTTAAACTCCAACTTCAGCTTGATAAAGCTGAAGTTACTGTATTTCGCCGCTGACCCATACGCTCAGCAGCGGGTTCACCGGGTCGTCGGTAGCCACTTTGACTTCCTGGCGGAAGGCTCCGCCGCGAAGCTGCGCAGGGTCAAGCTCCATCTGCAGTTTTCCCGATTTGCCGGGTTTCAGTTTCTCGGGATATGACTTTATCTTCAGGGCCGGAGACGCGGCCCATACATTGCCTACGTTCAGCACGGACTTCCCTTCGTTCAGCAGGACGCATTCGCACTGCACCGGTGCGGTGCCGATTATGCCTAAGTCGATGGCCGGAGGGGCGGCCACGCATACGGGGGCTTTTGCCAATTCCTTGCTACCCGACGCACGGCGCACAGGCACCACCTCGCCCACCAGCCGTATCTCCGCGCCCGGCTCACCTTCGGCGCCGAGGGTGACCGGAACGTCGAACGGACCCGGCTTTCCCCACGCGCGGGTATCGAAATATACGGCCAATGTCACGATGTCGCCGGGGCCGGCGGCATTCTCCGACAGCTTCAACTTCACGCCTTTGGCGTCCGTGTGAGCCTTGACGCGCACTGAATCGTTCAGCGTGTTATAGGCGTTCACGAACAGGCTCGGGCTCTTACCCATAGTGACGGTGCCGGCTATCAGCCTGGAATCGGACAGGCGGAGCGACCCGGCCTCGACGGGATAGAACTGCGCCAACGACTCGGGCGTGCCGAGCACGTTGCCCACAATGCGTATCACCTCGCGGCGGCCGTTGTCGAAGCGCACCTTGATGGACTTGTCGAACCGGCCCGGACGTCCTGCGGGATCGTAGGTGAAAGTGATCACGGCCGTATCGCCGGGCATCACAGGGTCCTGGGGATATGTGGCGCCGGTGCAGCCGCAGCTGGGCTTGGCGTCCAGCACGTTCACGGCCTCGGTGCCGGTATTGACGAAGCGTGCCTGACCGGTCTTGGGGCCGGCGGCCTCCTTCATCAGCCCGAAATCATACTTGGTCTCGAGCCAACGCACCTCGCCGGCGGCGTTCGCCACGGCCAACGCCGCGAACGCCAGCGATATTACACTTCCTGATATTGTCCTCACCGCTTGTTGGGATTTACTACACCTTTAATATATATGCGGGCCTTCTTGGGCTTGCCGTTGGTCTTGACGGTCACGGCCTTGGTGAAGCCTCCGGGACGTCCCAGCGGATTGTAGGTCACCTTTATCACCCCTTTCTTGCCGGGCTGGATGGGCGTGGCCGGGAACTCGGGAGTGGTGCAGCCGCACTCGGCGGTGGCGTCCACTATCACCAACGGCTTGTCGCCCGTGTTGGTAAACTCGAACTGATGCGACACCACGCCTTTGGTCTCGGCGATGGTGCCGAAATTGTAAGCGGTTTCCGCAAACGTGATCGCGGCGGGACCCTTTTTCTTAGCCTCGGCCTGCAACCCGGTCATTATCAGCGCAATGGCCAACAATACCCAATATGTTATCCTTTTCATCTTCTTTTTATCTGTTAAATTAGAATACAAAAATACAAATTTTTTTGCTAACTTTGCGCGCAAACTCCACACAGCCCCCTTCATTTCACTACAAAAACATTCGGGAGTGCTTATTGGTTAGATAAGGAAAGATTCCAACGGTTTATCAGGCCGTGTGGCAGATCGGGCAAAACCCAACTTTGACGTTGATGAAGAAATTAATGATAGTTGAGTCACCGCACAAGGCGGAGACTATAGGCAAATTCTTAGGCTCGGACTTCACGGTGATGTCGAGCAAAGGCCATATACGTGACTTGCAGAAGCGGGGCATGAGCATAGACATAGACGATGACTTCAAGCCCTTGTACGAGATACCGGACGACAAGAAGGAACTGGTGCGTCAGCTCAAGGCCGCCACGAAGAAAGCCGACATGGTATATCTGGCAAGCGATGAAGACCGCGAGGGAGAGGCCATAGCCTGGCACCTGTCGGAGGTGCTGGGACTCGACCCCACCGATTCGCGGCGCATCGTATTCCACGAGATCACCAAGCCGGCCGTGCTGAAAGCTCTGGAGAATCCGCGCAGCATCGACATAGACCGTGTCAACGCCCAGCAGGCGCGCCGCGTGCTGGACCGCATCGTCGGCTTCGAGCTGAGTCCCGTGCTGTGGAAGAAGATCAAGCCGGCCCTGTCGGCCGGCCGCGTGCAGAGCGTCACCACCCGCCTGGTGTGCGAGCGCGAGAAGGAGATTCGCGATTTCACGCCGGAGCCTTTCTATCGCATCAACGCCCGGTTCCTCACGGCCGGCCGCGCCGTGCTGAAGGCCGAGGGCGCACGCCGTCTCAAGTCTGACGACGAGGCGCGACGCTTCCTGACGGAATGCGCAGGGAAGCAGTTCCGCGTCTCGGGCATACAGGTAAAGCCCGTCACCCGCAAGCCTATGCCTCCCTTCACCACCTCGACGCTGCAGCAGGATGCAGGACGCCGGCTCGGTTTCTCGGTCAGCACCACCATGCGCGTGGCACAGAAGCTGTACGAGGAGGGACTCATCACATATATGCGTACCGACTCCACCAATCTGTCGGAGCTGGCGCTGGCCGACATAGCCAAGGCCATAACCGAGGATTACGGCAAGCCATATCTGCACACGCGCCGCTATCACACCAAGGCGAAAGGCGCCCAGGAGGCCCACGAGGCCATACGCCCCACCTACATCTCGCGGCGCACCATCAGCGGAACGCCTCAGGAACAGAAACTCTACGACCTGATCTGGAAACGCGCCGTAGCCTCGCAGATGAGCGACGCCGCATTGGAGAAAACCAACGTGGACATCAATATGGCCGGCACGCCGGCTGATTCCGAAGCTCTGTTCCGCGCCGAGGGGGAGACCCTGAAGTTCGAGGGCTTCATGCGCGCTTACGGCATAGAGACTTCCGACGACCCGAGCGACAACGACCCGCAGGGCGACGTGATACTGCCCCCTCTCGCCGTGGGCGACATCCTCGGTTACGACACCATCACGGCCACCGAACGCTTCACCCAGGCCCCTCCGCGTTACACCGAGCCTACGCTGGTCAAGAAGATGGAGGACCTGGACATAGGGCGCCCCTCCACCTACGCCTCGACCGTTTCCACAATCCAGGCCCGCGGGTACGTGGAGCATGGCGACAACGAAGGCACTCCGCGCGAATACCATAAGCTGACGCTGTCGAAGGACAAGGTCACGGATCAGGTGCTGACTGAAAACACCGGTTCCAACCGCGGCAAACTCGTGCCCACCGACGTAGGCATGATCGTCAACGATTTCCTGGCGGAATATTTCCCTGAAATCATGGACTATAACTTCACGGCCAAGGTTGAGGAACGCTTCGACGACATAGCGCAGGGCAAGCTGCCGTGGCAGGAGGAGATCAACGAGTTCTACGGTTCGTTCCATCCGCTGATTGACAAGGTGAACAGCATGCGCAGCGAGACCAAAGTGGGCGAACGTGTTTTAGGCACCGATCCGGCCACAGGCAAACGCGTGTCGGCCAAGGTGGGCCGTTTCGGTCCCGTAATCCAGATAGGCGAGGCCACCGACGACGAGAAGCCGCGCTTCGCAAGCCTGCAGGAGGGCCAGAGCCTCGGCACCATCACTCTTGAGGAGGCGCTGAAGCTGTTCGACCTCCCCCGCCGGCTCGGCACGTTCGAGGAGAAGCCGGTCAGCGCGGCCATCGGCCGTTTCGGCCCTTACGTGCACTTCGACAAGATGTTCGCCTCCATACCAAAGGATATGTCGCCCCACACCATCACGCTCGACGAAGCGATAGCTTTAATCAAGGAGAAGCGCGAGAAGGAGGCCAACAAACTGATAAAGACCTTCGACGAGCTTCCCGGCGTGGAGGTGCTGAACGGCCGCTTCGGCCCGTATATCGCCTACAAGAAACCGGGCGACCGCAAGGCCACCAACTACAAGATTCCCAAGGGTACCGACCCCAAGGCTCTGACCGTGGAGGAGGTAAACAAACTCATGTCCGACCAGGACGCCAACCCCAAACCCGCGAAGCGGACCACACGCAAGAAATCATAACGGCATAACTGCCTTACCAACCATCGGAGAGTGTATTTGTTATTACAATGAATACACTCTCTTTGTATATTCAAAGGGATAACAAATCCACTATACAGAAATGGTCAGGAAGGTTACGAAAATAGTGCTGTGGACGGTGGCCGGCATCGTGCTGATGTCTGCCATACTGGCGGGCGTGGGCGCGTGGATGCTCATGCCCTCCCGGCTGACCGGACTGGTGAACCGCGAGCTTTCCAAGCGGCTCAACGCCGATGTCACCGCCCACAATGTGCGTCTCGACCTTTTCTCGACATATCCGATAGCCCGCATCAACATCGACTCGCTGACCATCGCCTGCCGCCCTGACAGCGTCAGGACCGCCGACGGCAAGATTATGGCCGATGCACGCCAACTGCTCAGGACCGGTGCCGTCACCGCGCGCCTGGACGTCAGGAAGCTGCTGCACAAGGATATCGACCTGCAGTATGCCGGCGTGGATTCGATGCGCCTCAACCTGGTGCGCTTCTCCCCCGCGCGCTCCAACTGGAACATCCTCCCGGCAAAGATAAAGCCGGTCAAGGGCCTCACATTCGCGTTCGACACGCTGCGACTGGCGCATGGCTCGGTCCGTTTCCGCGACATGGTCTCGGATACTGACGCATCTTTGGCTATCGACCCCGAAGCATCCATACTGCCGCAAGGCTCCGATTCATATCATTCCAGCATTCCGGCCAAGGCTTCGGTCAGCATGAAGGGCCGGAAATATCTCACTGACCTTCCGTTGCTGTTAGAGGGCGACACAAAGCTGACCTTCACCCCCTTTGCGCTTTCGACTAAGAACTTTACCGTGAAATTAGGCGACATCACCGGTCTCGTCACCCTGGACATGAGCATGAATCCGGAGATCCGCATCAATGCCTTCGGCTGGAAGCTGTCTCCCTTCGGCGTCGGCGAGCTGCTGAAGCTGATTCCCGCCTCTGCTGCGCCCTGGCTTTCCGGTCTTCGCGCCGAGGCTCCGATCAGCGGCAGCATAACGCTGACGAAACCTTATACCGTCAGAAAAGGCACGTGGCCTACACTGACGGCACAGGTTGTAATGCCCCACGGATCGTTGCGTTACGACAATCCGCAATACGGCACCTACAGCTTCGACGACCTGGCGTTCAGGAGCATATTCCATCTTGACGGTGCCGATCCGGCTGCCTCGTCGCTGCAGATGGACGAACTGTACATCCGGGGCGTGGACATGGATGTGCTGGCACGGGCGGACATACGGGCCATAGGCGACGATCCTGAAGTTCAGGGCACGTTAAGGGGCGACATCTCACTGACGCGTCTGGGCCATGTCCTCCCCTATCTGCAGGGCTTCAACCTGCGGGGCAAGGTCACCTCTGACACCCGCATCAGTTTCCGCATGTCGGACATCAGGCGCGGACAGCTTGACAAGATGCTTGTTGAGGGCAACGCAAACCTGCACGGACTTCAGATCGAGAACGTCGGCGACGTCGACCGTATCGCTGCCGGCAACATGACGGTTAAGTTTCTCGGCAAGGCCCGGAGCGCCACACCTAAGGCAGCGCGCGGCTCGCTGTTCGACTTCGATGCCGTGGTGGACAAGTTCTCCGTTCTGGCGGCGGGGTGCAAGGCCGTAGCATCGTCTGTAAGCCTTTCGACCACCGTCAGCGACCCCGGCACGGCCACTGCCGCAAACCTGCCGAATGACGTGCCGTTCAACATCACCCTGAGGGCCGCCACGCTAAGCATCGGCGACCCCTCCGACACCATCCGTGTCAACCTGGGCGATGCCGAGGTCTGCAGCGTCATATCGGCCAGAATGCTCGAGAATATGCAGGCCGACCTGTACGACGTGCGCATCAAAGGCGCGTCACTATCCTACTCCGGCCAGGGGACTTCGCTGGGGGTCAGTGGCGTCGACGCGCGACTTCGGGCCGAACGTTCCAACTCAATTCCGCAGGCTTCTCCGTTCGTGACGCCGGCCAAGTGGAATGCCGACAGCCGCTCATTGGCCGTTTTGCGGCATTCGCCGCAGATGCTGACCGTGCAGCAGTCGCCGGCGCTGACATCGGTTATGAACAACTGGCTCCTATCCCTCCGTGTCAAGGGGAAGCAGGCCTCGGTCTACACCGACGCCTTCCCGATAGAGAATCACATCAGCAATCTGGACATAAGCGCCAACACCGACACCGTCACCATACATAGTCTGAAGTCGCGCACCGGCTCCACTGTGGCCGCCGTATCGGGTCGTGTCACGAATCTGCGGCAGTTCCTCACTTCGGCGCAACCTGCACCACTCGCCATGTCGATCAACGCCGATGTAGACACACTGCAGCTTAACCAGCTGGCAGCCGCTTACGTGAAGGGTTACGAGATGAAGCATGGGCCGGGATCGTTTGCAAAACTGTTGCAAAACACAGCCATTACCCCCGGCGATTCCGTCGCCTTCATGATACCGCGCAACATCGTGGCCGACATCCGTTCCACAGTGAACGTAATGGAATGTCTCGATATGCCCGCAACCGGCATTACGGCGAATATCCGCGCCGCCGGCGGCAAGGTCGAGCTGCCATCCTTCTCTGCATCCACCGCGTTCATGAACATTTCGGGCAATGCAGGTTACGACACGCATGATATTCAGAACATCGCGGCCAATGTCGCGCTCGGCATGAACGACCTTGAACTGTCGCGGCTTTACACCGCGTTCCCGGCGCTGACGGAGAAAGTTCCTGAAATTAAGAATCTGACCGGCCGCTTCGATATAGCCGCCAACATGTGCGTACCGCTGTTTCCCACCATGTATGTCATGACGCCGGCATTGCGTGCCGGTCTGCGCATACAGGCCGACAATCTGTATCTGAACCAGGACCGCGAGATACGGCGCGTGGCGCATCTGATGATGATACACAGCCGCGACCCGCTGCACATCGCCGATCTGGATATCCGGGCATCCGTGTTCGACAACATGGTGATGCTGCATCCCTTCGATCTGAATCTGGACAGATACAAGCTGCGCGTGGCCGGACTCAACAACTTCAACGGCAGGATGTTCTACCACGTAGGCGTCAAGGACTGGCCGCTGATGTTTCCGTTCGGCGTCAACGTGAAAGGAACTTTCGGCCATCCGGAAATCCGGCTCGGCAGCTCCAACTGGAAGGACATCGACGCCACCGAAATCTCGGGCGACATAATGTCCGGCATGCGCATCAACGTGGTGCAGCAGCTGCGCCATTACTTCTACATCCTCCTCGACCGCGCCGCCCGCGCCGATCAGGCCAAATAAAAGCTCCGCACAATACGGCTATTTACCATTCATGGTCTTGAGGTTGCAGTGCATCAGATGGCCGTCGGAGTCGCGCAGATGCATGCCGTTGCCTTCGCAGTAACGCCAGAACTTGCAGTCAGCGCATTCCCCCTGTTTCATCCAGCTGCGGTCACGGTATTGCTGAAATCCGTTCTGCCATACCTCCCAGAAATCATCCCTGTAAATATTTCCCTGCCGGTAGTCCGCACGGATGCTGGGACACGCCCCGATACCGCCGTCCAGCAGAACCGAACCGACGGTTACACCTGCGGCACATTCAAAAAAAGTATCGCGGGCCACTCCCTCATAACCGCCTAAGAAACCTTCGCAGCAGAACGAAGCCTTAATCCGGCCCTCTTTTCGGGTGCGCACTATGAATTCCATCATTTGCCGTGTATCTTCGGCATTCAGTTTAAACTCCGGATATGCGGTGGCACGACCCGCCGGAAAGATGGTGAACAGCCGCCAGCGTTTCACGCCAGCGTCAATCAGCAGATCGCGCACCCGGTCAAGTTCACCGAGCGACTTTTTGTTGACGCATGTCACCACGTCGAAGTTGAGGTCTTCGGCTTTGGCGACCATTCCGATTGCCGCTACTGCGCGTTCAAACGACCGGGGATTGCCGCGCATCCAGTTGTGCGTGTCTTCGAGGCCGTCAAGGCTGATGGTGATGTTATGCAATCCGGCCCGGCGCAATGACATGAATCGATCTTCCGTAAGCAACAGCCCGTTGGTCACGATGCCCCACGGCAGTTCACGGTCGTACAGGGCGCGACCTACCGTCTCAAGGTCCTGCCTAACCAACGGCTCGCCACCAGTGATGATGATGTTCAGCGTATGCGGGTCGACATGCGGAAGCAGTGAATCCACCACTCGCAGAAAATCTTCAGCCGGCATATCGGGAAGCGTCGACGAGCTCTTACAATCGCTGCCGCAATGCCGGCAGTGCAGATTGCAACGCCATGTGCATTCCCAGAACAGTTCCTTCAGAGGGTGCTCCTCGCGACGTTTCCTTTTGATGCTGCGGAACAGTTCCAACGCTATTTTCTGACGGACGGATAGACTTTTCATAGCCATAAATTATTACCAGTTAAACCGTATGCCAAGGGGCAGAGCGAAGTTCCACGATTCCTCGGTCCAGTAGTTAGGCACGTTTGTATTCACCTTCGGCATATACTGCAACGTCGGCTCCAGGAAGACGGATACATTCTTATGCAATCTCAGCGAAATGCCGTAACTTGCCGATACGGCCCACATCACCCTGGCATCAAGATTGCCCACAGGCACATCGGCCGACGAATTTAAGCCCGACCTGAGGACACCGTGGCTGTAAACGGGGAAATTGACCGAGGCTCCGATGCTGCCGTACAACGACATAATCCCACGGGTGTAGGTATTTATGTTCAGTTTCAGCGGGATGCCGATATAATGCCAGTTACAGAGACTCTCGTTTTTACCCGATTCGTATGTCGAATGAAGGTATGTGTATCGCAGTCCGCTTTCCAGGGAAAGGATCGAATTGAATCTTTTCGCCACAGACAAAGAAACGGTCACCGGCATATAGTTACGGTGAGAGACACCGCTGTAATCCCTGGACGGTTTCCGGCTGATTTTACTGATTCCGGACCTTGTGGCATCACCGGAATTGTCCGGATTGTCGGGGTTATCTGGATTATCCGGAGGTGTGGGACCGGGATCTGAGGCGGCATAATTACCATTTCCTATGCCGCTTTTTATGGAAGTGCCGATAAAATCGGTGCCGACACCGACAGACCATCCGGCGGCCTTGCGTTTCGGCAGTTCATCGTTGAGGGCCAGATATGTTCCATCGGCATGGTCGGGGACAGGCGCGTTAGCAGTTTCGGCAGCACGGTCAGTTGCAGGCGCTGTCTCCGGTTCTGTTTCAACCGGGACCTCCGGCTCGCTCTGAGACAGAGAGTCGGAGGCAGGGAAAGTCGCGGAATTAGTGGGAGTAGGATTAGTGGGAGTAGTGGGGAAAGTGAGAGAATTGATAGCCGCGAGATGGCTCTGATGGCTCTGATTACTCTGATGGCTGTGCGCAATGGCGGTTTCCGCCGGCCGGTGCGACCGGTAATACGTCATGATTCCGCCTGTCATGATTAGAAGCAACAAGATTAGCACGCCTCCCTGCTTCTTGTAATCCCTGATGAACTGACGCATCAACACCTTGGCGTGAAACAGCTGTGAAGCCGATGTCGACGGTTCTATGCCCAATATTTTGGCTATCTCCTTGTGCGATTTGTTTTCCAGCACCGACAGACGGAACACCTTACCATAACCCGCCGGCAGCCTGCGTATCATCGCCTCAAGCACATCGAGATCTATGATGTCCTCTAAGTCCTTGGTGTCTTCCACCTCCGGAATCTCATGAAGCACCACATTTATGTCCTGTTCCCGCAGAAACTGCAGCGCCAAGTTCCGCATTATGGATGCCAGCCACGACTGGACCCGCGATGGATTCTTCAGGTCGCGCATCCGAGTGAAGGCTATAATGAATCCGTCATGAAGTATGTCCTCGACATCCTCGACATTGTCGACATACCGTCTAATCACGCCCGCCATTTTGGACGCGAACCGCGTATAGAACATGCTCAGCGCCTCTTTGTCTCCATCGAGGCTCTGAGCTATCAGTTCTTCGTCACCTATGCAGATTCTGTCCAAGCGTTAGTGTTGATGGGATCGAGAACCCGGTTACTTCTTTTTCAGCTTGAAATTGACCTCAACCTTCGCCGTACCCTTGTTCCAGGGATTCTTGTCGTGTTTGGTGTCTTTCTCAAACTTCACTTTGACGTTCACCGAATCAGGCTCCAGGTCTGTATCTTCCGGTTTGCATACCACCTTTATTTCGGGTTTAGGGAAATCAGAGGTTTCAATCAGATAATCGCCTTTGTCATCGGTTTTGCCTTTGCCGAAGCTATATATGCCTGACTGGCCCTCCGGACGTGTTACATATATGTCGGCGTTGTCAACCGGATTCCCGGCTTCGTCGGTCACTGCACCCTTTACTTCGAAATAACCTGTCGGGGTGCCGTACATGCAAAGTTCGTTGCCGCCATTATCGCTGCAACCGAAACCCAGCACCGCCAGTGCGCCGGCGCAGATTGTCGCCCACAGGGAGGATATCGTTCTGTATGTCTTTTTCATAATCAATGCAATATGGCCTAAATCACAGACCTTTTATTATGTAGATGAAGAAATCGCACATATATTGCATGGCGAGTCGATATTTTGTCAAAATAGTTATTTCAGAGTTCACGTGTGGTAAAAAAATTTGGTGAATTTCAAAAAAATAGCTAACTTTGCAGTCGCAAACAAAAATCGGGGTGTAGCACAGTTGGTTAGCGCGCTACGTTCGGGACGTAGAGGTCGGGCGTTCGAGTCGCCTCACCCCGACAGAGAAGCCGGAGCTCCCTCCGGCTTTTCTTATTTTTAACAAGCGTGGCAACAATCTTGCATCCTGACATAAAACATATCACGGCCATGAGCGAATTTAAAAGAACACTGATCACTACGGCCCTCCCATACGCCAACGGGCCTGTACACATAGGACACCTGGCGGGCGTGTACGTTCCCGCCGACATCTACGCGCGCTACATGCGTCTGCAGGGACGCGACGTGCTTCTGATCGGAGGCAGCGACGAACACGGCGTGCCCATCACCATCAAGGCCCGCAAGGAGGGCGTGACGCCTCAGGACATCGTGGACCGCTACCACACGCTGATACGCGACTCGTTCAAGGAGTTCGGCATCTCGTTCGACGTCTACGGCCGCACCACCAGCGACACGCACCGCCGCACGGCGTCCGACTTCTTCCGCAAGCTTTACGACAAGGGGGAGTTCGTGGAGAAGACCTCCATGCAGCTCTACGACCCCGAGGCCAAGCAGTTCCTGGCCGACCGCTACGTGACCGGCAAGTGCCCTCACTGCGGCGCCGAGGGTGCCTACGGCGACCAGTGCGAGGCCTGCGGAACGTCGCTTAACGCCACCGACCTGATCAATCCCAAGTCAGCCATCACAGGTGCCGAGCCGGTGCTGCGCGAGACCACGCATTTCTACCTCCCCCTCGACAAATGGCAGAGCCGTCTTGAGGACTGGATTCTGAAGGGCCACAAGGAGTGGAAGACCAACGTTTACGGCCAGTGCAAGTCCTGGCTCGACATGGGTCTGCAGCCCCGTGCCGTGAGCCGCGACCTCGACTGGGGCATCCCCGTGCCCGTGGAGGGCGCCGAGGGCAAGGTGCTGTACGTATGGTTCGACGCCCCCATCGGCTACATCTCCAACACCATCGACCTCGTGGGCGACGACTACACCAAGTGGTGGAAGGATCCGGAGACACGCATGATACACTTCATCGGCAAGGACAATATCGTGTTCCACTGCATCGTGTTCCCCTCGATGCTGATGGCCGACGGTTCGTACAACCTGCCCGACAACGTGCCGGCCAACGAGTTCCTGAACCTGGAGGACGACAAGATCTCCACCTCGCGCAACTGGGCCGTATGGCTGCACGAGTATCTGCGCGACTTCCCCGGCAAGCAGGACACACTGCGCTACACGCTGACCGCAAACGCACCGGAGACCAAGGACAACAACTTCACATGGCGCGACTTCCAGGCCCGCAACAACAACGAATTGGTGGCCATCTTAGGCAACTTCGTGAACCGCGCCGTGGTGCTCGACCATAAGTATTTCGACGGCAAGGTACCCGCCATCGAGGGTGAGCTGACCGACGTTGACCGCGAGGTATTGGCCGAGGTCAAGGCTGCCGTGGAGGCCACTACGGCCGACATCGAGAACTTCAAGTTCCGCGAGGCTCTGCGCCAGGCCATGAACGTGGCCCGCGCCGGCAACAAGTATCTGGCCGACACCGAGCCCTGGAAGGTATGGAAGACCGACCCGCAGCGCGTGGCCACCATCCTGAACGTATCGCTTCAGATATGCGCCACCATCGCCGTGGTGTTCGAGCCGTTCCTCCCTTTCATGAGCGAAAAACTGACCCACATGCTGGGCCTGGACAAGCTGAGCTGGGATATGGCCGGACGCGACGACCTGCTGGCCGCAGGACACGTCATCGGCAAGCCGGAGATTCTGTTTGAGAAGATCGATGACGAGGCCATCACGGCGCAGACCGACCGTCTCGCCCGCATCAAGGAGGAGAACAAGCTGGCAGGCTGGGCACCCGAAGCCGTTAAGCCTGAATGCAGCTTCGACGACTTCGAGAAGGTAGACATCCGCGTAGGCAAGGTTCTGGAATGCGAGAAAGTGAAGAAGTCGAAGAAACTGCTGAAGTTCAAGATCGACGACGGCATGGGCGGCCGCACCATTCTGAGCGGCATCGCCGGCAGCTATCCCGAGCCGGAGAAGCTGGTAGGCATGGAGGTGCTGTTCATCGCCAACTTCGCCCCGCGCAACATGATGGGCCACGAGAGCCAGGGCATGATCCTGAGCGCCGTCAACCCCGACGGCTCGCTGACGCTCTGCTCCCCCTCCGCCGACGTCGCCCCCGGCGCCCAGGTCGGCTAACCCGGTCCTGTCGCCAAGGTCGGCTAACCCCGCGAATATCACCGCAATAATACATATCGCGCCCGGCACGTTCCCATACGTGCCGGGCGTGCTGTTTTTACGCTTCATGTTAGCATCGATAATCTAAGGCTCGTCAAATTATACAGGACAACTGAAACCTTATTAAACCTTAAATTTATCAGAAAAAACGAATCAATCCTCCCCTTCTGATGGATTTAATTTGTTGTTAAGTTTCTTCTGCCTGTTTTCAAGCTTTTTAATACTATCAGTTACAGGTAGATTCTCGGCATTGTGCCACCAATATCTCGGATTGCTTTCCTAACTTTTGCCCCAATCTCCTTATGGGTCCTATTTGCATTGGACTTACCCTTAATGCCTTGCTTGCGGAGCACATCCTCAGTTTGGGTTGCACGGAAAAGATTGGCTGCAAGTTCTGTGCTGCCCATATGATCAAGTATATCCTGCGACTTTTTCAGGCCTTTCCGTTTATGGATGTCTTTTCTATCAAGACCTCCATAAAGTCCTTTGTATCCTTCATTTTGAAATATCGCATAGTCAAGCGGAGTTTTTACACCCGCATTGTTGGCAGCCCCGGCAAGTTGTGTATTATGCTTCCTCATCTCATCACGCAATAGCAACCGTCTCTCTTCTTCGTCTGTAAGCGGAGCGTCAGATTTAAGCAAAAGTTCTGCTCTGCGGGTCTGTATTGCAAAATATGTTTGTGCCTGAGCTACAATAGGTTTAGCCGAACTGGCATTCTGCATTGCGAGGTAACAAGCATAGCGGCTCATAAACACCGTAACTATCTCTCTTTCAGTACTTGATCCTATCTGAACCATTTCGTGCTTTACCACGAAATGGTCTGTTGGATTTATCCCACTTTTTGCACATGCTCTATAGGCACGTCTTGCAACATCCTCAAAATATCTATAATCAGAATATCCAAGAGCTTTTGACAATTCCCTGGAAGACCAATACTCCTGACCTTTCTCATCAATATGCTTGATTGACTCGAATGTTTCTTTTGCTTTCTTTGTTAGTCGCGTACTCATAGTGTATTTAAACAAAACTATCCCCTATCTTTTCCTGCCACATATCATACTTGGCAATCTTCGACCATGGATATGTAAAACTTCATTATCATAAACTCCCCCAACGACAATGCAAAAGTAATAATTATTGGGGTATTAACCAATATTCTATCTCATTATAATTGTTTGAAAAATTACAAAAACAACTAATTTCACATCAAAAAATTGGAATTATGTTGCAAAAACATTATGTTTGCGGAACATAATCTTAATTTCTGAGTATGGACAGGATACCGAATGCGTTGGCGGAGTTTTTCAGCCACCGCGCCACAGTGAGAAGATATACCGGCGAGACGCCGTCGCGTGAACTGATAGACAGCATCCTGGAGGCTGCCATGCGCGCACCCACGACGGGTAACATGCAGCTGTACAGCGTGGTGGAGACACGCGACGCGGAGATGCGTCGCCGTCTGGCCGAGCTGCATTTCAACCAGCCGGCTGCTGCGGGCGCACCGCTGATGCTGACGTTCTGCGCCGACTACTACCGCTTCACGCGCTGGTGCGAGGTGTCGGACGCCGACGCGGGATACGACAATTTCCTGTCGTTCACCTCGGCCATGATGGACGCGGTGATACTGACCCAGCAGTTCGTCACATTGGCCGAACTCTGCGGACTCGGCACATGCTACCTGGGCACGTGCCTGTACAACGCTCCGGAAATCGCCGAGTTGCTTAAGTTGCCGCGCCTCACGGTCCCCGTGGCGTGCATATCGGTGGGCTATCCGGCCGAACAGCCTGAACCCACGGAACGCCTCGCGCTCGACGGTGTATTGTATCACGAAACGTATCCCGAACTCACGGACGCCGACATCGTACAGATATACAAGGCCAAGGACGACTTCGCCCCGAACGCGAAATTCGTGGCCGAAAACGGCAAGAAGACCCTTGCGCAGGTATTCACCGACGTGCGCTATCCCCGCGCCATGAACGAGTCCGTCTCCGCCAAGCTCCTCGCCTTCCTCCGCCGGCAAGAATTTATGAATGAATAGTTATTGAAGTTCGCAATCATCCGGATTATGACCAATTTACAGCGGCTGATTATATCGGCTATAACAATAGGCGCCGGCATTCTCTCGCCGGTGGCGGGCAGATGCGAGGAGACGCGGGGGTCGAAATGGGAATTTCAGTGGGGGCCGCACGTCAGCCTCAATATCGCCGGCGCGGAGGACTGGACCAGGATGCACAGCCATGAGCCGTCGGAGATTGGATTTGGCGTTACGGGCGGCGTCTATGCCCGTTATGTCTACGACAACCACTGGTACGTGGCCAGCGGGCTGCTTGTCTCGTATGCTCACGCTCTGCTTCAGGTCAAGGCCGACGAGAATGCTGATCCGGATTCATACTATACCTGTCACTATGACCAGGGCAAATTGTCGCTGCCGATTCATGCCGGCTACAGGATACTGTTTGACGATTCGGGCGAAAGGGCCCTCAGTTTCTTTACGGGCACCTCGCTGTCGTGCGGCTTTGCCGGCAAACTGAAATCCGACAGACTGCCGGGCGAGACGATGTATGGCTCAAACGGCTTATGGCGACGATTCGACGCCGGCTGGGACATTGGCGCCACGTTTGAATTCAGCGACTTTATGGTGGAAGTATGCGGCAACTTAGGATGCGTCAACATGGCCCGCAGGAACATATTCCGTGACCGCCACATGTACGAATCCGCCTGCCGCATCGGCCTCACCTACTGGATCCCGAAACACTGAAGCGTCTTTTACACTATCAGCTTTACGTGGCCGTGGGCGTTGATGCGGTAGGAGCTGGTTACGCCTGTCGCAAGGTCGGTCACCTTGAACACGTCGGTATCACAGTCGTCGGCGCCCAACGCCTCGGCGGCTGCATATATGGCCTGCTCGATGTCGCGGAATCCCGTGCCCTCGTACCGTTCCTTGCGGCCGTCGGAATGCATCAGCATCACCTCTACCTTGTCTTCTGTTCTTAATCTGTTAGTTTCCATGTTTATATAGTTTATATAGTTGAAAAAGTTAAGATAAATGTGCGGTATTTAGATAGTCTGCACTATCATCTTAACTTTCTGCACTTTGTCAACTTTATTAACTGGCCGCCGGGTCACACTCCCTTCGGAAGTGGCTTGTCGGGCTTAGAGAGCGGGATATTGAGGCGGGTGTAAATTGCGTTGGGGATCATGCGCCACAGACCCACCACGATGTTCCAGCGCCAGTCAATAACGGCCACGCGCTTCCTGCGTATTATGGCTTTCAGTATCAACGGCACGGCATATTCCATCGTCATGGCCATCGGATACTTCGTGTCGGGCATCAGCAGCGGAGTCTCAATCCATCCCGGACGGATGTCGGTGAACGTGATGCCGGCAGCCGAGTTGTTGCTGAGCTGCTCCAGGGCCACAAGCCATTTCTGCGCACCGGCCTTAGACGCCGAATAGGCCGACAGGCGCCCGATGCCGTTGGTGCCGGCCACCGAAGTCACGGCCGCGATGTGACCGTGTATGCAATTCAGACGGAAATAGCGGTAGGCAGCACAGATGCAACGCACGAACCCCGTCAGGTTCGTCTCGAATATCCGCACCTCCGTCTCCGGGTCCAGGCTCATGTTCTCGTAACCGATGCCTGACACATGGAAATATATGTCCATGCCCCCCAGCTTATCTATCAGCTTATTGAGCCGGTCCACGGCATCGGGCTTGGTGACGTCGATTGACGCATATTCCACACAGCCGGGATATTTCTTCTTCAACGCCTCCAGCGGGCCGGTGTGACGCGCCGCCAGACCAACCTTCACGCCACGGCCGGCCAGGGCCTCGGCACATGCCAGGCCGATGCCCGACGAGGCACCCATTATCACTATTTTCTTCATATTTATGTTTATTTTGTTTTCTTTATGTCCTGAGTTTTGTTTACTTTTGTGAGAAACTATTTAAATTTATTTTCAATGGATTTTGAGAAGATTTTTGAGATGTTTTCGCAAGTTGAGAAAGGAGAAACCTTTCGGTTGCGACTGCCGAAACTTGGCGAAAACAGCCAAAAAGATTCTTAAAAGCCATTGAAAGAACCCATATAAAAAATCATTCGTAATAAATTTAAACAGTTTCTGAGGGACAAAGACCCCTATGGAGTTAACAACACGGGCGGTTATACTGTTTTAAACCGAAACGCAAAGATAGTTAATTATAAACTATAAACGGATATAAGTCATGGCAAAGAAGAAACTGGCAGTGTCCACCGGAGCGGGCGTGAGTGCGGAGAGCGGCATCAGCACGTTCCGCGACGCGGGAGGATTATGGGAGAACTATCCGGTGATGCAGGTGGCGTCGGCCGAAGGGTTCCGCCGCGATCCGGAACTGGTGCACGAATTCTACAACGCACGCCGGCGCGACCTGCTGAAAGCCGAGCCCAACGCGGCCCACAAGGCCCTGGCCGAGCTGGAGAAGGATTATGACGTGTACATCATCACGCAGAATGTCGACGACCTGCACGAGCGCGCCGGTTCGACCCACGTGCTGCATCTGCACGGCGAGCTGATGAAGATGCGCTCCGTCACCAATCCCGACTATATCGAGCCGCTGAGCATCGAGCACCTGGAGACCACTCCCGCCACGCGCGGCCGCAACGGCGACCGGATGCGGCCCCACATCGTGTTCTTCAACGAGCCGGTGCCCAACATCGACAAGGCCATCCGGCTGGCGCAGGAGGCCGACATATTCGTGGTGATAGGCACCTCGCTGGTGGTGTACCCCGCGGCAGGCCTGATTAACTGCGTGCGCCCCGGCACCCCCATCTACTACATCGACCCCAACCCCGCCGACGTGAGCGGCATCCCCGACGTGACGGTCATCAAGGAGCCGGCCACCAAGGGAATGGAGATCCTGGCCCGCAAGCTGGAAGACGATAAATAGTTTAGAAAGTTCAGGAAGTTTAAAGAGTTAAGATAAATCCCTTCCGATTGCATTTCGGAGGGGATTTTTGCATAAGTGCAAAAAAATATTTAAAAGATTCGGTTTTCTCGGAAATCTTTTTTACCTTTGTAGGTGGAGTCCCGGCAAGGGAGACATAGTGAGTCGTTCCGAACCTAAAGACACACAAACTCTAACCTTAGAATCATGGCAAAAATCAGAGGAGCAATTACGGTCAACACAGCGCGTTGCAAAGGATGCAACCTGTGCGTGGTGGCATGTCCCACCAAGACGCTGGCCCTACAGCCCAACGAGGTGAACGACCGTGGGTATCATTACGCCTACATGGCGGAGCCCGAGAAATGCACGGGCTGTTGTTCGTGCGCCTGGGTATGTCCCGACGCATGCATCGAAGTTTACAGAGTCAAAGTGGAAGACTAAGGCAGGCTCTTGATTCCGCTAAATCAGAAAAACACTCTACGAATATGAAAGAAGAGATAAGGCTCATGAAGGGCAACGAAGCGATAGCCCATGCGGCTATACGCTACGGATGCGACGGATATTTCGGCTATCCCATCACCCCGCAGTCGGAGGTGCTGGAGACTCTTGAGGAGCTGATGCCGTGGGAGACCACGGGCATGGTGGTCCTGCAGGCCGAATCGGAAGTGGCAGCCATCAATATGGTGTACGGCGGCGCCGCCACAGGCAAGGCCGTGATGACCAGCTCCTCGTCGCCGGGCGTCAGCCTGAAGCAGGAGGGCATTTCCTATATCGCCGCGGCCTCGCTGCCGGCACTGATACTGAACGTGATGCGCGGAGGCCCCGGCCTCGGCACAATCCAGCCCAGCCAGGCCGACTATTTCCAGGCCACCAAGGGTGGCGGACACGGCGACTACCACCTGATAGTCCTGGCTCCATCCACGGTGCAGGAGATGGTGGACTTCGTAGGCCTCGGCTTTGACCTGGCGTTCAAATACACCAACCCCTGCATGATCCTGGCCGACGGCATCGTGGGCCAGATGATGGAGAAGGTCGTGCTGCCCGAACCGCGTCCCCGCCGCACCGACGAGGAGATACGCAAGCAGTGCCCCTGGGCAGCCTCAGGCCGCCTCGGCGGCCGCAAGCGCAACGTCATAACCAGCCTGGAGCTTGAACCCGCCAAGATGGAGGTGATCAACCACCAGCTGCAGGAGCGCTACCGCACCATCGAGCAGAACGAGACCCGCTGGGAGGAGATAGACGTGGAAGGCGCCGACTATCTGATAGTGGCATTCGGCTCCATAGCGCGCATATCCGACAAAGCCCGCGAGATTGCCGCCGAGGAGGGCATCAAGGTCGGCATCGTCCGCCCCATCACCCTCTGGCCCTTCCCCACCGAGGCCGTGGCCCGCGCCGCTCAGGGCAAGAAGGGAATACTCGTGGTCGAACTCAACGCCGGCCAGATGATAGAGGATGTGCGCCTCGCCGTGCACGACTCCCTGCCCGTCGAGCACTTCGGCCGCCTCGGCGGAATCATCCCCAGCCCCGAGGAAGTAGTGACAGCCCTCAAAGATAAAATCATCAACCGTTAATATCGTGCCCCTATGGAAATCACTGATATAATCAAAGAAGAAAACAAGGTATACAGCAAGCCTGAGCTTCTGGAAGAGGTGCACATGCACTATTGCCCGGGCTGCAGCCACGGTGTGGTGCACAAGATACTGGCGGAAGTGATCGCCGAGATGGGCCTCACCGAGAAGGTGGTGGGCGTCTCCCCCGTGGGATGCGCCGTGTTCGCCTACAACTATCTTGACGTCGACTGGATCGAGGCCGCCCACGGCCGCGCACCGGCAGTAGCCACCGCCGCCTCGCGCCTCTGGCCCGAGAACGTGCTGTTCACCTATCAGGGCGACGGCGACATGTCGGCCATCGGCACCGCCGAGTCCATCCACGCCGCCAACCGCGGCGAGAACATCGTAATGATATTCGTCAACAACGCCATCTACGGCATGACCGGCGGACAGATGGCCCCCACCACCCTGATAGGCCAGAAAACCGCCACCACCCCCTACGGACGCCGCGTGGACCTGAACGGACACCCCCTGGAGATAACCAACCTGATGGCCATACTGGACGGCACATGCTACGTGACGCGCCAGTCCGTACACACCCCGGCCAACGTGCGCAAGGCCAAGGCCGCACTCAAGAAGGCATTCGAAAACGCCATAGCCAAGCGCGGCACCAGCGTGGTCGAGATCGTGGCCACCTGCAACTCCGGCTGGAAGATGTCGCCCGAAAAGGCCAACGAATGGATGGCGCAGAATATGTTCGAGAAGTACCCCCTGGGAGACCTTAAAAACGTATAACCCCTAACCCGCATAAATCATGAAGGAAGAAATAATCATAGCCGGATTTGGCGGCCAGGGAGTGCTGTCGATGGGCAAGATTCTGGCCTATTCGGGACTGATGGACGACAAGGAAGTGACCTGGATGCCCTCCTACGGTCCGGAGCAGCGCGGCGGCACGGCCAACGTCACCGTCATACTGAGCGACAAGAAGATCTCAAGCCCCGTGCTTGACAAATACGACATCGTGGTGGCACTGAACCAGCAGAGCCTCGACAAGTTCGCCCCCAGGGTGAAGCCCGGCGGCACGCTGATATACGACACCAACGGCATCCACAACCATCCCACGCGCACGGACATCAGCATCCATCCCATCGACGCGATGACCGCCACCCTCGAGATAGGCAACTCCAAGGCCTACAACATGGTGGTGATGGGCGCCCTGCTCAACGCCATGGACTACAAGTTGCCTATGGAGAACGTGATCAAGGGTCTGAAGAAATCGCTGCCCGAGCGTCACCACAAGCTGATACCCCTCAACGAGCAGGCCATCGAGAAGGGCAAGTCCCTGCTACAGGCCTGACCCGCACCGACATCCGACGCGCCCTCAACCGGCCCGTCCCCTATTCCTCACTAACCCGCCGGGAGTCCGTCATCGCGACCGACTCCCGGCGTCTTAGTAGCGCAGGCTGTCCCGGCCGCGCGAGTATTTCAGACAGGAGAACAGTAGAAACAGGTGAAACAGGAGAACAGGCGCAGCTACTCCTGTTCCTCCTGTTCTCCTGTCAAAAAACTCTTGTCTGGTTGATGCGCCCGCGCCACTACTGTCACAGCGCGTAGACCAGGTTGTCGAACATAGCCGGACTGATCTCGCTGTCGGTAAACCTCAGGCCCAATATCCTGCGACGATTGGACAATGCCCCTTTGGTGCGACCTATCAGTACACTAAGCTGCGTCGGCGTCACCCCGCACTTTATCAGCAGCATTATGCGGTAGGCATCCCCTTTTATCTTGCCCGGCGACAACAGCTGCAGACGCCGGTCGAAGTTCGGCGATGCCTCTACGATGACCGAGTGCAATTCGCCCCATAACGGACTCGTTTCCGGGATCATCCGCTTCTCTTTGATGTGCTCCTGCAGTTGGGCGTATGCCCGCGAGTTTCCGATTTCCGGCGACAGAGGCAACCGTTTCTTCTTGCTGTCGCACACCGCCGTCAGCTCATCGATCAGCCGACGGCGCAGGTCTGCAGCCGTCACTTCCGCCGCCGATTCCGCCGTAGGCTCCGATTCCGGTCCGGAATCTTCTCCCTTTGCGTCGCCCGCTTCCAATTGTTTTCTCAACTCGCGCGAACTGTCCAGCGCCGAACGCAGTCTGATCAGAGTCCTGTTCGACTTATCGCGGTAATATATCACCGCGATTATCGCCAACAGCAATACTATTACGCTTAAGGCGAGCCACCGTTCTATCATGCGCTTCTTCTCAAGGGCCATCTGCTTGTCCCGCTCCACAATACTGTAATTGTACTGTGTATTCTGTATCAACGCATTTGCATCGCCCCGGCTGTTCATATAGCTCTCCACAGCTGCCTCATAGCGATGTACGTATGGACGAATGGAATCAGCCGGCACCAAATCCTTTAATTCATCGGATAATAAAATCGCATAACCTGTTTTTAGATTCCGGGCTTCTTTTATCTTAACTAATTCCAAAGCATACTTATAAGCCGAGTCCGGCATACCGGCACACCTATATATATCAGCTGCATATGAATATACCAATTGCTTAGTATCATTGTCACATTTAAATTCCTTATCTATTTTTAGAGGGATGTTTCTTATCAATTTGACAGCTGCTGTGGATTCGTTTTGATAGTGTTTTATAGCGGCAAGATATGTAGAATCTCTTATAGCTGCCATAGGATTCAGTTTATTAGCAATGGCTGAAGCCTTTGTTAATGGACCAACTGCGGCTTCATAATTTTTACAGTTTATATAGTTGAACCCCAAAACTTCTAAATCATACATCAAATTTACTGTATCATGCAACACCTTGTCAATCTCTATTGACATATTGATATATCGGGCCGCCTCATCAAAGAGCCTCATTGAATTCAATAGCCCGGCTAATTGCGCTGTTATCTTACTTTTTAACATTAAGAACTTCCTGTCATCTCCTATCATATTCAATGCTGCGCTATAATATTTTATAGCCGAAGGATAATCCCCTATGTCATGGTACACCCTCCCCCCATAATACAATGCCTCCGCATAACGATCTTTCGTTCCATGACTTGAATAATAATCAATGACGGGAAGAATGATACTGTCAGATGTATGATTAATGATTGCTTTGTCAGCAAGTTTGACGGATAAAAAGTCATAATACACCTTGTCCGCTCTGGATAAGTCGTCCTTCAACATGCAATGTAGAGAATCCAACGCGACCTCTGGCATTGTATCCGCCATTTTCTCCAATTCCACCAGAGTGGGATTTAACGGCGTCCTGCCACAACTGGCAATTAGGATAATCAACAATAATACGAGTATGTTTTTCGCATTCATATCTATCATTATTCGTGTTTACATATAGGGATTTATTATCACAAAATTAGCTCATAGATGCCATTTTTCCTAACTAATTTCATTTCAGCACTATTTTCCGCACAAACCGCACTATTTTCCGCACAAATTTTCTTGCAATTCGGTCATATTCAATATAAATTTGCAGCCATCAACCAAAGCCAAAAAAATAAAATGAAGAATCTACTAACACTATTTCTCATTACGTTCTCATGTTCCATGGCACTTGCTTTGGGAAGCGAGTCCTTTCTTCAAGTGAAGCTATACTCATCCATGATATCAGATGAATCTGAAAAAAAATCAAATGAAAACACAGGAATTTATCATCGAATGCCCACGCGTCCTATTCTATGCTCCATAAGCATTGAGGACGGCGTGTCGTTCGACGATGGTTCCAACCCCGAAATCATCAGCTATGAGATAAAGGATGCCGACAATAATCCCATTGCCATTACCGGCGATGAGGCAGACTTCATCCAGACCCTGTTCTCCCTTACGGGCGAATACGTGATACAGTTCCGTACCGACGAATGCGTTTATTACGGAAGTATCTGCTTCTGAACTATTTTATAAAGAGACTTCCCTGACATAAACGATGTCTCCTTATAAAATCTAATCTACAAACTCCATTTTGCAAATAAATGTAAATAATTATTTAAAAACATTTGGGATTTTAAATCAAATATATTAACTTTGCCACTGATAGTATATGTCCTGATTTAAGTCCCGACTAAACATTAACCAATAAAGTATGAAAAAACAATTCCTACTGTATGCTATAGCAGCACTCCTCGTTTCGGGACCGGGAGCCACAGCCGCTGTGGAATATGAGGGCTATACTAATCCCGCCGGAAACAAGTTCCCGATTGCCGTCTACGACAACGTATCCATTAACGCCACCAAGAACGGACAACCCCTCACCGAGGACGAGCAAAAGGCTTATTTCAATGATTTAAAGACCTGCGGCTTCAATGTGGAGTTATGGGAAAAGGGATCAATTAATGACACTACAACCCTAAACAAATGGGCTTCCTATCTAAGGCAGAAGGGGATTAACACAATCCTCGATATACGCGGATATACCCTGATACGAAACGACGTCCCCGGAAATGCGAGCACTCCGGAGTCTACACTTCTGACTAATTGGGATGCACTTCAGAGAGTGATGCGCAATCACGGCAATAATCCTTACGTATGGGGATTTTGTGTGTCGGACGAGCCTAAGATGCCAAATCTGCATACGCCTGTTTATCAAATGATATCCGGACAGGGAGCTACTCTCGCTACAATCAATGAGGTAAACCGCGGCAAGGGACAAAAGGTAGCTTACGCAAACTTTGTCGCAGCAGCAGCCCCAAGTACTCTCGGCGACTTCTACACAGATGACTTTAAGAATCCGAACCCCGAGATATATGTTCCAAACTTTGAGAATTTTCTCGACCACATGGTTGATGTATTTGATTTGAAATTCTTAACATTCGATTTATATCCTGTAATCCATAACGAAAGAGCATACGGCATCGGCTCCGGCTTTGTGATTAAGCCTTTTTATTATAATATGATGGACCTCTATGGCCGATATTGCCGTGACAAAAAGATTCCCGTTTGGCTTGTGATGCTCAGCGTAGAACACCTCTGCCTTAAAGCCAATGGTTCTCTTGATTGGGAATATCCGGAAATAACCGAAGGTCTCCTGCGGCTGCAGGCAATGAACGGACTTGCGTTTGGCATGAAGGGAATCGCCTATTGGCGATATGGCTCCCAAGGGGAACAAGTTGGCAACCTTTTATATAAGACTGCCCTTTACGACATTAGCAAGATGGAAAAGACTCCGGCATGGAATGCCGCTAAATCTGTCAACTATGATGTCGCCCAATACGGACGTGTTCTTCAAAATGCCACATACGACAGAAGCTGTATAGTTGTGAACGACTCAGTGGACGGCGGTTATAAATATGAGGGATTTGAAAGGTTTTCCAAGCCTTTTTACGGCGTAACCAACCTCATAAACTCAGGTCATGCAGTGTTAATATCCCATCTGACAGATGGAGACTGTGAATACCTCGCAATTGTAAATCAGGATTATTTTAAAAGCCAGAGCATAGACTTATCGTTTGATCCGAAATATAAATACGATCGCTTCTGGCTAACATACCCGGCAGATGCAAATGATTTAGGGTTAATTGATATAGACAAGGATTTAGTTAAATATGAAACCTTTAGACTTGGACCCGGAGAAATGAGGTTATATGTAAGAAACAATAAAAAGAATTAATTATGAAATTGGAACGTCAAATTTACATGATAATGGCAATGCTGACACTAAGCATTGCCGGCGTACAGGCACAGAAAATCGAGGTGCCTGAGGATGCCCCGCGCGAGACTTGGCAACTCGTTTATGACGATTACCGTAGCATTCAACACTCCGACATTCCCGAATATAAGGACCTGACAATGGATGTGACCGTTGTGCGCGGTGAGAATTGCCTGTATGTTCAGGGTCTTGCAAAAAGCTGTCCCGATTCCTGGGTCAGGATTAGCGGCACCGATGATTATTTAAATAACGCATTGATCTTATGGAGCATTCAGCCGGTTGAAGCGGCCGGGGAGACCCAATACCTCAACACAGGGACATTAACCGGAGGATTTGATTCGGGCCATACCTACACATTATCAATAATTCGTTGTAATTCGGGCACGCTCCCCCTTGTCTTTAAAAGGAATTTCGAAGCCGACAGACTGGAATACGCAGCCGCCGAAAGAACAGGATTCTGGCTTAATAAGGAACCGGCTGACGGCTATGGGTTCGAAGAATTCACAGAATGGCAAATCGATGGAGTTCCGGAACCGATTTTAATACAGAAAACAGAATTCCCTGAGGCTGAGATATATGCCCATCCGCGACTGATTGCTCCGACCGGCGGAATGGCGGGCATCAATGCGGCGCAAGACGAGGCCGACGCACCGGTGTACACCCTTGCGGGCATCAAGGCCGACCGCAACAATCTCACACCGGGCATCTATGTGTCGCGCGGTAAGAAAATCGTGGTGAAATAACCCGGTCCCCGCATAACTGAACTTAGCACATATTGTCCTATTAAAAATAGTAAAATATGAAAAAGATATACACTACCCTTCTTCTTGCAGCTCTAATCTCGGCCACCGCGTTCTCTGCACCAGAGGTTAATCCCGATGACCTGAATCTGCCCGAGGAAAAATGGGATATGCACTACGACCGCTATCAATCGCTGTTTGACAACAATCCGATATACAGGAATCAATCACATCAGGTGACACTAAAGAAAGATGCCGATAACGTTTACATCCGTGGCATATTCACAGAATATCCCGATATATGGGTTGTCGGCACCTGTACTGATACGTTCATCGTCCTGATCAACAATCAGGAATTGTCAAGTGCAGCCGACACTCCCGGATATTTTCAGTTCGGCGACGTCAGACTCGTCTCCCGATCCGGTAACGAAAGGGAATACACCGTGGGTGTCTCCATGACTCCCACCCCGTACCCGAGATGGGTGTATACGGATGACGGTGAGAATCAGGTCCAGCTTGTGCCTCAAGAAAAGAACAGTTCGTTATGGATAGGCCCCAAGCCGAGGGAATCATGGTCCATCCTCAGGACATATTATTACGACGCCCCTGCCACAGGTGACACTTTCGACCCGCAGCCAATATATCTAAATCCTACATTCCACAAAGTCAGCAGTTCCGGCATTCAGGACAACGTCCTTGACGAGCAGAGGCCCGAGGACAACCGCGTGTTCGACCTGAGCGGCCGTCAGGTGAACCCCGACCGCCTCACTCCCGGCATCTACATCCGCGCCGGCCGTAAGTTCATCGTCAGATAATTTCAGCTATTAGCGCCGGGGCGACGTGCACCGACTCGACAGGGGCACCGACGGCGTGCAACAGGACAAAGGAAATCTCGCCGGCGGCGGGATTTTTTTTGTCGTGGGTCATAATGCCAATCAGCTCCCGCACGTCGCGGCATTCTGCCGGCAACGCGGGGTAGAAGGGGTTCAATATCTTTTGCTCATATTCGTTCGCAACACCCAGAGAAAGGCCCGTCAGCCGTTCGCTGAGTTTCAGCGCGACCAGGAGGCCGTGCGCCACGGCCGTGCCATGACCTATCGGCTTGCCGACTCGCGCCGCCAATGACTCGAACGCATGTCCGGTCGTGTGACCTAAATTCAATATCCTGCGCAATCCCTTCTCGTGAGGATCGCGGGCCACTACTTCCTCCTTGAAACGCGCCGACCATTCCGCAGCCTGACCCACGTTCCGAGGCGTCAGGACATCCGGCAGATTCAGCAATTCGCCATACACCTCCTCCGAGCCGAGCAGCGCGCTCTTGACCACCTCGGCAAGTCCCTCGCGCATCTGCGCCTGCGGCAGCGTAGCGAGCCACGAGGCATCCACTATGACGCGCTCAGGCATACGGAACGCCCCCACCTCGTTCTTCAGTCCGCCGAAGTCTATTCCGGTCTTGCCTCCGATGGCGGCGTCCGACATGGCCAACAGCGTGGTGGGCACGTTAACGAACCGGATGCCGCGCTTGAACGTGGCGGCGGCGAAACCGCCCAAGTCCGACACCACGCCGCCGCCGATGTTCACCAACAGCGACCGGCGCGTGGCCCCCAACGAACTCAGATCCTCCCATACGACGGCCAGGGTGTCAAGGCTCTTGCTATCCTCGCCCGCAGGCACCACGATGACAGTGCCGTCCCAGCGGAACAGCGGGCTGACATTGGAATCCGTCAGCACAAACACCCTGTCGGGCTGCAGCCGCTCTATCTCGGCCGCAAGTTCCTCACGCCATTTCATTGTCGCTTATGTTCTAAAATACTCTCAAGGTAATCGGCAAACTCCTCCATCGAATTGAAAATCAGGTCGGCGCCCTCCTTCACGAACTCCTCGCGCGGAATGGGGCCGGTCATGACGGCGCAGACGAAACATCCGGCCGCTTTGCCGGCCCGTACACCCAACGGTGCGTTCTCCACCACCATGCAATCGGTGGGATCGGCGCCAACGAGCAACGCCCCCTTCAGGTACGGTTCGGGATCGGGTTTGCCATGCTTCACGTCCAGTGCCGTGACGCGTCGCCCGTCCACAAACACGCCGGGGTAATCATGCTCAAGCTTGTCCAACAGGCTGGCCTGTCCCGAACCCGTGACCAGCACGCGCGTCATGCCCAACGCGCCCAACGCCGCGATCATCCTCCGGGCGCCGGGCATTACCGGAGCGGGACCCAAAGCCCGGAAATTGGCGGTCTTTATCGCATACAGCCGCGATGCCTCCTCGTCGCTGACCTCGTGACCGCGCTCGCGCTTCATCAGCAGGTTGATGGTGGCCTTGCCCGTCATCCCCTCGTACATGTAAAATTCGTCGCGGTCGGTGTCAAGACCTATCTCGTCGCACATCTTCTTCCAGGACGCGGCATGGCCCCGCATGGAGTCGTAAAGCACCCCGTCCATATCAATTAATGCACCTTTAAACTGTTTCATAACGCAAATTTAAGGATTTTTTGTTAATTTTGCATACAATGAACCGCAACGAACCAAACGACATACATAAATACGACGGAATTAAGCTGGTATCCATCAGCGCCATGCTGCTTGCACTGCTTCTGGCATTCGGATGCAAGCGAGGCAATCCCTTCGCCAAGGCCACGGCCGAAGACCCCGGCAACTACATAGTTATAGACGGCGAATCGGTCATAGACGACGTGGAGTCGCCGGCGCCGGCGCAGATACCGGAGGCCGAACCGGAACCCGTACCGGAGCCGACGCGCGACACCGCCGGGGCGGAAGCCCCGCAACCGGTGGCCGCCCCCGCATCCGCGCCCATCGAGACCGGCAAGGACGCGCCCAACCACGGCCGCATCCGGGTACGCAACATCGGATCGCTGATGGAAGTGTTCAACGACTCCAACAAGTATCAGTACGCCGCCGCCGAACGCCTCGGCATCCGTCCCATACGCAGCTTGGGGCAGACTTACTTCACCACCCGGCCCATCGTGGAGGTGAGGAGCAATCAGTATTACACGGTCGACGAGCTGAAGCACTCGTTCCCCTATCTGGTGCCCGAAGCCGAGAAGGTGCTGAGCGACATCGGCCGGAACTTCATCGACTCGCTGGCCCGCCGCGGCGGCGGCAAGTACCGCGTGATCGTGACCAGCCTGCTGCGCACACCGTACACTGTCAAACGCCTGCGACGCGTCAACCGCAACGCCGTGGACTCGTCCACCCATCAGTTCGGCACCACGTTCGACATCAGTTTCACGCGGTTCCACAACCTGGACCGGTCCAAGGTCACCGCCGACGAGGACCTGAAGAACCTGCTGGGCGAAGTGTTGCTCGACATGCGCGACAACAAGCGATGCCTGGTCAAGTACGAGCGCAAGGGAGGCTGCTTCCACATCACCGCCACCAAATGACCCGCGTCCGAGGCGGGAATACACCGTTTCCGCAACAATTCGGGCTTTCGCGTTGTTTAATCTTATAATATAAACCCAATTCCGGAGGCTTGCCTCCGCAGACGATAGAAAGACAATATGGACAAATTAAGTTACGCATGGGGCCTGGCAATGGGCCGCCAGCTCAAAGGTATGGGCGTCAGCAACCTTGACGCCGACACATTCAGGAATGGAGTGATGAACGCGTTCGACGGCACGGAGCCTGCTATTCCGGTCGAGGAGGCTCAGAAGCTGATCAACGACTATCTGCAGGAGCTTCAGGACAAGGCCGAGAAGGCCGCGCGCGCCGAGGGCGAGCAGTTCCTGGCCGAGAACGGCAAGAAGGAGAACGTGAAGACCACGGCCAGCGGTCTGCAGTATGTGGTTGAGAAGGAAGGCACCGGCGCACAGCCCACGGCCGAGGACGAAGTGACCGTGCACTACACCGGCAAGCTTCTGAACGGCCAGGTGTTCGACAGCAGCGTCAACCGTGGCGAGCCCGCCACATTCCCCCTGAACCGCGTCATCCCCGGATGGACCGAAGGCGTGCAGCTCATGAAGGAAGGCGCCAAGTACACCTTCTTCATCCCCAGCGACCTGGCCTACGGCCCCCAGGGTGTGCCCGGAGCAATCCCGCCCCACTCCACCCTTATATTTGACGTGGAACTAATCAAAGTCAATAAGAAATGAAAACGATCAAGTATCTTGCATCGGCACTTGTACTTACGGCCGGCATGACCCTGGTGTCGTGCAACGGCAACAAGACCGCCGCCGCTGCCGATTCCGACAGCATGACCACCGAGACTGCGGCCGAGGCTACCGACTCCCTGAACGCGCCCGGCGAACTGGCCAAAATCTTCACCGACCCGGCCAAGAAATCGGAGACTCCTACCGACACCACTTACGCCGAGACCCCGACGGGCCTCAAGTATATGGTGCTCAAAGAGGGCACGGGCGACCGCCCTTCGGCCGACGACACCGTCACCGTACACTACACCGGCGAGCTGCTTAACGGCCAGGTGTTCGACAGCAGCGTGAGCCGCGGCGAGCCCGCATCCTTCCCGCTGAACCGCGTCATCCCCGGATGGACCGAGGGACTGCAGCTGATGAAGGCCGGCGGCAAGGCCGTGTTCTACATCCCCTCCGCACTGGCTTACGGTTCTGCCGGCGCTCCCCCCATGATCGGACCGGACGCCGACCTGATCTTCACTGTCGAACTTATCAGCGTAGGCGAGCCTGAACAATGAGAAAACTGATTAAAGGGGCCGCTGCGCTGACGGCGGCCCTTATGCTTCTGGCCCTCCCCTCGTGCAAAGGGAGAACTATGGAGAACATGACCCCCACCGGCGACACAGTGCAAGTGGTGCCCGACACCATTCCCGCCGACTCCATCTGAACCGTCGATTCCTACCGATTATGCCTGTATCCTTATCGAGACAATCATTGTCGCGGACATTGCGACACCTCTCACTCGCGGCCGTGGCGGTGCTGACGGCGGCCGCCACCGTATCGTGCAGCCCCGACCGGGGCAAGAGCCTGAATGAAATGGGCCAAATATCGCTGGCCGATTCCTTGCTGTATTACACCGGCCAGCTCAAGGCATACGAGTATCTGCGCGAGGCCATGAACGACACCGCCCTGCGTTCCACCGAAGCCCGTATCCGCTTTCTGAAGGGAGTGCGCCACGGTTATGACGACATGCAGGGCAACGACACGGCCTACAACCTGGACATCCGTTACGGCGTACGCTTGGCCGTGAGGGGCAAACATTTCGAGAACGAATTCGGATTCACCTTCGACAAGGACGTCCTGTTCCGGTCCATGGCATACGCCCTGCTGCAGGAAGAGGATATAGACGAACTTGCAGTGCAGGACAAACTGTACGACGTGCTGCACAAGCTGCAGGCACAGCAGGCCGGCTCGGTACACCGCCAGGCCCACCGGGCAATCAGGGCCGAGGCCGCGATACTCGGCATGAAGCGTCTGGAGGACGGCCTGTACTACAAGGAACTTACCCCCGGCACCGGCCCGAAGGCCACCCCCGGCACCGTGCTGTCGCTGCAGGTGAACTATTCGCGTCCCGACGGCGAGAGCCTCGGCATGTCCTCGCCACAGGAAGTAACAGTAGGCAACCGCGAGACCGCTCCCGTGCTCAACGAAATATACTGCCGGATGCGGCAGGGCGAACACGCCCGGTTCCTCACCCCGGCATTCCGTCTGTACGGCAACCGCTGCGAATTCATGGGACTCAAACCCTCGGATCCGGTTCTGATCGATATCCTGATATTCAGGATCTCAACCGAAACTGACTCCGACATAAATGCAGATGTATGAAAAACGTTCGCGCCAAAAAGTCATTAGGACAGCATTTCCTGAACGACGAGCACATCGCCTCGCGCATCGCCGACACCATTTCGGCCCCGGAACTGCCTGAACACGCCCGCCTGTGGAGCGACCTCCCCATCCTTGAGATCGGACCCGGCATGGGCATCCTGACCAAATACCTGATGGACACCGGGCGCCCGCTGGAATGCGTGGAGCTGGATTCCGAAAGCGTCGGATTCCTGCACAACCTGTACCCAGGCCTGAACGTGGTGGAGGCCGACTTCCTGAAGATGGACCTCGACACCGTGTTTCCCGGCCGGGACATGGCGCTGATAGGCAATTTCCCGTACAACATCTCGAGCCAGATATTTTTCCGCGTTCTGGAACACCGCGACCGCATACCGGTTGCCGCCGGCATGCTTCAGAAGGAAGTGGCCGAGCGCATCTGCGCCACGCCGGGCAACCGCGACCGCGGCATACTCTCCGTGCTGCTGCAGGCCTGGTACGACTGCGAATACCTGTTCACCGTCGAGCCGTTCGTGTTCACTCCCCCGCCCAAGGTGCGCAGCGGCGTGCTGAGGCTGACGCGCAACGACCGCACCGGCCTCGGCTGCGACCCCGCCGACTTCAAGAAGGTGGTGAAGCAAGCCTTCTCCATGCGACGCAAGACCCTGCGCAACTCGCTGGCGCCCCTTCTGGCCGCCATCCCCGCCGCCATTGCTGCCGACACCCTCGCGCCCATCGAACCCCTCCTGACCGAGCGCCCCGAGCGCCTCTCCGTCGACCAGTTCGTCCTCCTCACCAACCTCCTGATCCAAAAGTAGACTCATTCAACAGTTGAGTAGAATTCAAAACCGAATTCTTAACTGAAGTTAAAAAAGAGGCAGTGACTGCCTCTTTTTTGCATTTACAGCCCTTACATCACATAATTTTAGGATTGCATACCGTTAATTTCGCGAAAATTAGTTAACTTTGCAGTATAAGCATCGTATGCGAAATGACCAAGAATATCACAACAACATGACGGCAAAGGTCGTAAACAAAAAAATTATGAACCCCAACGTAGTAGCTTAAAGGAGGCTTTGGTCGGCCTCGCATAGCTACGCTGGAGTTTTTCTCTACTCTGTTCAATGAATAGAATTGATATGATACAAACAGTTGGACGCGAGTTCTTGATTTCTAACATCGAGAACAATGAGTTCAGCTATCAACAAGTCTTGGAGCGATCACTAAGTGGGCACTACAAACTTGATATTCGTTTCTATGATGAAGCATCGGAAACGGCTGTCTTAATTGAGACAAAACGTCGTTTTACCTCCGCTGATAAAGATCAACTTTTTGCTTATGTTGCATTAGAACAGGAACTGAACCCAGATACTAATATTGTTGCAATATTGGCGAACACAGAGAATGATTTAATAAAAGTCTGGCAATTCGCAAGCACTGAGGCCAATGGCATTGAACTTTCAGATACTCGACTTAAAAGTTTTGAGGAATATAAGTTTTATTTCGTTTCTCAAAATGTTAATGACAGGACAGCCGTCTTAGAAAACACTTCAAAACTAAACAAACTTCTTCATGATAACGGTATTCCGGAGAAATTGAGAAGCCAATTTGTGGGTACCTGTCTCTTAGCTTTAAAAGAGAAACTTAAATTCAAGGGACTCTCCACTGCTCAAATCAATGCTGGTATCAATGAGATTTTAGCTTCAATGCTACATAACAGCCTTGACAGGGCGACAAAATTATCACTTCTAAAAACTAAAATATTAGAAAGTCAAAGTGTCTCTTCAATACGAGCGGAAGAGTATCATAAAATACTACTTTTCATTAAGAAGAATATTTTACCTTATATCAATGATTACACTTCAGAAGGTCACGATATCCTGAGCTATTTTTTTACCACATTCAATAAATACGTAGCAAGGGAAGATAAAAATCAAGCATTTACACCGAATCATATTGCGCATTTTATGTGCAAAGTTGCGCGTCTCCATCGTAATACGCGTGTACTTGATCCAACTTGTGGTTCGGGGACATTTCTAGTACAAGCGATGTCCCAAATTCTAAAAGAATGTGAGACTGCAAGCGAGAAAAAGCATGTAAAGGAGAATCAAATATATGGCATCGAATTTGACGAAAATGTATATGGATTAGCAACCACCAATATGTTAATTCATGGCGACGGCAATTCTAACATTCAGGCAGGATCTTGTTTCGATAAGAAGCAATGGATTGAATCATCTGACATAAATTTAGTCTTGATGAATCCTCCATATAATGCTTCCAAAAATCAAGTACCCACCCCTTATGCTCGTCTATTCGGTTCTAAATCTACCGACCCTACAAAAGGCTTAGGCTTTGTGCAATATATAGCTGACGCTGTAAATCATGGGAAATTGTTGACATTACTCCCAATGGCTTGTGCACTTACATCCAGTTCTATCATTACTGATTGCAAAGAGAAAATGCTTCAGAAGCACACCTTAGATGCCGTTTTTTCTTTACCCCCTGATATGTTCTATCCTGGGGCAAGTGCTGTGGCTATATGTATGGTGTTTAATTTGGGACAGCCGCATCCCTCTAATTTTGAAACGTTCTTCGGATATTATCGTGTAGATGGGTTTGAAAAAAGAAAAGGTGTTGGCCGTGTTGATATAAATGAGGTTTGGGACAGCATTGAGTCTGAGTGGTTATCATTATATCGACACCGCTTAGAAATGCCGGGCAAAAGTGTGAATAAAATAGTTTCAGCTACCGATGAATGGTGCGCAGAAGCATATATGGAAACCGATTACTCTACACTAAGCAAAAAAGATTTTGTTGAAACAATGCAATCTTTTGCTGCATATCTAACTCAGAATGAAAATGTCCGTGTTAACTAAACGATTTACCATTTCTGAGTTATTTCCTATCTTAATGAATGGGAAAGCTAACAATAATATTCTTTCTGATGGCAATGATTGTCCATATGTCGGAGCTAAAAAATCTGATAATGGCATTATGCGATATTGTGCATATAATCCAAATCTAATACAACAAGGCAATTGCATATTATTTATATGTAATGGAGCTGGATCTGTAGGCTATACTCTTTATATGGATCGGTCTTTTATCTCGACATCAGATGTTGTCGCAGGTTACGCTTCGTTCTTAAATAGAGAAATTGCGATGTACTTAATTACACTTCTTGATTTGGAACGCCCTAAATATTCTTATGGAAGAAAGTGGAAAAGATATCTAAGAACAACAACCATACCCTTACCTATAGATGAGAATGGCAATCCTAATTGGAGTTATATCCAAGCTTATGTCTCATCATTAATCCCGATGTTACCTAAAAGGAGCAGGTCTATATGGACTAGAGGAGTGACGACAGATAGTATTGGGTCATCTAATGTAGCGATAAATACAGATTGCTGGAAATGGTTTGCCCTTAAGGATATTTTTGATATTTCATACGGTAATAGTTTCGAACTAATAAATCTGTCTTCATGTGATAAGAACGTAAATAATGCCATAGCATTTGTTTCACGTTCATCTTCAAACAATGGTGTGGATGACTATGTCGAACGGATAATAGATGTCGAACCATTCCAAGCCGGCGATATAACTGTAGCTTTAGGTGGGTCTGTACTCTCTACATTTATTCAACCGAGGCCTTTTTATACAGCATATCACGTTAAAGTATTAACGGCAAAAATAGCAATTTCAGTTTTGCAAAAAATTTTTGTTGTGACATTAATCCGACGTGAAGCCTATAGATATAGCTATGGAAGACAAGCAAATACGACTCTAAACTCACTTCAAATAAAGCTTCCGGTAAAGAATGAGAAAATTGACTGGGCATGGATTCAGAAATATATGGAATCTATGCCATTTAGCAAACAATTGAACGAGGGATTTTAAAGAAAAACCATTAATGAAAGCTATATATTTAGACTTACATATTCACACATCAGAAGATGCCAATAAACCGAATGCATCTTATGATATTGCAGAGTTAGTCCGCAAGATTAAAGAATATAATGGGAATTCAGATTTTATGATCTCACTTACGGACCACAACATCATTAATAAAGATGCCTATCTAAAAGGATTGGCACTGGGAATTAATATGATTTTAGGTGTCGAATTACACATCAAGCATAGAGATGATGTAAAAGCGTACCATTGCCACATGTTCATCAATTGTGATATTACAAGCGATAGCATTGATAACATAAATAAAATATTAAATGAACTATATCCAGAAAAGCTTCCCACTAGAACAGATGCTTCAATTCCTGATATACAAGATATTATAAATAGCTTTGATGACTATGACTTTATTCTTTTACCTCATGGCTCTCAAAGGCATGGGGCGTTTAACTATTCAATAGGCAAGGGGAAGCGCTTAGACAATGCAATTAACAGATCAATCTATTATAATCAATTTGATGGATTTACTGCCCGAAGTAATGATGGTCTGGAGCAAACGATTGAATATTTCAAGAAACTTGGTATTGCCGAATTTGTCAATTTGCTTACCTGTTCTGACAACTATTCCCCGAGTGCCTACCCTGCAACGAAAAGCAAAGATACAAATGAGTTTGTGCCAACATGGATGTTTGCAGAACCAACATTTGATGGACTTAGATTATCATTGTCTGAGTCATCCAGATTAGTGGTGCAAAAAGAAAAGCCTGATGTTAGGACAGATCATATTGGACATATTGTACTCAAGAATGAACATATTGATATTGACGTAACACTATCTGACGGATTAAATGTCGTTATTGGAGGATCATCCTCTGGCAAAACCTTATTTGTGGATTCAATATATAATGCTATAAATCATTCTTTCGATGGCTCAAAATATATCGATAGATATGGTGTACAGCAGATTTCTGTTGAGAATCCGTCAAATATGCGACCTTACTATATTTCTCAAAATTTTATTGCAGAAAATATAAGCGACAATAATGAGAAATCTATTGATGAAATAGAAATCCTTCATAACATTTTCCCATCAGACAAGGAGATAAATCAACAGATTACTTCAGCTTTAAATTCGTTGAACACAATAGTTGCGGATATGTTAAACTATGTAGCAACTATTGAGTCATGCATTACATCTCTTAATGCCCTACCTCATCCAGGAATGATGGTGATTCATACTGAATTAAAAAGGAATATTTATAACTCCTTTATTCCCAAAGAAGATGAGATAAAAAATATTGAATATACAACGCCTATTTATGAGGAACATTTAAGAAAAATACAGGAAATAAAGGCATTTCTTGAAAACAATCCTCTGACGAATAACCGTAATGCAGAGTTTCAGGCTATTGAGAATGAATTAAATTTTGCATATAAGGCTAGCAATCTATCAGATACAATTTTAAATTGCATGATAGATAAAAAGAAAAGTGTCGATATAAGTCTACGAGAAACGCAAGGCATCGATCAAGAGAGAATACAAAACAAGGAACGTTTATTGAAGTTAATCGCTCAATATGTTTCTGCTCTGAAAGGCTTTTATAAGTGCAAAAAACAATTGTCAGAGACTAAATATTCCTTTTCAACAAAGGTTGTTGAATCAATGGGGCATAAATTATCCATTCACAATAATTTTAAATTTGATGAAACTATACTGATTGATACGTTAAACCAATATTTGAAATTTTCTTTTAAGAGACTAAGCGATGTAATTCCAGAAAATTTATTCAAGAAATATTTTAAGGAACGTCCCCGTGTTGAGACATATGATGAATTAGGTCGCAAAATACAATCCTATTTATCAGAGGCAAACACCAAATCATATCAAATTACAACAAGCCATGGTGTAGATTTTAATTCATTAAGCCCAGGATGGAAAACCGCAATCTTGTTGGATTTAATTTTAGGGTATAAGGATGATAATGCCCCAATAATAATTGATCAGCCAGAAGATAATCTTGCTGTCAAATATATCAACTCCGATCTCGTTGATACCATAAAACGTGTAAAAAGTAGGAAGCAGGTAATTTTGGTGTCACACAACGCTACCATTCCTATGATGGCGGATGCCCAAACAATTGTCTTATGTGAAAATGACGGCGCAAAAATAACTATCCGTTCTGCCTCTTTAGAGGGAAGTATAGGGGACCAAAAAGTGCTTGACTATATAGCTGACCAAACTGATGGAGGAAAATCATCCATCAAAAAACGTGTGAAGAAATATAATTTTAAAAAATTCAATTAAACAATATATATGACTTTAAAGTTTGATCGTACAAAAGATGGAGATATTTCTATTATTGTCTATACCGGAACCAATTCGCATTCATTTTCTTATACCGAATTGATAGGAAGCCTTATGGATAACGAAATAATTGAAACTGATTATTCAGCCGAAATAACAGCTGAAGAAAAGGTACAGATTGAAAGCTTAATTTCTGAGATTCGGGGCATTGTAACCCCTGACTTAAAAGGAGATGAGCCAAATTTATTTGATGCTTAAAATAACCATTGGCTTCTCTGATCTCTTGTCTATCTTTTGATTATGACTATTGACTATATAAAGGCATTGATTGAAGCGGACGAGTCGAGGACTTTGGTATACTCTGAGTGGGTATTCCTCAAATGAATAATATTCTTAGTAATGACTATCAGATACATCAACACATTCACTAACTTGATTCAGCATAAGGAATCGGAAGTGGTTGAGTTCAAGAAAGCGGAGAACAACTTCGACTTTGATGACTTGGGCAGGTATTTCTCGGCGATGAGCAATGAGGCGAATCTTCGCGGACTCGATTTCGCGTGGCTGATTTTTGGCTATGATGAGAAAAAGCATGAGATTGTCGGCACGTCGTATAAAAACGGTGAAGGGGCTCTCAACAATCTAAAGCATGACTTTTCTCAACATACTACCGACGGTCAGACTTTCCGTGAGATTATTCCGATTGAGGTAGATGGAAAGCGAATACTGATGTTCAAGATTCCGGCCTCGCCACGAAATATCGTTATGAAGTGGAAAGGGATTGCATATGGTCGTGACGGAGAAAGCCTAAAACCGCTTAATCAGTCCAAACAAGATGAAATCCGTAGGCAGACTCCGGCTCCCGACTGGTCTGCGGAAATTGTGCCCAATGCAACGATTGATGATCTTGACGAGGTGGCTATCGCTAAGGCTCGAAAGATGTTCAAGAAGGTGCATAGCCGTATTTCGGCTGAGGAGGTCAACCGTTGGTCTACAGAAGAATTTCTGAATAAGTGTGAATTGATGGTCAATGGGAAACTTACTCGCGCAGCCATAATATTACTTGGCAAAATGTTCTCAGACAGCAAGCTGCGTCCGGCAGTCGCGGAAGTTACGTGGACTCTCCGCGACGAGAAACAGGATGTAGTGGATTATGAACATTTCTCTGTGCCGTTTATCCTGACGGTAGATGAGATTCTTGCCAAGATACATAATCTGACCTTGCGTGAGATGCCTGGAGGCACGTTGTTCCCCGATACTATGAAACAGTATGATGACTACACTATCCGTGAGGCACTTCATAACTGTATAGCCCATCAGGATTACACTCTGCGTCAGCGCATAAACTTCGTTGAGAATCCGGGATTTCTTTATTATGCCAACGGAGGTTCGTTCATTCCCGGCACATTGGAAAATGCGCTTGCCACCAATGGCCCGCAACGATTCTTCCGCAACGCCTGTCTATGTAAGGCTATGGTACATTTCAACATGATTGATACGGTAAGCCGTGGAATCAAAAAGATGTTTACCGAACAGATGGAGCGTAGGTTCCCGATGCCGGACTATGAGATTGACAATGAGAAGAAAGAGGTTGCGGTCCGCATCTACGGCAATACCATAAATGAACGATATACCAAACTGCTCAAGGATAATGACACTCTGACCCTGCACGACTGTATTTCTCTTGATGCCATTCAGAAAGGACATCGGATTGACGATGAGATAGCACAAGACCTTCTTCAGCGCGGTCTGATTGAGGGAGAAGCCCCGAACTACACCATATCCCTTGGTGTAGCCAAAGCCTCCAGACAGCTCCCGCAATATACGAAAGTTAGAGGTCTGGAACGCGATAAAATCAAGCACATGATTTTGCAATACATTCAGAATGCAGGTGCTGACGGGGCAAAACGGGATGCAATCCTTGAATATCTTCAGGGTACCCTCCCCGGTCGTAATACAAGAGATCAGAATTCTGATTTGATTCGTAATATACTTAGAGAGATGGGGCAAGATAATATAATCGTATCTAAAAACAGATTATGGTATCTTTCAAAATCGACGGATTAAACGTGTAACTGCAGCCATCATGGTGTAATAAATTGTGTAGTTCACATATTTATCGTGTAGTAGTACGTGTAGTAGCTGTTTTTTGGGGCCTGCTACACGTTTATAATCAGGGCAATGTAATTCGTCAACGAGTTGTTGACGAATTTAAGATACCTATGAAGAAGTATCGGATGACTGAAAATTTCATTTATCAATTCAATAATAGAATTCCTAACCACAGTTAAAAAAGAGGCAGGCGACTGCCTCTTTTTTGCATTGATGGATTTTTGTTGTAACTTTGCAGGCGGGATCTTCTCAAATGCGGATCCCGATTCGATATGGCTAAAAGAAACATTCTTATCACCGGGGGCGCCGGTTTTATCGGCAGCCATGTGGTGCGTCTGTTCGTCACCGAACATCCGGATTATCACATCTATAACCTCGACCTCCTCACTTACGCCGGCAACCTGGCCAACCTCAAGGACATCGAAGACCGGCCGAACTACACGTTCATCAAGGGCGACATCGCCGACCTGGAGCTGATGCGCAGCATCATCCGCGACAACCATATAGACGGCATCATTCACTTAGCGGCTGAAAGCCACGTGGACCGCAGCATCAAGGATCCGTTCACGTTCGCGCGCACCAATGTGATGGGCACTCTTTCATTGCTGCAAGCCGCGAAAGAATACTGGGAATCCCTGCCCGAGAAATACGATGGCAAGCTGTTCTACCACATCAGTACCGACGAGGTGTATGGCGCTCTGAAGCTGACGCATCCCGCGGGCGTAAAGCCTCCGTTCACCACAAAGGCATCGAGCAAGGACGACATGGCCTACGGCACCGAGTTCTTTCTGGAGACCACCAAGTACGATCCCCACTCGCCATATTCGGCGTCGAAGGCTTCGAGCGACCATTTCGTGCGCGCATACCACGACACATACGGCATGCCGACGCTCGTGACCAACTGCAGCAACAACTACGGCCCCTACCAGTTCCCCGAGAAGCTGATACCGCTGTTCATCAACAACATCCGCCACCGCAAGCCGCTGCCCGTGTACGGCAAGGGCGAGAACGTGCGCGACTGGCTCTATGTCGAGGACCACGCCCGCGCCATCGACACCATCTTCCATCACGGCAAGGTGGCCGAGACATACAACATCGGCGGCTTCAACGAGTGGAAGAACATCGACCTGATTAAAGTGGTGATCAGAACCGTTGACCGTCTGCTCGGCAATCCGGAAGGGTATTCCGACAGCCTCATCACCTACGTCACCGACCGTCCCGGCCATGACATGCGATACGCCATCGACAGCCGCAAGCTGCAGGCCGAACTGGGCTGGGAGCCCTCGCTGCAGTTTGAGGAAGGGATCGAGAAGACCGTGAAATGGTACCTGGACCACCAGGACTGGATCGACAACATCACCTCCGGCGAATACGAGAAATACTACGACGATATGTACGGCAACCGCTGAGGGCCCCTCTTTTACAGTCCCGAGGCGGAAGCCGAGGGCGCCATATCTCCGGCGCCCCATATAAACAAGAAAAAGGCCTGCATCACGCAGACCCTGTTTCTTCAATTAAAACAACAATAACAACTTTTTCAGAACGTTTGTAGCAGTATATATTATGTCAATCAATGACTTATGCTCTATGTAGTGTGGTTTATCAAACCTTACGCTATTATAACATCGCTACTGTTTATTTGGTTCGTGAAGTTGTGATTTTTTGTTGATTTTTCGTAAAAATTTTTTCAGCTTAATATCAATCTCATTGATATTAAGCTGATTATCATAACTAAAAAAATGAAGGAGCTGATAAACCGATACGTGTGGATAGTGGACGTGCTGAACCGCTACGGACGCCTGACGCGCGAGGACATCAACGACCTGTGGCGCAAGTCGCCGCTGAGCAACGGCGACCCGATGCCCGCACGCACCTTCTATCACTACCGGCGCGCCATCGAGGAGAATTTTCAGCTCGAGATAGCCTGCGACGCCTCCGGCCATTACTATATCGACGAGACCGAAAGCAACGCCAACCCGATGGTGACCAACTGGTTGCTGGAATCCTATTCGGTCAACAACGCCATCAAAGGCTCGTCCATACCGCACGACCGCGTGTCGGTCGAGGATGTGCCCTCGGCGCGCGAATTCCTGCCCTTGGTGCTCGCCGCCATCGGCGACAGGCACAAGCTGTCGTTCACGTACGCCGGCTTCAGCAAGTCAAGGCCGGAGAAGGACATACGGTTCCTGCCCTGCTTCGTGAAGCGTTACAAGCAGCGGTGGTACATGATAGGCATACGCGAGCAGAGCGGCGACGTGCGCACCTACGCCCTGGACCGCGTGTCGCAGATGTCGGTGGTGAACGAGGAGTTCGAGATGCCGCAGCTCAAGCCGGAGACTTTCTTCGAGAACCTGATAGGCATCACCTCGTCCAAGGCCGACGTGCGCACCGTCAAGATAATGACCACGCCCATCCAGGCCAAGTATTTCCGCGCCCTCCCCTTCCACCACACCCAGCAGGAAGCGCTGCACGACCGGTATTCCATCTTCACCTACCGCCTGAAGCTGAATTACGAGCTGGTGCACGAAATCCTGTCTTACGGCGACGCGCTGAAGGTGCTTGCGCCCCGCGAGCTGCAGCTGATGGTGCAGACACAGCTGGAAAACACCCTGAAGATGTACGAAAATCCGGACCTTATTCCCCGCTGATAGGCGAAACGTCCCGTTGGAGCGTTATTAATGTAGTTTTAGTTTACAAAGTTGAAAAAGTGAATGAAGTTAAGAGGAATGTGAATACATGCGAATTACAGCACTGTCATCTTAACTTTTTAAAACTTTCTACACTTTATTAACTATTCAAGATAATGGCAGAGAGCAATTTCATAGATTATGTAAAGATATTGTGCCGGTCGGGCAAGGGGGGCGCAGGGAGCCGCCATTTCCACCGTGCCAAGTATATACCCAAAGGCGGGCCTGACGGCGGCGACGGCGGCCGCGGCGGTCACATAATACTGCGGGGCAACCGTCATCTGTGGACGCTGCTCCCGCTGCGCTACAGACGGCATATCTTCGCCACCGACGGCCAGAGCGGCGGCGAGAACCGCTCGCACGGCTCCGACGGCCAGGACCAGATCATCGAGGTGCCCGTGGGCACCGCCGTGTTCGACGCCGATACCGGCGAGTTCCTGTGCGAAGTGACCGAGGACGAACAGGAGATCAACCTGCTGCGCGGCGGCAAGGGAGGCCTGGGCAACGTGCATTTCGCCACATCCACCAACCGCACCCCGCGCTACGCACAGCCTGGCCAGCCGGCCATTGAGAAGGCCGTGGTGCTCGAACTTAAGCTGCTCGGCGACGTCGGACTTGTCGGATTCCCCAACGCCGGAAAGTCCACACTGCTCTCCGCCCTGTCGTCGGCCAAACCCAAGATAGCCGACTATCCTTTCACCACAATGGAGCCGCAGTTAGGCATAGTCAGATACCGCGACAACCAGTCGTTCGTCATGGCCGACATCCCCGGCATCATCGAGGGCGCTTCCGAAGGGAAGGGTCTCGGACTCAGGTTCCTGCGCCACATAGAGCGTAACGCCGTGCTGCTGTTCTTAGTGCCGGCCGACGCCGACGACATCAACAAGGAATACGAGATACTGCTGCACGAACTGCGCGAGTTCAATCCCGACCTGGACATCAAGAACCGCGTATTGGCCATCTCCAAGTCGGACATGCTCGACGACGAGCTGCGCGACGAGATTGCAGCGACGCTGCCTCAGGACGTGCCGCACCTTTTCATCTCGGCCGTCACCGGCCAGGGACTGACCGAACTGAAGGACCTGCTGTGGCGCGAAATCAATTCCGAGGACAACCAGGCGCGCTTCACCGTGACCCACCGCCCCCTCGACATACGCCACCGTGTGGAGGAGGAAGACAACTTCGTGTTCGACCAGCCTGAAATGGAGGACGAGGACGACGTGTACGGCGATATGTCGGACGAGGAATGGGAGGACGAGTTCTGGGACGAGGAATCGTCGGTCAACGATTAAGGTCTAACCTTTTGAATTACTGATTACTAATTTCCATTTATTCAGAAATGGACAAGATTGACATAAACCTTCACGATATACTGCGCTCGCGCATCAAGGGCTGGAAGGGACGGATGATTCCGGGCTTCATGATCACGGGGCTTGAGAAATTAGTGCATCAGGACGAGCTGAACGCCGCCCTGGACGCCACCTATCCCTCGACCGGCTCGGAATTCTGCGAACGCATCTACGACTTCTTCAACGTCACCCTTGAGGTGGAGGGGCTGGAGAACATCCCCGACCACGGACGCTTCATATTCGCCTCCAACCACCCTCTCGGCGGTCTGGACGGCATGGGGCTGATCAAGGTGCTTGGCGCCAAGTACGGCGACGAGAACATTCAGTTCCTTGTGAACGACATGCTGATGAACGTGATACCGCTGCGCACGGTGTTCCTTCCCATCAACAAATATGGTTCGCAGGCCCGCGAGGCCGCCGTGGCCATCCGCGACGCATACGCCTCCGACAAGCAGATACTGATATTTCCCGCCGGCATGGTGTCGCGCATCCAGCCCGACGGCTCCATCGGCGACCTGGTGTGGCACAAGTCGTTCATAGACCGCGCCATCGAATTCCACCGCGACATCATCCCGATCCATTTCGAGGGACTGAACCGCATGAGCTTCTACCGCACCGCCAAGGCGCGCACCAAAATGGGCATAAAGGTCAATATGGAACAGGCGCTGCTGCCGGCCGAGCTGTGCGCCGCGCGCGGCAAGAAGTTCCGCGTCCGGTTCGGCAAACCGATCTCATGGCAGAGCCTTGAAAAGAGCGGCGAGCCGCACGCCCTGCTGGCGTCCAAGCTGCGCCGGCTCGTGCATTCCGGGCTGACGGATTACAGCGGTATCGCCCCGATGCCCGCGTCCAGCGACACGACTTCGAATTCCGAGCAGAAATAGGCCGCATCCGGTCCGAAATCGCGCATGAACTGACCCAAAACCGGTTCAAGCGATTCGCGCGCCCATTCCTGCAGCGCCTCCTCGCTGTCCGATTCCACCTGGAAGGCCAGGCTCTGCGCCTCGCTCTCCGCGGCCAAAGCGCCTGCAAGGCGCGACAGCCGCGGTCGCATCCCGGCTTCGGCGATACAGGCGGCACGAAGACGGAACCAGTCAATGAACCGCTGCTCCCTCTCCTTCGCCACCACAAACGTCGTATTGTAGATATATCTTCCCATCCCCGTATATTTGGAATTCTCTTAACTTTATAAACTTTTCAACTAAAAAACGCTCAGACCCCTGAGCGTTTTTTACTCCGTATAAGCATCGGCGTGGCCGGGCGGTTGCGGTTCACCTGGAACCGGATGGCGTCATTGGGGCATTTGGCCACGCAGTCGAAACAGCGCACGCACCGCGTGTCGTCGATGTGCCGGCTCACCATCTTGACGCACTGCGACCGGCATATATCCTCGCACAGACCGCACGACACGCATTTGTCGCGGTCTATCTCCAGATGATACAGGCTGTAGGCCGACACATATCCGAGGGCCGTGCCCAAGGGGCATACCACCGTGCAGAACTCGCGGCCGCGCAATACGGAAGTGACGGCTATCAGAATTGCCGCCACAAGGCCGCCGACCACTCCGGTAATGGTTCCCATCCCCACAGTGGCCCATGTGGCGCTCACGGCCTCCGGACGCACCGTGGCGGCCATGTTGCGCATTATGTTCCATGGCTCGATCAGAAACGGCACCCCCACCACGCCCGCCACAAGGCATACCACGTACAGCAACAGTATATGCACCGACACCCCGGAACGCGACCGGTAACGGAACGGCTTGCTACGCAGCCCCGGTATCAGACGCCGTACCTTCAGGAACAGGTCGGACATGGTGCCCACGGGGCAGACCGTGGAGCAATACACACGTCCGAATAAAAAAGTCAGCAGGAGCCACACTATTGCGGTTCCTGCCGTGATTGACAAAGATGATAATATGATCTGGGTCTTCTCGGCCAGTCGGGCCACAGGATGCACCTCGGCGCCCATCAGCAGGGCTGCCGCAGAGGCCACGAATGCAAGCGCGGCCAGGGATATGCGTACTATCCTGAGGAGTTTCATGGCCGGATTCCCGGGGCGTTATCTGCGGCCGCCCCTCTGCTGCTTCTGCTGCTCGCGGAGCATCTGCTGCTGCTGACGCTGCATCTCCTCCATGCGCTGCATAAACTTCGATTTCTTCTTAGGTTTCTTCGCGTTTTCGGCCATCTTCTTCCTAACGTCCTCCTCCTTGATGATGAAGCGGAACGAGTAGGTCTGGATGATGGTGATCAGCAGCGACAGGAAGTAATAGTAGCTCAGAGCCGCCGCGTAGTTGTTGAAGAATATCATGAACATCACCGGCATCAGGTACATCATCAGCTTCATGCCGGGCATGGTGTTGCTCTGCGACTGGCTGTTGAGGTAGGTGTAGACGATGTTGGTTCCGGTCATCAGCAGACAGAACAGCGAGATGTGGTTGCCGAAATATTTGGTCACCAGCGGGATGTCGCCCGTCCACGATATGATGGCGTCGGGGGCCGAGAGGTCGTGCGCCCACAGGAACGACTGCCCGCGCAGCTCGATGCACGAGGGGAAGAACGAGAACATGGCGAACAGGATGGGCATCTGCAGCAGCAGCGGCAGGCAGCCCGACATGGGGTTGGCGCCGGCGCTGTTGTACAGGGCCATGGTCTTCTGCTGGCGTATCATCGCGTTCTCCGTGCCGGGATACTTCTCGTTCAGGGCCTGAATCTGAGGCGCCAGCACGCGCATCACGGCCTGCGAGCGGTAGGACTTGTAGGTCAGCGGGAACAATACCAGCTTGATGAATATGGTCAGCAGCAGGATGATGATGCCGTAGTTGCTGATGAACTTGCCCAGGAAGTTGAACACCGGAATCACGACACCGGTATTGATCCAGCGGAATATGTTCCAGCCCAGCGGAATCATGCGCGTCAGCTTCAGGTTCTCGTCCACGTCCATCTGGTGGTCCAGGTCGGACAGCAGCGGATAGAGGTTCGGGCCGAGGAACAGTGACAGCGACACGGGATTCTCCTTGTTCCAGTCGTAGTCCGAGATCTTGGCCTCGGCGGCAAAGTTCTTGAGGTAATCCTTCTCGCTCATGATGGTCGACTTGAAGTCGGCCGAGTTGAAGCTGCCCCGGTTCATCACCATCACCGATGAGAAGAACTGGTTCTTGAAGCCTATCCACTTGATTTTGGCCTCGCGCTCCTTGGTGTCGTCCTTGGCTTCCTTCAGGTTCTCGACCGAACCGCCGGCGTACTTATAGTACAGCGCGGAGTTACGCTCCTCGAACATGCGGCCCTTCTCCTGGCGCTTCAGGTCCTGGTTCCAGCTGAATATCATGTTGCGGTTGTTGCTCTGGGCTATGGGCGCCATGTTCTTCTGCACCACGTCCATCTTCACCACATAGCTTTCGCCGCGGGGCAGCGTATAGCGTATGCCCCAGTACGTGTCGGGGCCGAACTCCAGCGCCATCAGCACCGTGGAGTCGTTCAGCACGCGAGGCGTGAAGTACAGGTCGGCGGTCTGCACCGACGACGGCAGCGGCAGCTCGAAGCCGAAACTGTTCTTGTCGCCATCGAATAGCACCACCTTATGCTTGGTGTTGTCGGTCTCGTCGCTATTATATTCGGTATCGTATTTCTTGAGTTCGGCGCGTGTGATGGAGCCGGTGTGACTGTTGAACTGCAGCTTGAGGGCGTCGTTCTCCAGATTCACTGTCTGAGGCGTACCGCCAAGGAACTTGGCGAATTTGCCGTAACGACCCAGGCTTTCGGTCACGTTGCGCACGGTCTCTATGGCCTTGCGCTCCTCGGCTATGGTCATCTTCGACGTGTCGGCGTCGGCCACGGCGGCCCACTCTATGTCGCGCCCCTCGACGGTGACGGTGCCGGATATCGTTCCGTTCTCGAGGGTCAGGTTCAGCCCGTTCTGATTCAGGGCCACGGCTCCGGGACGGTCGGCCACGGGCGTGCCATGCTCGCGTATGTTCTGCTCAAGCCACTGGCGGTCCTGACCCGTCAGCGAGTCGAGCGCCATGTTTACGGCGGCCTGCTCCGTGGTGCTGGGGCTTTCCACATTCCCCTCCGGTGTCTGTTCCTTGGGCGTCAGCCACATGAACAGGACAAACACCAGCAGCATCAGAAGCAGTGCGTTCGTCGTGTTTTTGTCCATTGTTCTCTACTTTTCTATTTCTTTTGTTCGGTTTCGCTGTAGGCTATGGCGGCCTTCACGAAGTCAATGAATATCGGGTTGGGATGCAGCACCGTCGACGAATACTCGGGATGATACTGCGTTCCTATATACCATCGTTTTCCGGGGATTTCCACCACCTCCACCAGGTTGGCGTCGGGGTTGCGTCCCGTGCATTTCATTCCCGCGGACTCGTAGCGGTCCAGGAACTCGTTGTTGAACTCGAAGCGGTGTCTGTGACGCTCGCTGATCGAGGTGGTGCCGTAGGCCTGCGCCACGCGCGACCCTTCGGCCAGCTCGCAGGCGTATGCACCGAGGCGCATCGTGCCGCCCATGTTCATGATGTTCTTCTGCTCCTCCATCAGGTCGATGACGTTGTATGGAGTGTGGAAGTCCATCTCCGTGCTGTTGGCGTCCTTGAGTCCCAGCACGTTGCGCGCGAACTCAATCACCATGCACTGCATTCCCAGGCAGATGCCGAATGTGGGCACGTCGTGCTCCCTGCACCATTTCAGGGCCACGAACTTCCCTTCGATGCCACGCTGGCCGAAGCCGGGGGCTATAATCACGCCGGCCATGTCCTTCAGCTGCTCCTCCACGTTGCCCTCGGTCACCTTCTCGGAGTTGACGTACACGATGTTCACCTTGTGGTCCAGATGAGTGGCGGCCTGCATCAGACTCTCGCAGATGGACTTATAGGCATCCTGCAGGGCCACGTACTTGCCGACGAGGCCGATGGTCACGGTCTTGTCGGCCGTAGCCAGCTTGTGCAGGAATGTGTTCCACTGCGTCAGGTCGGGTTCCGGAGCGTCGCCCACGCCCATTATATGCAGCACCATCTGGTCCAGACCCTGCTCGTGCATGCGCAGCGGCACCTGGTAAATGGTGGGCTGGTCCAGACTTTCTATCACGGCCTCGGGCGCCACGTTGCAGAACTGGGCCACCTTGCGGCGCATGGTCACCGGCAGTTCCTTCTCGGTGCGCAGCACCAGGATGTCGGGCTGGATGCCCAGGCTCTGCAGCTGCTTGACGCTGTGCTGCGTCGGCTTGGTCTTAAGCTCCTTGGCGGCCTTGAGGTAAGGCACATAGGTAAGATGGACAAACAGAGCGTTGCGGCCCATCTCCCACTTCAGCTGACGCACGGCCTCCAGGAAGGGCGTCGACTCGATGTCGCCCACGGTGCCTCCGATCTCGGTGATGACGAAATCGTAGTCGCCCGTGTTGCCCAACAGCTTGACGTTGCGCTTTATCTCGTCGGTGATGTGCGGAATGATCTGCACCGTCTTGCCAAGATAGTCGCCGCGGCGCTCCTTGTCTATCACGCTCTGATAGATGCGCCCCGTGGTGACGTTGTTGGCACGGGTGGTGCGGATGTCGGTAAACCGTTCGTAATGACCCAGGTCAAGGTCGGCCTCATGGCCGTCGACCGTCACGTAGCATTCGCCATGCTCGTAGGGGTTCAACGTGCCCGGATCGATGTTGATGTATGGGTCAAACTTCTGGATTGTAACCCTGTAGCCACGGCTCAGCAACAGCCGCGCCAGGGAACTGGAGATGATGCCTTTGCCCAATGACGACACCACTCCGCCCGTCACGAAAATGTACTTTGTGTCCACAATCTTTGCAATTAACTTTGTTATAAAGCCTCGCTACGACACATAGCCGCACAACACTTCGGGATGCAAAGTTACACACAAATTGACAAATAGCCAAAAAGTTGAAGCCCTAATTTCGGCCCTGATTCCGGTTGTCAGTCGTCGCGGTCGGCGAAAAAGCGCGGAAAATTGCACAGGAATATGTCGTCGGCCCGGAGCAGAGGTGCGGCCGCAATCAGGTCCGACAGCCGGATTTCGCCTATCGCATAGCGGTAGTCGTCGCAGCGGTATTCCTCGTTGACCGCAATCCAGGGCAGCCCCGCGCGCAGGTCGGTGTGCTCGTAGCGGGCGTAAATTTTCAGCGTGACGTCGGCGGTATATTCAGGCCGGGGACTGAAGCCCGACTTCTTGTATTCGTACCGGTAGTTGTGGCGCAGGGCCGTGATGTCGCTCAGCAGCGACGAGGCTGTGGGACGGCCGCCGGCTCCCTTGCCGAACATAAACTGACGGTCGTAGCATTCGCCGCGTATCACCACGCCGTTGTATTCGTCGTCCACGGCATAGATATAGCGGTTGGGCGCCACGAACTCGGGCATCACGAACATGGTGAACTTCGCGTCCGACAGCTTCACCACCTGGGCCACGAGCTTGATCTTCATCCCCTTCTCGCGGGCATACCTGATGTCCTCGGCGCGCAGCGTGGGGATGCCGTAAACGAATATATCCTTCGGCGGCACGTACACGCCGATGGCGTGCAGCGTGATGATGACCAGCTTGTTGAGCGAGTCGTTGCCGCTGATGTCGTGCGTCGGGTCACTCTCGGCGAATCCTAGTTTCTGGGCGCGTACTAAGGCGTCGGCATATTCCTCGCCGTGGTCGAACACACGCGACAGTATGTAGTTGGACGAGCCGTTCAGAATGCCCTTCACCTCCAGCAGCAGGTCGTTGTCGTAGTATTCCTCCAGGTTGCGTATCACGGGGATGGAGCCGCACGACGAGGCGTCGTAAAGCAGGGCGCGGCCCGTGGTCTGCTGCAGCTCGATGAGTTCGGGCAGATGGCGCGCTATCATGGCCTTGTTGCCCGACACCACATCCTTGCCGGCGCGCAGTGCGTCGCAGGTTATACGGTATGCCGCCTCTGGGTCGTCTATCACCTCCACCACTAAGCTGATGTCCGGGTCGTTCACTATGTCGGCGGCGTCGGTGGTGAGCAGTTCGGCAGGCACCTGCACCTTGCGCGGCTTGTCAAGGCTGCGCACGCAGATGCGCTTCACGGCGGCGTGTGCGTTGCGGGCACTCGACACCACTTCGTAAAGTGCCTGGCCCACAGTGCCGAAGCCTACAAGTCCTATATTGATTTGTTCCATTATCTTGTTTTCAGTGTGTTAAGAAAGGTCTAAGTATTGCGTTGAGCTGTCCGTGCTCCACTAAGAAGCCGTCGTGGCCGAACGGCGAGGAAATCTCGTGATATTCCGAGCCGGGTATCATGGCGGCCAATTCCTTCATCTCAGCGGGCGTGAACACCAGGTCGGTGGAGAGTCCCACCACGCATGTCCGCACTCCCGCATCGGATATGCTTCGCAGCGCCGGCTCTATCCCTCCGCGGTCACGCCCTATGTCGTGCGTGTCGAAGGTGTCGAGGATGGTCATGTACGAATAGGCATCGAAGCGGTCTGTCAGTTTCCGGCCCTGATGCTGCTGGTAGGTGCAGGCGCGGTGATACTCCGGAAGGCCCGGCAATGCACAAGGCTGGTCGGCATGGTCCTGTTGCGTCAGGTTGTAGCCCTCGGGACCACGGTAGGTCAGCAGTCCCAGGGCGCGGGCGGCGCCGAGCCCGGCGGCTCCTGCATCGGGACGCGGCTGGCCGAAGGTGCCGTCGGCGCGTATGGCCATGCGCTGCGTCTCGTTGATGGCTATGTTCCAGGGCGACGCCTTGGGCGCCGTGCCGATCAGCACCATGTCGCGGAACCGCTGCGGCTCCAGCGAGCACCATTCCAGTGCCTGGAAGCCCCCGACGGATGCTCCTATCAGCGCATGTATCTTATTCAGGCCGAGCCGGTCGGCGAGCAGGCGGTGCGCCCGCGCCAGGTCGCGCATGGTCAGCCGGGGAAACTGGCCGTAATATGGCTGGCCGGTGGCGGGATTGACGCTCATCGGCCCTGTGGTGCCGTAGCATGAACCCAAGATGTTGGCGCATACCACAAAATAGCGCTCCGGGTCAAGAAAGCCATCCTTCACCACCGTGTGCGGCCACCAGTCCGCCACGTCGCTGTTGGCGGTCAGGGCATGGCATACCCATATCGCGTTGTCGCGCGCCTCGTTCAGCTGTCCGTAGGTGTGGTAGGCTATCTGCAGGTTGTCAAGACGGCCGCCCAATTCCAATTCGAACGGCTCCGGGTGATTATATATCAGTTGCGCCATCAGTTATGCTTTGGAAGCGAGTCCGCATTTCTCGAACGCCTGCCGGAAATCGTCGATGATATCCTCCACGTCCTCTAATCCCAAACTGATGCGCAGCAACGTCGGAGTTACGCCGGCGGCCAGCATATCGGCCTCGCTCAGCTGCTTGTGCGTGGTGGATGCCGGATGCGTCACCACGGTTATGGAGTCGCCTATCATAGTCATGTGGGCGCACAGCTCCAGCGCCTCAACGAAACGCGAGGTGGTATCTAAGTCGCCCTCCAGCTCGATGGTGAACACGCCCGACGACGCGTCGCGGAAATATTTCGCGGCATTCTTATGGCTGGGATGGTCCTCAAAGCCTACGTAGCTCACCGAGTGCACACAGGGGCTCTCCTTGCAGAATTCGGCGAGACGGCGCGTGGCATCCACCTGATGACGGACGCGCAGCGACAGCGTCTCGAGGCCGAGGCACATCAGATAGCTGTCGAACGGCGAAGGGCATGTGCCGAAATCGCGCAGGCCGTCCACGCGGCATTTCACGGCGAAAGCGGCGTTGCCGAAAGTCTCGTACAGATTCAGGCCGTGATAGCCGTCGGAGGGGCCGTCAATCTGCGGATATTTGCCGTTGCTCCAGTCGAATGTGCCGCCATCGACGATTACGCCGCCCATGGCGGTACCGTGGCCGTTGATCCACTTCGTGGCGGAATCCACCACAATGTCGGCGCCCCAGTCGAAGGGATTGCAGAGGTATCCCGCGGCACCGAAAGTATTGTCTACTATCAGAGGCACACCGGCGTTGTGAGCCACCTTGGCTATGCCCTCCATATCGGGCACGGCACAGGTGGGATTGCCCATGGACTCCATGAACACGGCGCGCGTGCGGTCGTCGCAGAGCGCGGCAAGGGCTTCGGGCGCCTCGTCGGCCGAGATGCGCACCTCGATGCCGAGCTTGCGCAGCGTGTGGCGGAACAGATTGTATGTGCCGCCGTAGAGGTAAGGCGTGGTCACGATGTTGTCGCCGGCCTGGGCCAGAGCGGAGACGGTCACGAAGATGGCCGCCATGCCCGAAGGCGTGGCCACCGCACCGGTGCCGCCGTAAAGGGATGCGATGCGCTCCTCGTAGTTGGACGTTGTGGGATTCTGCAGACGGGTATATATGTTGCCGGGCTGAGACAGTTCGAACAGATCGGCGGCATATTCGCACGACGGGAACCGGTAAGCCGCCGTCGGCACGATAGCCAGACCGCGCGCATTGCCGCTCTCGCCCGGATGCAGCCCGCCATGTATCTGCCGCGTCGCAAACCGTAATTTCTTATTATCCTTCATAGTCTGATAGCTTCTTTAGTTTGATTGCACTTAGTTTTTATAACACCTTAATCCCATAGATCTTTTATTGAATAGCACTTTGGACTAAATCCTCCGTACAAAAACAGGAATTGCAAAATTACTCTATATTTTAGGAATATGCAAGTTGACGAGCCCTCGCACATCCCCTTGTCCCGCCATAATTAACAAAAGATAAGACTAATCCTTTGACAAACCTTATCATTTTTCCTCAGACTTTATGGGCAATCGGACTTTACTGCCTCGAAGAGGCTGTTTCTCAATAACTTTTACCTTTGCAGTCGAAAGTTCCATTAACATTTTGATGGAATTTGTTAA
>ENA-ORPD01000060-ORPD01000060.1-human-gut-metagenome-genome-assembly--contig:-NODE-60-length-105543-cov-5.895562_pt1 | contig 105543 bp, 104 predicted proteins | sample MGYA00242143_ERZ509076 | MGnify/ENA primary metagenome ERZ509076 (study PRJEB26280, sample SAMEA2338706) | human gut metagenome | biome: human gut; feature: human-associated habitat; material: faeces... | reverse complement strand
TCGACTTAGATTGGAAAGAGCTGGTTTAACAGCTTTAATTATTGGATTTACCCCAATTCACCTATGGGATGAAAAGCAGTTGGATAAATCTAGAGGAGCAGAAATTCAAGGTTGGTTAAATAATAATCTATGTATTGTAAATAATTATGTTATATTAGATGATAGAACAGATATGTTAGAACATCAACTCAAAAATTTCATACATGTAAATAGTCATACAGGATTATCTGATGACGATATAAATGAAGCTATTATTATTTTATCTAACTAATAAACTGGAATGTAGCTCAGAAGCAGAGTAAACGTATAGATGGCTGAATGGTTTAGGCACTTGACTGTTAATCAAGGTAATGTAGGTTCGAACCCTACTCTATACGCTAATAATTAAACAAGTCACTAGAAGGTTTTTAAAAACAGTTAATTTATAAAAAACAGATATAATAAATTGGAGGATATCTGGCTGGATGAAGAGCCGCTCTTGAAAAGCGGCACATCGTGATGAGCGATGTGAGAGTTCGAGTCTCTCATCCTCCGCATTTATATTAAAGTTATGTATAGAGAAATTGGAGAAAGATTTACGATGGTAGATCCTGATAATTTAGAATTATTAGAACTACAAGTAGTAGAAACTTATAACGTGACTTGTCAAGACTGTTATTTTTGGAAAAAACGTGGTTGTAGAGCACTTATTGAGGTTTACTATAAGGAAATAACAGGATTCTGTTATAGACTTCACAGAGGTGACCATAAAGATGTAATATTTAAATTACTTAGAAAACAGAAAAGTTCTAGTCTGGGAATAATTCCTATTAATATTATATAACTAATTATATCTAAAGTGTAATATTTGCACTTTGAAATGGAGTTTAAGCTAATCTAGTGAAAGCACTAGACTGAAAATCTAGGGAGCCAGGAGCGTAACCTGGAAACTCCACAGAATCGTCTCTAATCTAGCACAATTATTAATAAAGTTACATAAATTATTATAGTTGTTAAAAGGAGATATGCTTTCTAAATTATTTATCAGTAATCTTCGTCTAGAAGCTTAGGATACAGATAAAAGATCAGTTAAAATAAGATTTTAATTTATTTGCTGAGTCTCTGAGAGAAAGGTGCAAATCCTTTAGATTACTATTTTTATTTCTGCATGTATGACCGAGTGGTGAGGTGTGGCTCTGCAAAAGCTATCACGTAGGTTCGAGTCCTGCTACATGCTCCTAATCTTATGCATTGTTGGTGTTAGTGATAGCATATGTGACCTCCAATCACAAGGGGAGAGTTTGAATCTCTTACAATGCTCAAACAAATAATATAATTAATAATCTAATGGTACTTAAATTTGTTAAACTATCTGACAGATGGTTTGTAGATATACCTTATATAGGCTCTATCGAGGATCTTGAAATGGTAGAAGGTAGTGATAAATTTTTAAACAGTCTATGTTTAAGAGCTAAGTCTAATGTTACAGCATTAGAATTGGATATTTCGATAACTGAGAATACTCGATATTATTTTAAATTTGTAATTAATGATATTGACTCTAATGGAGCTACTTATAAATGTGACTTTCCTAAAAATATTGATTCTATATGGCTTTGTAATGTAACAAAGCTAATCTTCTCCGAGTTTCCAAGAGCTATTTATATTACATCAATATAAGCAATATAAATTATGATTACATTTACAGAATTTTGTAGTGAATTACTAGTTAAACATGGATATTTAGATTTTGAATATGATATTGTTATTTCGTTTACTCAAACCTTCTCTAATACTACATGCGGTTTAGGTGGAATAGGAGGGCAGGCATTTACTAATGCTCAAATATTTGCGTTTATTACTTGTAATACTGTGATTATAATAGGACCTGCATGGAGCTATTATATAGAAGACTACACAGAAGCTTTATCAGACGATATCTATAATCATCACATTGCTGATATGTGTAACCTGTCAAGAATAAAACAATATGGCAACATTAAGAAAATTAAAAGGATTTAGCTTGAATTAAAAAACAATACATTAATAAAAATAGTATAATAAGATGATTAATTTATCTATTTTAGAAACAGGATGGTATCAAACTAGTAACGATGAAATTAAATATATTTACGTCAACTCAGAAAATTGTGATGACGATGAATCATCTGATATTGAAATTGATTGTATGCTAACGGCTGCTGGAAATATTGGAATTATTAATAATACTCTATCAGACACATATCATTTTAAAGTTTCGTCAAATAAATTAGGTACTATAACTTATATTGAAGATAGTGTCTTACCAAACATAATTACAACACAAATAGCTCAGACCTACTCAGATCCGACTGTTGTTTGTAATACAGCTCTATTATCACTAATAATGAGATTCGCTAAAAGAGAGAATAATTCTGTTAGAATACAAAAAGAAACAAAGCTTAGTGATATTTTTGTAGGTATTTCTGTTTCTGGTATAGCTATGTTATTGTTCACATATTTTGGAATACAAACATATGAGTTTGACAGGTTTAAACCTGAGGATGCATCTATTCTAGATTTGTGTAACTATTTACTAGAAAAATTAAATCTATAATTATATTAAAGCCCAAGTGGAGGAATTGCTAGACTCCCCAGACTTAGGATCTGGTATCCGAAAGGATGTGCAGGTTGGAATCCTGTCTTGGGTACTAAATTTAACTGAAATTATGATAAAAATTTATGATCCTAAAACTAATACACTTGATTGGAAATTGTTAGACCAAATTCCAGAGATAGTAGCTTTAAAAAACACTCCTCAGAATCAAAAATATCATAAAGAAGGAAATGCTTTTATACATACATGTTTGGTAACACAAAATATGCTAGATTGTATTGAATTAGGGCATCCTTTTATTGAAAAACAACACATGTTTGAGGATGATGATTTTAAGGAGATGTTAGTATTATCTGCTTTACTTCACGATATTGGTAAATCTACTGTAACGAAACTAGGAGAAGACGGCTTATACCATTGTAGAAATCATGCTGAAGAAGGAATAAGAATTGCTGATCCAATGCTTCGAGAGTACTTTAAAGATGATAAAATGAAGGACTTTAAAGTTTTAGCAATATGTAATATGATTAGGTATCATATGCGTCCTTTATATATTTTTAATAAGGCAAATCCAGCAAATAGAATATTATCATTAGCAAATGATTTAAAATATGTTTTAATGGATGCTCTTTTGTTATTAAAATATTGTGACTGTAAAGGTTCTCTAACTGATGAAGATACCAGGTGGTACGAAACGTTACAAAAAGTGAGAGAGTTATATTATAATACAGTTACCTATAAAGCTGGAGAAGAAGTTACGATTGAAAAAATTAGTGACAATACTACCTGTGAATATGAATCTGGAAATCATCCAAATGGTATTAATGTAGGATATCGTCGATCAGGTAAATTACAATATCCTGTAACAGTTGGAACTCGGTGTACTATTGGGTTTCCATTCTCTAGCTCTCCTGTAACAAAAATTATTGATAAATGTACTTTCGAAACAAAAAACTCAGTATATAAAATATTTAAACCAGAAAAGTAATGAACTTTATTTGTGTAGTAAAAGATCCAGCTATTATTCTTTGAACCTTAATTCAGAAAGGTTTTAATTGTGTTAATCCAAAATTTGCATCAGAAGTAACAGCTCTAGGAGCTGAGGGTAAATTATCTGATAAATACCCTTATCTTTTTATAGCAAAAATTCATAAAGATTATGCAATTTTTAAGGATAAGCATACAGCTGAAAGATGGCTAGCTTCTAAAGGTATTAATTCCTATCAACGTTATTGGACAGTAGATGACGTTTTAAAGGCTTTAGGCGTTAACAAAACAGAAGCAGAACAGAGACAAGAAGCTATTAATATTATTAATGGTAAAACAAGAAATATGGATAAAAAAGAATTTAGCTCAATTGCTAATTTGATGTCGTCGTTGCTTGGCGGTGATTTTGAAAAAATGTTAAAAGAGATTAAGGAAGAACTGGAAAAGGAAGATAAAAAAAATAATTCTGAGGAGGAATCTTTAGAAGAAAAATCTGGTACCTTTGAAGACGCTATTATTCCTGGTTATATTGTAAAATTTGCCATTGATGATCTTGATTATGGAGTCATTTTAGCAAATAGGATGATTGTATGTTTTGGTAATGATGGAAGAGTTAAAGGATATCTAAAGAAGTTCACTCAAGATACTCCAAGACCAATTGCAGGAATTTATAAACCTACTGAGGAGGCATATGGTTTTAGTAAAACTAATAAAATGATTCCAGTATGGGTAGCTCCAACGCAGGAGGTAGTTTATACTATGGAGGATATTGAAAAGAAACTTGGTTTGGAACCTGGTTCACTCAAAATCAAATAATAAAGAGGGAATTTCCCTCTTTTTTGCTTTAATAATATGGGTAAATATATTAGGGATTATCAAGTAGATAATTTTTCTGACGAGGATCTTGAACAAATAAAACCAAAAAAGAATAAAATTAAAAAATTCAAAGAACCAAAAAATTCTAAGGACTCTAAGAAAAAACCTTTAAGGAAAATAAAAGATGAAATTTAGTATTGAAGATGTTTGGTTGTATCCAACTGAGATTGCATCAGAATCAGTAGATTATAATATATATAATAAAGACGGTAAGTTACCTGTGTTTACTTCCGTTGAGGAACCATTAAAACTTGAGGAGTACATTGAGTTAAGTAAACTTGGTATTAACACGATTATCCCACAAAGTATTAGTTTGAAGGAACGGTTATCGATGATTCATCAATCATTTATAGGTTTATCCTATCACGAATTAAATAATTTGTTATCAAGCGACAGTTTTACCTCTAATTTTGATAACACAAAAACATACTATATTTATATAGAATATACTCCTTATAATGGTAAACAGTTTTTTCATACCTGTAAATATATTAAACGACAATTTGGAGGAAATGTGTTATTAATGGTGTCTAATATTGGCTCACCTGAATTATATTTAGAATGTTGTAAAACAGGCATTGATTATGTTATTCTTGTAGATCCTTCTCGATATGCAGACATTAAATTTTCATATCCATCTGGGTCTTTAATTGCTGATTGTAAGAGTAAGCAATGGGAAATTCAAGAAACTATCAAATCAAGTCAAAATGTAGGAATTTTTTGTCCCTATACAGCAACCTCTATTATTCATATCGAATATACCTTAAACCAAATTCCAAGTTTTAGAAGTTTAGTATTAGGAGCTGATTATGTTATGACGAAATTTAATTCCTCGAGACTTGACTATAATACGCATGTCAAAGCTATAGAAACCAAATTATTTAATATAATGCAGTATGGAGGAATTAGAACTTTATCCGATTTTGAAAAAATTAAATATATTGTTAAATAATGGAAGATAGAATTATATATTGTAAACTAACTGAAAAAAGTTCTAGAAAGGTTTGGGTTATAGAACCTAAACAGTTTTATCCTGATAAAACTGAAATATATCCTTTATCTGTTTCCTTAGCGTCCACTGTGATTGATAGAATAGAACATCCAATAGGATGTGTTATTGGCCTTTATAGTAGTAAATTAACTCTAGCAAGTACTAAAAAATATTATTCGTATTCTGGAGAAAAATGTGCAGAAGTCTATGACGATCCAGTATCAGGACCTGGATATCAAAGATACATAAGGAATCGAGACAAAACTCCAGAAGAAATTGCTGCAGAGGAAGCTAAAATAAGTAAAACGTTACTATCTCATCTACTTAGAGATACTCAGACCAAACCTCTAACAATTGAACAACATGGATTCTATATTGAAGATGATAAGTATTATCTTCTAGTTCGGAATATTAAAAAAGTAGTTAATACTTTGTTATTAGGACCAACTGGTAGTGGTAAAACCGAGGTTATAGCTTTAGTTGCTAAGCAATTAGGTTTAGAATGTGAATATTATGACATGGGTGCAATGGCTGATCCTATTGCTGATTTATTAGGTGTTCACAGGTTAGAGAATGGTAATTCTATTTTTGATTTTGCTAAGTTTTGTGATGATATACAGAAACCTAAGATAATCATTCTTGATGAGCTATCTAGAATGCCGCATACTTGTGCTAATATTATCTATCCGTTATTAGACAACCGACGTTATCTTCCTGTGGAAATAGCGGGTTCAAAAGATGTTAGACGTATACCTGTACATCCTAAATGTGTGTTTTTTGCTACTGCAAACATCGGTATTGAGTATACTGGTACTTCAACTATGGATAAGGCGTTGACGAATCGTTTCTTTCCTATAGAGTTAGATTATTTGAATGCAACTAATGAAACTAGTGTTCTTGTAAAAAGATGTGGAATTGCTAAATCAGATGCTAAGATTATTTCTAATCTTGCTGAATCTATTAGAAAAATGAAAAGAAATTCTGATTTAGAAACCGCTATTTCAACACGAGAAACCTTAATGATTGCTGACTTAATCTATGATGGATGGGAACTTGTTAATGCAGTCAAAGCCGTATTACTACCACTTTACGAGCAAGATGACAGAGATAAAATTATTAAACTTATAATGAGTAAGTAATGGCTGTTACTGATTGGTTTGGAAGAAGTAAGAATAGGAGTTATATATCAGAACATGGTAATCATAAGTTACAATGGGATTTTGGAATGGAAAATTCCTATTCTTCATTCTTTGCTCCAAACTTAGATAAACAAAAATTAATTAAAGACTCTTATAAACACGCTTGTGATATTAGGGATATTATGGAAGTCCCGAAATCAATTAAAGTTAGTTTATTTGCCCAACCTAGTTCTTACAGCACCTCTAAAAAGGTTGTAATTTCAACTAATGTTTTTGATGATTCTAAGTTGAATAATAATCAAAAATTAGATATCTTCTTAGGATTAGCGATCCATGAGTTCTCCCATATTTTATACACTGATTTAAATTCAGTAAAGAACTACAAATCAGACGATTACATTGGACAATTAACTAATACAATTGAAGATGAGCGGATTGAAAGTAAGACAACATATTTCTATCCAGGATACGCCAACTTCTTAAAAGAAGTAAAATATTACTATTTTAAAAAATGTTTCAAGGAAGAACATTTAAATGATGTAACTGATGTTTTGCAAACAGTATTTTACATTATTAGGTATCCTGAAAATGTAAGTGAAGACATTTATAATCGGCATATAGTTTTATTTGAAAAAATCAAAAATGTTATGTCTTCTTTGGGCGAATCATTTGTAGAGTCTAATTCAAAAGCAAAGAAAATTTGGAAATTAATCTGTGATTATTTTGAACTCCCACCAGAACCTCCAACAAATAATAAAGAATATTCTCAAGAAGGAGAATCAGATGAGGGTGATAATAACGATAACAGTGATACGAGTCAAGGGAATGAATCTTCTGACAATCGCTCTGGTAAAAGTGAGAGTAATTCAACTTCTGAGGGCTCTAATTCCGAAGGCTCTAACTCAGCAACGTCTAAACCTGCTGAAACAGGCACTGTAAAGCCAAGATCTGAAGAGGAGTTAAAAGACTTTGCAAATTCTATAGCGAGAAAAATCTCTAAGGTTACAAGCAGTTACACTACTCAACGTAGTTCTGAAATTAGAACATCATGGGATGCAGAAGAATATTCTGGAGATTTAGTAAGAGAGAGTGATGATTTAGTATTGCATCGTCAGGAAAATAATCAGGAAAACTATAATGAAGTTAAGACTCAGTTAGGAGTTTCTATTACACCACTAGTTAATGCTTTTAGCAAATTTTTTGTTGAACAAAAATATAATCTTAGTGGGTTAAGAAGAGGTAAACTTGATACAGGAAAACTTGCTGAAGCTTATCAAAATGTTGAGACTGTTTATACACAAACATTCGAAAGAATAACCCCAGGATTAGATTTATGTCTGTTAATTGATGAATCAGGTTCAATGGATGGAAGCAAAATTGATACTGCTCAGCAAGCTGCAATCTTATTAAATGAAGTTTGTTTAAAATTACCTAAATGTAACTTGTTTATTTATGGTCATACTGCTGATATTGTATCATCTGGCGATACATTTATTAATGTTTATCGAGACTCTTGGAACAAGAATAAGTATTCTTTAGGATCTGTAAGAGCAATGTGTAACAATAGAGATCATGAAGCAATCGAGGAAGTTTATAAACTTGTAAGAAAACAAACTAATAACCCTCTTTTAATGTTTGTAATATCTGATGGATATCCTGCTGCACGAGGTTTACCTAATTTATCAGAATCAATAAAGTTGGTAAAAAAGACAGTTGACTGTATAGAATCAAGAGGTGACACAGTTATTTGTCAGATAGCTATTGAAAGTGATATTGATCCTCAAAAAATGTTTAATAATTATATTCATCTTACAGATTTAGATACATTTCCTAGAGATTTATCTAATTATGTACTAAAAACTCTTATATCAAAACTTAAAAGAATTGATATATAGATTTTATATTTCACTGTTTTTTATTATTTTTGCAGTATAACTAAAAGTAATAAAACACTCAGGTCGGTCAATGGTAGGCTCACGGTCTTTAACTATTTAAAATTATGGAAAAATGACAAACAATTGAAAAAGGTTACTTAGGGAATCTTATAGTTGAAAAGAACTTTATTCAACAGGGTTTTAATTTGTTTAAACCTGTATTAGAAAATGGTAAAGTAGATCTAATTGTAGAGAAAAATAATAAATATTTTAGACTACAAATAAAAACTGTACAAAAAGATGGAAATACCAAAAGAATTCCTATTAGAAAAATTTCTCATAATATGGGATTATATAAAATTAGTAGGTATACTAATGTAGAAATTGATTATTTTATTGGGGTTGATATAGAGAATGAAGATTTATATATCTTGCCTGTATCATTTTCTTCTAAGTATAAAAGTTCAATTGGACTAAATGTTTGTCAATTTTTTAAAAATAACTTTAAACAAATGGAGCGTTGTAATGGAAACATTACAAATGAACACGATGATAACGTTGAATCCTTAACAGATAACGCTGATGGTAACGACGTCGGAATGGAGAATTCTCCAGCCGCGAACGAGTAGATAATCGTGCACCTAAGTTCTATAAGAATATGGTGATGACGTACTCTAGGCCACAAACAAGATATTTTCTGATAATACTAAGGAGAATTTAAGACCTTGAAAGAATATTGGTGCACGAGTACCAAGGGTCTTGGCAGCGAAAGCTGTAGTGGTAAGCAAAACCGTCAATAGGGGTTCGAGTCCTCTACTGAGTGCTAAGTGTCTGAAAATCAATAAGTTATATTATGTTACTCTCTTTTGAAAAAGAAGAAATTCAAGAATTAGCAGAAGAATTAAACTGCACAACGCAAGAAGCGGGTATTATTTATCTAAGGCAGGAAGGATATACTTATGCACAAATACGATTAAAACTAGGTAACCCTTCCAATAAATTAATTAGACAAACACTACTAAAATATGCACCTAATCTTATAGAAAATAATGAAAAAGTTTAAAATATTGTTACATGATTATATAATTGTAATCGCTTTACTTGCTTTTAGTGTCTTATATATTAAATTTTCTACAGAATCTGTATCTGCAGAACCTTCCAATATTGAAATAGAGTCTCCGAAAGAAGACTCTATTATTATTTTAAGGGATTCGCTAACAGAATGGCAAGTATTTATCATGGCGCTTATTGAAGTTGAATGTGAAAGAAATCCTAAAGCTAAATCTTCTGGTGGTGCGGTAGGACCATTTCAAATAACACAATCTTATATTAGCGAAATTAATAGAGTATATAAAACTAATTTCATTTTACAAGACGCCTATAATTTGGATAAAGCATTGAGTATGTTTGAGATGATGAATGATTATCACAATCCTGATAGGGATATAAATAAAGCCATTAAACTCCATAATCCTAAAGCTGGTAACTGGTATACTAAAAAGGTAAAACAGAGAATGCAAGCTATTGAGTTTAACGAGGAAGTTAGAGCTAAAATCATAGATTTATATAATATTTATTAAAATGATAAATCCAGTAGAAATTATCAACTTTAGTGTTATAGAACCAGCAATCTCTGCAAAGGCGTTTGAAATTCATTATAAACAACACTACCTACAATACGTGAATAAACTTAATGTGCTCATTGAAGATACAATATTTGATTCTTTAAGCGTTGAACAGATTATAAATAACTCTGAAAAAGGAGGCGAGATTTATAATAATGCAACCCAAGTTTGGAACCATGAAAGATTTTTTGAACAGTTTACTGGGCAATCTCATTGGTATTTTCGTGGCAGCGTTTATAAAAAATATAGCGTATATATTCCAAACATACCTAATTTGTTAGCAGAAGCTAGTTCTAAACTGTTTGGTAGTGGCTACATTTGGCTAGTTGCTGCTTACAACACATCTACTCAACGTTTTAACGTACTTGTTCAATGTTTTAAAAATTCTCAAACTCCTATTGAAGATGAGACTTTAATTCCTCTAATTTGTATGGATATGTGGGAACATTCTTACTATTTAGATTATCAATCATACAAAGTCGATTATATTGAGAATTTGTTTGATAAAATCGATTGGTCTGTTATAGCAAACAGAATACCAAAATAAAACTTAAAGCTTAAAAATGAAGAGAACATTAATAGAAGTATTAGCTATAATTGCAGTTTTTGCTCTTTTATTGCATTTAGGGAAAACTATCAAAGATCTTAATACTAGATTGGCATATTCTGTTAATAATGAAAAAGCATATGCTGCTGAAAGGACTGATTTAAAATCAAAAAATAGAACCTTTCAACTTACAATAAAACAACTTGAAAGCTCTACCGACTCCTTAACAAGAAAACTGAAAGAAGTTGCTAATGAAAGTGGGATTAAAGATAAGAGAATTAAATCACTACAATATCAACTTGAACATTATTCTAAAACAGATACAATAAAAATCCAAGACACAATTTTTAAAGATCCTCAGTTTGTATTAGATACATGTGTCCAAGACGAATGGAATAAATCTTGTTTACATTTAAAGTATCCAAATGAGATTACTATGAACCATGAGTACACTAATTCCAAGTATATATTAGCTGAAGGAAAAAGGGAAACAATTAAACCTAGAAAATGGTTTTTACCTCGCTGGTTTAGTAAAAAACACACTATTGTTGAAATTACAGTTATTGATGAAAATCCATATGTAATTACTAAAGAACAACGTTTTATACAAATCGTTGAAGACTAATTATGAAAACTTTAACCGCTATAGCATTAAGGGACTATATTGACGATAATGGTGTTTTTATTTGTACTCAAGGCCAAAATGTAACTATTATTAAAAGTAATAAAGATTGTTTAGTTAAAACTTCTTGTGGATGGTATGAGGCAGATGTGGAGGATTTTGAAGTAAAAGAACCGAAAAATGAAGTATCAGGAGTGTTTAAAAAGAGGATTTGATAAAGAAGAAGAATTTGCAAAGTTATTAGTTAGTACCTGTGGTGGAGTTGTTCAAAAGGCAAATCCTAAAGAGGATATACATGATCATATAGATTTGTGGTGAATCATTAATGGAAAGACTGTTGGATTAGATATTAAGGCTCTTAAAAAGCAGTCTAGAAATGATAAAGTTTATAGTAATAGTATTCATTGAATAGAACTAAAAAACGTTAATGGTAAACCTGGTTGGCTTTTTGGAAAATCTGATTATATAGTTTTTGAAGGGGTTAATATGTGGATTGTTGTAAAAAGAAAAATATTATTAACCTTTCTTAAACAAAACGTTAACTTTGATATTATTCATGAATCACTTACTAATTTAAACACATATGAATTATATCGTCGGAGTGGTAGAAGTGATTTAATTCTTAAAATCCCAGTAGAGGACCTACTTAAATTAAATTCAAAAATTATTATAAAAAATGAAGCGACTTAATATAGCTCTTGTTGCACATGATGCTAGAAAAAAGGAACTAGTTGATTGGGTTAAATTCAATATACATTCACTATATAACCATCACATTATTGCTACTGGTACCACCAGTAAATTACTTGGCAATATTATGGTTAAACAAGTTACAGAGACAGATTGGAGAGAGAAAGAATATTTTGTAAATAAATATCTCGATATAACTCCTGTTCTTTCTGGTCCTCTGGGAGGTGATCAAATGATTGGTGCTATGATTGCAAAAGGACAAATTGATGTATTAATTTTCTTTTGTGATAATCTTATTACACAGGGACATCAAACTGATATTTCAGCATTAACTCGACTAGCTTCACTATATAATATTGCATTTGCAACAAATCGTACTACTGCTGATATGATTCTTACCTCTTCTTTATTTGCAAATGAAAGTTACCAACCCATTAAAAATGATTTTAGTACATATTTAAACAGACCATTATATGAAAAAAGCTAGATTTTATTATCCTAAACCTGTGGAGTTTATTGATGGTGCAGTTTTCCCAGACACTGATAATATCATTATAAATCCTAAAAAAACTTATGGTAAACGTTATACTATGGTTTCTGTGTATAATGATGAAAATGATAGTATTAGATTTGGTGTGGCTACTTGTTGTCCTGAAGATAAATTTGAAAAAGCAATTGGAAGAAAAATTGCACTAGAAAAAGCTGATTCTGAGCCTTTCCTGATCATAGATAATGCAACTAAAGAAATGGAAAGAACAGGTTTAACATTCTCAGAATTAGTAATGAAATGTCTTAAACGTCACACACTTTTCTTACTTACTTCAGATGAAAAATATAATAAATACTTTAAGTCAGAGAAACTAGTGTGTGCTACTAGAGAATCTTAAAATAATGGTTGATTTTGTACTTAATGGAAAGATCATTCTTGAGGATCACAACTTAAATAAATTTCAAGAAGATTTTGCTCAACTACTATATAAATACCAAACTGTTTTCAAGGGAGAAATAAGAAGTTATAGTTTTGAGGAATGCGAAATAATAGAACCAGAAGTTAGTGATTAAAATTTATACTGATGGGAGTTATAAACCTTCTACAAATCAAGGAGGGTATGCTTCAATCATTATTAATGATGATAAAATAGTTAAAATTTTACAACAAGGATATATAAATACTACAAACAATAGAATGGAAATTATGGGAGTTTTAAAGGCTTTAGAGTTTTTTAAGACTCCTCAAGATATTATTATCTATTCAGACTCAAGTTATGTAGTAAGCAGTATGTCTAATAATTATGTACAGAGATGAGTATCAGATAATGATACATCAAAAAAGAACATGGATTTGTGATCTAAGATCCTAAACTTATCAAATTTTCATAATGTAAAGTTTGTATGAGTTAAGGGTCATAATGATAATAGATGAAACGAATTAGCTGATATTTATGCAAATATATCAGCTACTGTCGAAAACCCACAAATAGACTTAGAAGACTAATAAATATGAATAGTAAACAATTAAGATTGAAAAAAGTTGGAAACCATTGGCTTCCCTGTATTTCCCATGAAATTGGCGATAATATAGCACTTAACAAAAAAATTGATAGATACTTAGATTGTTTAGATTTTAGCAAAATGGAAGAAGTTGTTATTGAGTTTGAAGAGCTAGATATTATATGGGATGGTCTTAATATTGTTTACTTTAGTGAGGAAGATATTACTAGATATCTAACTACTGATGATGACTTTAATATTAGGTTTACTATCAACAATCATAATTTTGAAATTTCATCATCTCTTTACTGGCTTCTAGAAGATCAATTTAACTTCAACTTTCATAAAGTAGGTTATAAGATTCATATTCTTTAGATAATAGGAAACTATTTATTATTTTTAATTTTATTTACTATGAAAATGAAAACTGAAGCACCAAGTATTGAAAAATTAGATCTTAAAAGACGTAAATGTACTTTAAGTGACGATATGATTCGACTGATGCTAAGACAGTTAACTCATGAAATGTACAATCATAACTTGTATAGAAGTTTTGCAAACTTTTATGGAGTTAGAGGTTTTCAAGTACTAGAACAATATTATATTGATCGTGCTGAGGAAGAAAAACTGCATCATGATTGGGTATATGGATATTTAAATGAATGTGATGCTGAATTTATTTATCCCGAAATTCCTGCCATTTCAGAAAAGTTTGAAGATATGATTACTCCTTTCCAATTAACAGTCGATAAGGAAATTCAAACAACTATGGAAATTAACGAAATGGTTGACTTAGCTTGTGATACAAGCGATTGGGCGACTTTTAATTGGCTCAATGGGCATGATCCTAAGACTGGTATGTTAGTTAACGAGCAGGTAGAAGAAGAAAATATTAGTCGAACTGTACTGGATATAGCAGAGTCTGAAGGTAGTTGGCTTAGGAAAGAGAAATCTATTATGAATGCATATAAGGGTGATACAGATTAATTAAAATACCTAATAATGTCTCTAATAACTGATTTAGGATTAGATCAACAATATACTACAGATCGTCCAATACGGTATCCTACACCTATAGTATTTCCTAAAGTTATTGACAAAGAGTATATACGTTACTTAGTTAGTTTAGGTGTTACTTGTATTTTAGACATGTCTAATCCCAGGTGGTATGACACACCATTAAGTTGAATTTCTTTATATTTAAAGGATGGTTGGAATATGCAAGACATTAATGCTTATTTGTCAAAAGGCAATTTAGTGCCGTTAAGTGCTTATAAGCAAAAAATGTGCATTGACTTTTGTAGATTAAAATTAATACAAGAAAATGATTAAAGATTTAAATCTATTGGGTTTAGATGAACAATATACAGCTCTTGGCCCACAGATCATGAATCTTCCTGTAGTATTCCCAAAAACTACTAACAAAGAAGCAATAAAATATCTTACAAGTTTAGGGTACACATGTGTATTCGATCAGATATCAAAAAATCCAGATCAACGCTTAGCTATTGGGATTTGTATATTTATAAGCGAAGGCTTCACTTTATTTGATATTGAAAAATATTTAGAGGATAATGAACTAATACCTTTGGATTCTAATAAGAAAAATTTATTCATACATATAAATGGATTATATGAAATGAGGTTAAGCGATGGATAATTTGAATCTATTAGGTCTAGAACAACAATACTGTAAGAAATCTTGACCAAAACAAATTTTTATATTTCCTAAAACTACTAACTATGATAGTTTAAGATATCTACTTAGTTTAGATTATGTTTGTGTAGTTTCTGGGCTTTTTGGTAGTATGTTTACAGAAGGTAAGTCTAGAGGTATAATTTATATTTATGATGTTGATCAATTAGATTCTTATAAAAACATGTATCAAGATCTTAAGCTAGAACCAGTTCCAGAAAAAGTTAAAGAAAGAATAATACTATCCCTATCGTTAGAACAAATCTAACAAATATATATGCTAAGTTATGGAAACCCTAAATATTAGAGACCATATATATTCTTATGATACGTCTCAAGAGGCAGCAAGAAAAGTTGTAGATACGATTATTCAATGGTGTAATAAGTACAACTGTACTGGAGGAGAAATGCTTTGTCAAGATGATGATTGTATGATCGAAAGTCCTTGTCTGGTTGCAGACATTATTGATAATGTACTCAAATTTGAAAATGAGTTAAATGATGATTGAGGAAATTAATCATATATATGTAATTCCAGATTATAAGAAGGAGTATTTTATTTTTCCACAAACTGTTGAATACAACACACTTAAATACTTGATCGATATGGGTTTTATTTGTATTGTTGGAGGATTTATTAATAATAGCAAATTACAACCTATATGTCTATATAATAGATATGTTCTGGATAAATACAGAAAGTGTGATCTAGTGTCTATACCTGAAGATATGAAAGAGTTTTGTATTAAAGATGTATATGGTTTTGAACAATTATCAGATGATTAACTTACCAGACACAATTAAAAGAATAGGATTCTTGGGTGATGAACACGGTAACCTAAAACATATTAGGTATATTATCAATAGTTATCATTTAACTGATACAGTTCTGTTTTTATGTGGTGATGTTGGTTTAGGATTCCAACCTAAGTGGGAAAGGTCTATAATAGATTATATCAATAAAAAATTGGTTATCACAAATTGTTATGTAATTGGAGTTCGTGGTAATCATGACGATCCAAATCAATTTCAGGATACTGAGTTAGTTAAAGCTAATGGTAATCCTAGAAACTGGTTAAATGTTCCAGATTATACTGTTGTTAATGTATGTAGTAAGAATATCTTATGTGTTGGTGGAGCTACATCGATTGATCGTAAATATAGACTTGCAAATGGTTGGGGTTATTGGGAAAATGAATCTCCAATTTATAAACCTAAATTAGAAGAATATATAGATATTATTGTTACACATAGTGCTCCTTCTTTTTGTTTTCCTCAGATAAAAAGTGATATTGTTTATGAGTATGCAAAGTATGATGAAACTTTATTAGATGATATTTCTAAAGAAAGAATAGTTTTTAATAAAATATATGAGGATTATAAGGACACAATAACCGACTGGTTTTACGGACACTATCATCAGTCTCATTTAGAGCAAATAAATGGAATTAATTTTCGTTTACTAAATATAGAAGAATTTTGTGAATACCGCACCACAGATAATTACAATATATTGTAAAATTTGTGCTATTGAAGAAGGTCAATATACAGCAATTGTTGTAGAAGATTTAAATAGAGATTATACAGATGATCTCAAATACGTAACTGTTATAAAGTTACCAAACTGAGGCTCTTCTATAATGCATGTTGGAGATGTTGGTTATCTTCAATTTGAATCTATAGAAGGTGGAGTTACTCAATGATTTAATAAATCATCAGAAGATTTTGAAGTTTATAAATATAATAATAATTATTTTATAAACTTTTTTATACAAAAAGATAAAAATAATATGAAAGAATTTAGTTTTTAAATATGAATACAGAATTTGGTGAAAAATTACAGAGTGCAATGAGCTCTATTGATTCCTTAACTTGGAGAGATAAACAAGGTAATATTGTAAAATTAGTTGACGCCTCAAAAGAAGAATTACAGAAATGATATAACCATTGCTGAGAAATGCTTCATAATGAGAGTCTTTACAATCCAGGAAAGATTAAGATTAGAAAGAATATTCATCTTACTTGAGATGCTTGTAATACTGAACTATTTGTCAGATATTTATTGCATGAATGTAATACTGAACTAAAAACTAAAAAAGACATATTAGATTATATTAATTCTAAGAGAACTACTGGTGATCAAGATGTCTTAAATGAATCTATTGCCATTTTATTTAGTGGTCTTCCTCCTATTTTTGAAAAAGTAACTGTTAATAGGTTAATGGATGCCTGTTTTGATAAATTAGACGTTCTTAACAAGAAAATGATTTCAGATAAATTTATCTGGTCTCAAGGAATTTGATTAACTGAGGAAGAAAAGGCAGAATTAACCGAGATTATGCCTGATGGTAAAATCAGAAATAGAATGGAAGTTATTAAGGAAAGATTAGCAGGATATGTTAATGCTGATGTTAAACTTAGGATCACTCCAACTGGATTAACTTTTGCTGAGTTTCGTTCTCTTGTACAACTACCACCTCTTCCTAAAATCAGCTCATTATCAACCGTAGCCCTTAAGACATTGAGAGATAAAATCCTGTTATTATTAGATAATGATCTTGATTATCACATTAATAAATGGACAACACTTATTAATAATATTGAAAGAGTTGCAGAGTTTAAAAATTATCAATTAGTAACTAAGAATTAGTATATAATATTGAAAGTTAATAACTTATAATATAAAACTTATTAAACTCTTTTTAATAAGTTGCTTTAATATTTCTATAAATTTTCGTATCTTTGATGGACAGAACTGAAAGACAAAAAGTAGGAATAAGACGATGAATTGATGGAGGCGGAAGAGGTACCCTTGCCTGAAGTACAGGTTTAGGTAAGACTTATGCCACAATACTTTTAATAAAGGAATTACATAAGGCAAATCCCTCCTTAGTTGTTTTAGTCGCGGTTCCTACTAATGTGTTAAAAGAACAATGAGTTAGAGAGTTGGCTAAATACCAGCTCTTTTCTGTCTGTAAGGTAGAAGTTTTTAACACCATTGTAAAACATAGCTATACAGTTGATTTATTTGTAATAGATGAGTTACATAATGCTGCTAGTCCTGTACATATCTCGATGTTTGAAAAAGTCAAGTACAGGTATTTTTTAGGATTAACTGCTACTTTCGAACGATTAGATGGCAGACATAAATTATTAGAACAGTACACTTCAATTTGTGATAAAATTACTATAGAAGAAGCTGTTCAGAATAAGTGACTATCTGATTATCGAAACTACAAGGTAATACTTGACGTTGATCTAACTAAATATAATGAATGAAATCAAAAATTCCAGTCATTATTTGCTTTATTTGACTTTAACTTTGATTTAGCTATGAAGTGTGTTCAAAGTCCAAGAATTGCAGCTTTATATGCTAAAAAACTTGGAAGAACACTAAAGGAAGTAAGAGGCTTTGCCGCTGCCTGAATGAAAATGTTACGTAATAGAAAGTCCTTTGTAATGTCTCACCCTAAGAAGCTTGAAATAGCAAATAAAATTTTAGACGCTCGAAAGGATAAAAAATGTATTACATTTTCCGCTACAATTAAAGATGCAGAGCAATTTAGATCTAGAGGAGCCCTTATATTACATAGCAAACAAAAGAAACAAGAGAATAAACAGATTATTGAAAACTTTAACAGTCTAACTTCTGGAGTATTAAGTACTTCAAAATCTGCAGATGCTGGTTTAGATGTTAAAGGGCTAAGTGTAGGAATTATTCTTAGTGGTGACAGCTCTAAAACACGTACTACACAACGCGTTGGCAGAGCAATTCGTCAGGAGGAAGGCAAAATAGCAGAAATATTTACATTAGTTATTGGTAAAAGTATTGAGGAGAACTGGTATTCTAATGCTAATGTAAATCAACAGTATATTACTATAAATGAGAATCAATTAGATATTATACTTAATGGTGGAGAAGTATCTACTAAAACAAAGAGAGGTATTGCTGATACAAAATATAGATTTTAAATAAAAGATCTAACGTATTACGTTTGTTTACATTAACGGTAATAAATGGAGTTAGATACAATAATTAATATAATAACTCAATATAATTTAACAGGAGATGAACTCTTGTTAATTTATTTAACTCTTTGTGCTCAGGATGGTCATCCTGAGTATTTTGCAAAGTGATTCAATGGTGGAGGTCAAGCAAAATTAAAGGATCTCTTTATTTCTTTAAAAGAAAAAGGAATAATACACAAAAATTATGATCCTTCATCTTATATACCAGATGAAATTGAATTTAATAAAACTTTTTTAAAACGATATTTTAAACTGGCTGGGGAGCTAGGTAGAGAGTTATTTGAGGCTTACGAACCATTTATTAAAGTTAATGGAGCATTATACAGCTTAAAAAACTACTCTAAAAAGTTTTATTCTCTTGATGAATTTTGTTTTTGATACTCTTCTACTATTGGACACAGTGTTGAAAAACACAAAAAGATAATTGAAATCCTTAAATGAGCTAGAGAAAATAACTTAATAAATATAGGCATCTTGGAATTTGTCAGTTCACATAAATGAGTTGATTTAGAAAAACTGAGATTAGAAGGATTCAATAAACAAACTGCCAGTTCTATATATCTTGACTAATGTTTGGAGTTGATAATTTATTTGAACAAATAGAACGAGGTAGAGAAGGGAAAAATATTGGTTTAAGTACAGGAATGCCAAAAATGGATAGTTATACAGGCGGTCTACAAAAGAGCTGTTATACCTTAATTTTTGGGTTAAGTGGTAGTGGTAAATCCAGCTTTGTGTTATATACTCATATATATAGACCACTAAAAGATTATCCAGAAAAAAATATTAAATTAATTTATTATTCCCTTGAAATGAGTGAAACCGTTTTATTAGCTAAGTTGTTGTGTCTTTATATTTACGAGGAATATCATTATGTACTAAGCTATAAGGATATTATGTCCTGATCTGAAATACTAGATGACGAATCTTATGAATATGTTAAAAAAGGCAAAGCTTGGTTAAATTCGATTTCAGACAAGCTCATTATTTATGATAAAGCTTTAAACTCGAAGTTTTTTTATAAATCAATGAAGGACAATCTTGAATGTTGAGGGACATTTAAAGATTCGCCCGATGGAAGAAGAACAATTTATGTTAAAAATGATCCAGAACAGTTTGTTGAAGCAATTATTGATCATATAGGTTTAGTAAGACCATCGCCAGGTAATACTAAAAAACAAGAAATTGATGAATTGTCAACATATGCAGTATCATTAAGGGAAAAATGTTCATGCTCTTTCTGTGTGTTAATGCAAGAAAATAGAAATTCTTCTGATATGGATAGAAGAAAAGCTGATTTAACAGAAAGCAGTGCTGAAGATATCAAGGATTCAGGTAATCCATACAATGATTCGGAAGTATGTATTGCGATATATAATCCATTGAAACATAAATTAACTTCTCATAGAGGATATCCAATTATTGTCGAAGATAGTCAACCAGGAGCATTTATTGGTCTTAGAGATCGTTATAGATCTGCTATTCTAATTAAAAACAGATTTGGAGAAGCTGATCGACTAGTCCCATTAAATTTTTTTGGGGAAATTGGACTCTTTAAAGAACTACCAAAAGTTCAAGAATGCTCAGATTGAAAAGATTACTGTTATTTAAAAGATAACATTAGAAAAAAGAATAAGGAAGAAAAAGATTCAACTACTAAAGAAGTAGAAGTAAAAGATAGTTCAAAAAAGTTAACATACAGTTTTTAAATATGGCTATCGAATTACCAAAAACAAAAATTCCTGCAGCAACCCAAGATCCCAAGTACCTGATTCTCTTTGGTTTACCTAAGGTCAATCTGGCCCATTAGTTTAGTAATAAACTAAGTTGTATCGGGGAAAGTCGATGAATGCTAAAATTTTCTTACTTTGGTATTGGAATATACGGAAAATTTAACTATATTTGTATAGTTAAATTAAAAATTATATGAAAATAAACCAGTTAAAGTATACAGAACAAGAAATTAAAAAGTTTGGTGAATACTATAAATTAGGCCATTCTTTAAAAGAAACTGCAGAATATTTTAATGTTAATTATCACACATTAAAACAAAATTTGATACGATTTGGATATAGAACTCCAATAAAAAAATTAAGTAATCAAAGAGTAACTAGTATTACTTATTTTGATTGTATTGACACTCATGAGAAAGCTTATTTTTTAGGACTGTTGTTTGCAGATGGATACATTTCAAAAACTCCTTATGGAGTTAATATTGGAATTGCTCTTCAATTACAAGATAAATATGTCTTGGAGTATTTAAAGAGAGAAATTAATGTGTCAAATAAAATTTTAAATTATAAAAACAGTTCAAAATTTTCTGTAACATGCCAACACATGTATAATATGTTAAAGAATTTAGGGATAAAAGAAAATAAATCACATCTAGATTACAAAATTCCTAATATTGATGAAAATTTTATCAATTCTTTTATACTTGGATATTTTGATGGAGACGGTTGTATAACTATAAAATCTACAGGTTATAGCGTTGTTTCTATTTGTTGTAACTCTAAATTATTTTTAGAAGATGTACAAAAATATTTAAATAAGCTAAATATTGCAACCCGACCTATTACTACAGAAAAAAGAATGCATAATAATTTATTTGTTCTATATCTTTCAAAGAAAGAAAATCAGTTAAAATTTATGAATTTAATTTATAAAAATAGTAATATATTTTTACAAAGAAAATATCGTAAATTTTTGCAAATATCGAGCTAACTATTATAATAATATATAACAGTAGTGTAACGCGTAGGAAGTGAACCTGTTTTACAGAATATAATCTTCCCAAGAGTCTCCGAAACCTTTATTAAAGGTCTAAAATGTACGCTGAACTTATAGGAAACTATAAGAACTATAGGATAAAAAGCCTATAGGATAACAATTTGTGGAAAAACTACAATTTTAAGCACTCTGGAAAATAATCTAATTTTAGATACTGAATCAGGAAGTGATTATATTGATGCTTTAAAGGTTAAAGTATCTAGTGTAAAGGATATTAAGGAAGTTTGTAAAGCTATTATTGAGGCCAAAAGACCTTATAAGTACATTACTATTGATACTGTTACTGCATTGGAAGAAATTGTTAAACCATTAGCCCTTAATTTATATAAAAACTCTCCTGTATTTGGAGAGAGGTTTGCTGATATAACTGATGTTACTGCTCTTCCTAATGGCCAGGGGTATATGTGAAGTCGACAAGCTCTTGAAATGGTTATTGACATGGTATCTAAATGTGCTCCAAATATTATTTTATGTGGTCATGTTAAAGATGTGTCATTAAATGAGGGTCTTGATGGCAGTGTTAAGGATCTTGATCTGACAGGTAAAGTTAAACGTATTCTTTCTGCTAGAAGTGATGCTATTGGTTTTTGTCATCGCGATACTAATGGTAACCTTTGTATTAATTTTGGTGGGGATGGTGAGATCCTTACTGGTTCAAGATGTCAACACCTAGCAGGTAAAGATATTATTGTGGCAGAGCGTCAGGAAGATGGTTCATTTGTTTCACATTGGAATAGAATTTTTCCTTCATTAAGCAGTAAATAATTATGTTAAAAATCTCTTTTGATTTTGATGAAACAACTAATTCAGTTACTAATGTTAAGGTTGTAAAAACCGCATCAAAATTTGAGAATTTAGACCTACCTATAGTAGAATTGGGAGATAGTAAGTTAATTATGTCTCCTAAAGCAATTGAGTTGTTATCTGCCCAAATTGGGGATAGAATATCAGTAAATTATATTCAAAAAAATAACGAACTCACTTTTCCTGTGATAGGCAAATCTGAAGTATTTACAGATAAAGAAGCAGGAAATAAATTAAGTAAGACAAACACAGTTTCATTTAGAGGATCCCAAAAAACCTGTTTATCTCAATATGGCAACTTATTTAAATTAGAAGCCTTAAGGCCAGGAGTTTTTAAAATGGTTAAAATTGAAGAGTCAGAATTGTCTGAAGCTGATCCTGAATTTAAAGAAGAAACTGAAATTTTAAACACAATTTAACTAAATTATAGAATTTATGAGTATGTTCAATCTTGGTGGTGTAAAAGACGCCCGTGTAGTAAGTACTAATTATCTTAAACCTGGTATTCATCAAGTTGTATTCAAAGGAATCCAAAAGGCAGAAATGTCTGATGCAACTATAAATGCTATTGAACTTCAATTTGAAGCAGTAGATGGTAGTGGGATTCATAACGAACGTTTATTTGAACCTCGTTCAACAGAACGTGTTCCTAATCGATTTAATCCTTCTAATGAAGATCCGTCACAAGCTGAACAATTTATGGTAAAAATTAAGCAAGTGATTGAAGCCTTAGATCCAGAATTAGGAAAACAAATAAACGAAAATGGGGAGAAATTTTCAGCTCCTGATTTTAATGGATTTTTGAAACTTCTAAAGAAATATTTGGATCCAAAGGTAGGAACTAAGACCTATATTAAATTAGTTCCTAATGGACGTTATGCAGGATTTCCTGGATTCCCTGCCCGTTGTTCAAAAGATGGAGGATTAATTATTACAACTACATTTATAGGAGAAAATTTGGTTCTCTCTTCTTACGAAAAGACACAAATTGATAATGCCCTAACGGCTAAACCCACTCCTATGGGTACTAAAAATGAACTTGATGATTTAAAAGAAGCATTTCCTAGTGTAGACTCAGGTGATGATTCTGATGATTTGCCTTTCTAAAAAAATAGTTTAGGTGGAATATACGTTAGAACCGATTATTATAACTAAAGACCTAATTCTAAATAAAGTAAGTGAGGAGACCTTAATGGAGCACTATTTAGGAATAACACCTAAAAAGGGTCTATTTAGGTCTCCTTTACGTAAAGATATTAATGCTACTTGCTCGTTTTACAGAAATAGGAAAGGAGATTTAATTTTTAAAGATTGATCTGGTAGTTTTTATGGTAACTTTATTTCGGTTGTAATGTATAAATTTCAATGTTCATATGGTAAGGCATTACAGATAATTGCAAATGACTTTGGAATTATTTCTAAGAAAAATTTAGCTATTAATAAACCCCTTACTGAATATTCTCATAATACCTTTAAAGAAACTACAGATGCTAGTATACAAATAGAATTAAAGGAGTTTGAGCAATATGAATTAGATTGATGAGCTAAATATGGTATTACTAAAGACACTTTAAAAAAATTTAGAGTAGCTTCATGTAAGAATGTATTTTTAAATGGAAATTTATTTCACTTATACAAACCAAAACAACTAGTATTTGGTTATTATGGAGGAATTAGAGAGAATATTGAACGCTGAAGAATCTATTTTCCTGGAAAAAAGAAGTATAAATTTATTTCTAACTGAAAACATTTAAGGCTACAAGGTGACCATATGCTACCTAAAAGTGGAGATATACTTGTTATTACAAAATCAATGAAAGATTGTATGACATTATATAGCTTAGGAGTCCCTGCAATAGCACCAATATCAGAAAATTGTTTTTTGTCAGAAGCTCAATATAAAAGACTAAAAGAGAGGTTTAAACACATTGTTATATTCTATGATAATGATCGGCCAGGTCTTAGTGCTATGATAAAGGTTAGAAAGAATTTTTCAGATGTAATACCAATATGGATTCCATGAAAGTATCATACTAAAGATATTTCAGACTTCTACGCTAAGTATAAACGTGAAAAAACTATCGACCTAATTGAAAAAGCAAAAGAATATATCCAAGGGAAAAGCGATTCAGAAAGTTAGAAATTTAAAAAACAATCGTAAACGTGGTAATAGTTATGAAGTTAAGATTGCTAAGGAACTTAGAGAGTTAGGATTTCCTGGAGTTAAAACTTCTCGTTCTGAAAGCAAGTCAATGGACGATAAGAAGGTTGATTTAGTTGATACTGAAGGAAAGCTCTTTTTCTATCCACAGCTAAAAAAATTAGGTAGAATGCCTAATTATTTTACTATTGAGAAGGAGTGTCCTTTAAAGGATAAACCTTTTGTAGTATTTTGAGATTACCAAGTACCAACTGCTCAAACTTTTCGGTCAGCAGGAGAAGTAGTAATTATACCAAAGTCATTTTTTTACGAATTGATTAAACACTATAATGATAAAAGAACATTGTAAAGTTACATTCGAAAATTCAGATGGTCAGAAAATTATCATGAATTTCGATCATGACAAACAAGACAACTTAGATTACGGAATAACATTCGATCCAAAAGTAGATGGACGTACTAGACTATCTTTGGCAGGTCTGTTATGTAATGTTTTCTGTGAAGCACTTCAGAAAAAATATGGAACAAAAGATTAGATATGACTTAACTCCACAATATGGGATTGAAGAAGTCAGTAGGGTATTTACTAATAAGTTAAATAAATACAATCAAAATGAATGGAAGTATGGAATGCAATGGACTGAAGTACTTTCTTCATTGAAAAAACATTTAAGTCGGTTTGAACGAGGCAAAGATTACACTAAAAGTGGCATGCTTGAAATGGCTGAGGTTGCAGCTAATGCATTAATTCTATGTGAGTTTTATCATATATTTCCTCAAGGAGATGATAGAATTATGGCTCCTATTTGTAAACCTATTGTAGGACTGGATCTTGATAATGTTGTGTTCGACTTTAATACTGCGTATTGTAAAAGGTTTGGCACTGACATGAGTCCTTATTGGTCAGCTAATTATCAAATGCCAGAGCATCTTAAGGAGCTTGAATCTGATAAAGAATTTTGGGTTAACCTACCTGTCCTACATAGACCTCAGTTTGAAGTAAACTATTATATAACTGCTAGAAATATTCCTGAAGACTGGATCAAAGAAAGTTTGCAGAAGAATGGACTACCATGCGCACCAGTACATACTGTTCCTTGGGATCAAAGCAAATTAAAATTAATTCAAGATTTAGGCATAAATGTAATGATAGATGATCGTTATGAAAACTATAAAGAACTTACTAATGCTGGAATCTTTTGTTACTTAATGGATGCTCCACATAATCAATATTATGATGTTGGTCATCGACGAATTTATAATCTTAATATTCCTATTAAATAATGGAGATTAACTTAGCTGATATAAAATTAACCCCTGATTTAGAAAGTGTTTGTCGTAAGAAAATTAGTGACAGTATCTATTTCTCATCAGAATTTGCGGATTATATTTCTAATTCTCGATTAAAGCTAATTAATCCAAATCAAAATGGAAGTCCCAGTACTTATAACGCAGGATTTACTGGAGAAACTACAACATCATTAAGTATTGGTAGTGCTATACATGAACTATTATTACAACCAGATGAATTTACATTAGGTCCCGATCTCGAAAAACCTTCGGCCAAGCTAGGTTTAGTAATTGATGCTATTAAAGAGCATAGAATGCAGGGGATGTCAGTTAATGACAGTATTATTGCCGCTTGTAAAAAAGTGCATTATTATGAAAATAATATAAATGTTTCAAGAATTAAATCGATTATCAAGGCAGGACTTAGGTACTATATAAATTGTAGGGATATTTTAGATGATAGTATTATCATATTATCTTCTAAAGATAGAACTACAGTAGAAAACTGTATACATAACCTTAAAACTAGTAGTTTAGTTAATAGATTACTGGCTCCAGTAGATTTATTTGGAGATCCTATACTTACGTATAATGAAGATGCTTTTTTCATTAATATAAATGCCTCTTATCAAGATAAAACTTGTGTTCTTAAGCTTAAAATGAAAGCTGATAACTGAACAATTGATGTAGAGAATAAGGTAATAACTTTAAATGATCTTAAGACTACTGGTCATTTAGTTCAACAGTTTATGCAACCAGGTGGATCTATGGAAAAATTTCATTATAACCGTCAATTCGGTATGTATATGTGGATTCTATTACAATATTGTAAACAGGAGTATGGATATAATTCTGATGAATGGACCGTTAAGTGTAATGTTATAGTAGTTGAAACTTGCTGTAGTAATAGAGTAGAGGTATTTCCAATTAGTAAAGATCGTTTATCCCAAGGGAAAAAAGAGTTTTGTAGGCTTCTAAAGATGGTTGCATATTGTGAGATGTTTGGTTATTCTGATGATTTTGTTTTTCAATAATGAAAAAATTAGAAATTTCAGCATATAGTAGTGAAGAAGCAAAGCTTCAAGCTTACAAAGATGGTATAACTGTCATATATGATGCTACTGTTGCTTGAAAACGTGCAGGTTCCCCAATTCTAACTAAAAACTTAAGTATTTTTGTAGCAAACTTAATGGAAAATAAAAGTATGTTTGATTTTGAAGGTGCGGGTATAATAATTACTTTAAGTCCTGGTATTCCAGACACTAGAAAAAAACCTTACAAACTCAAAAATATTCTTCGAAAAGGTAGATGTCAATTAAGTAAAGCTATAGAAATTAGAAGTAAGGACACAAATGAAATAGTTGGTAAGGCTTTTAATAAAGGGGAAGCCTTATTACTAGCTAAAAAGCTGGTTAAGACTTTTAAAAAAGATTTATATGGTAAGACAGTATATACATCTGAGGACTTAGATTTTGAAATCAAATATATTCCTTCTACAACAGCAAGTTTAGGAAGTTATATAGTATTCGGAGTTGAGGATGCGGATGTTAGACTATCTAAAAGAAAAAGTAGAGGATTAGAATAATCTTCTACTTTTTATTTCTATATACAAATTATATGTTTATAATAAAACGTAATGGTATTAAACAGGAATTTGACCCTACAAAAATAGATAAAGCTATTCTTGCAGCAATAAATTCAACTTCTTGTACCATACCCAATACCACTCCTTCTCAATATATTTCTGTTAACGATGGAGATAGTGTTGAAACTATTCAAGATAGAATTGAGACTTGATTAATGGAAGTTTGTCCTAAAGCAGCTAAAGCTTTTATTTTGTATCGAGAAAGGCATAAAAATATTAGAGATGCTAAAGAACGAGCTGAATATATTGAACACTATATAACCGAGAATGATAATGCAGCAACAGGTTCAGAAGTAGATGATAATGCAAATATTCAAAACAAAAATGTTGCTACTTTAGAGGCAGAAATTCATAAATCTAGAAATATTGAGATTTCAAGATATAGAGTTACTAAAAAACTTCAAGAACTTTACAGAGAAAATGCTCCTAATTATATTAAGGATCTTGAAAGTCATATTATATATAAACACGATGAAAGTTCCGCACCTGCTATTAAACCATACTGCGTTGCAGTATCATTATATCCATTTTTACTAAAGGGAACTTCTACTTTGGATAAATTATATTCGTCCGCACCAACAAATCTACAGGCATTTTGTGGACAGTTTAATAATTTAGTTTTTCTATTATCATCTCAATTTCAGGGTGCTGTTGCTTTCGGAGAATTTTTTAATGTTTTTTACTATTATTGTGTTAAGGATTTTGGTGAAGAATTTTGAAAAAAGGATCAAGATTTAGTTTACAAAACACAAAATAAGCAAAAAACAATATCTGATATGATTGAACAAGCCTTTCAGAATATTGTGTATTCAATTAATCAGCCTGCAGGTAATAGATCATATCAATCTCCATTTTCGAATATTTCTTATTATGATAGTAATTATTGACATGCACTATTTGATGAGTTTATATTTCCAGATGGAACAAAACCAAATTGAGAAGGTATAGATTACCTACAACGCAAGTTTATGCGTTGATTTAATAAAGAAAGAGGTAAAACACTGTTAACATTTCCAGTAGAAACAATGGCTCTTCTTACTGATGGAAGAGATGTATTAGATCAATCGTATAAAGATTTTACCGCCGAAATGTATGCAGAGGGACATTCTTTCTTTACATATTTATCAGATAATCCTAATGGTTTAGCATCATGCTGCCGATTAAGAAATGGAATTGAAAAAAATGAATTCAGTTTCACGTCTGGATTAACAGGAGTAGCAACAGGTAGTAAGTCAGTTATTACAATAAATATTAATCGATTAGTACAAGATTGTGATAAATGTTATGGTATAAAACAACATGGTGGATGAAAGGAAAACACTTCATTTTTAAGAAGTCATTTAACTAATACTCTTGATAGAATATACAAATACCATACGGCATATAACGAATTACTTAAGGATTTATATGAACACAATATGCTTCCTGTATACTCAGAAGGTTATATTAATTTAAGTCAACAATTTTTGACAATTGGCATTAATGGTATTAATGAAGCTGCTTTATTTTTAGGAATGTCATGTTCTTATAACGAAAATTATAAACAGTTTTGTAGGTTTATTACAGAAATTATTAGCGAAGAAAATAAGAAACACCGCACTAAAGAGCTTAAATTTAATTGTGAATTCGTGCCTGCAGAAGGGCTTGGTATTAAAAACTACAATTGAGATAAAAAGGATGGCTATATAGTTCCAGAAGGAAGAAATTGTTATACTTCATACTTCTATATGCCTGATGATGCGTCTATAAGTGTTCTTGACAAATTTAGAATGCAAGGTAAAGAATTTACAGAGTTGTTAGATGGTGGTGTTGCTAATCACGTTAATCTTGAAGAACATTTAACTAAATCTCAGTATAAAAAACTTATAGATTTTGCGATTAGTGAGGGGTGTAGTTATTTTACTTTTAACATTCCAAACAGTCAATGTGATAATTGTGGATTTATATCAAAGCACAAGATTATAGAGTGTCCTAAATGTAAAAGTACTAAAATTACCTGGTGGACACGAATAATTGGATATTTACGCCCAATAAAAGCTTTTAGTAAGGGCCGTCGAATTGAGGCTAATAAACGAGTGTATAATGGTTAAATATACTGATAGCCAGGTTACATTTAGAGAAATTCCTGATGAAATAACTTTATGTATAAATATATCAGGATGTCCTAACCATTGTGAGGGATGTCATAGCTCGTATTTGGCAGAAGATATAGGCACTAAACTTACCTTTAATGAATTGTTAAAGTTAATAACATTAAACAATGGTATCTCGTGTGTTTCTTTTATGGGAGGAGATCAGGACCCTAAATACATTAATTCATGTGCAGGAGTGATTAGAGAAAGTGAATTACCACTAAATATTGCATGGTATTCTGGCAAGTCAGAACTTTCAGATAAAATAAATTTACAAAACTTTGATTATATAAAATTAGGGCCATACATAGCCGAATCAGGTCCTCTTGATTGTCCTAATACTAATCAAAAACTTTATAAAATTACTGATCAGAAAATGATTGATATAACCCATTTGTTATGAAACAATTAATTGAACCAAAACGAATAAATAATTTAGCGTTTAAGCAGTGTACTTATTTAGGTAATATACCTGAGCACCCTCATTATGAAATAGTTAAGTATCAAAACAATCCTTATTATCAAAAGGAAAGCGACTTTATTAAGGATGGTGATTTTTACAGACCAAATAATGAAACGTACCATTATGTAAGCATTCATAAAGACTGTTTTAAAAGTCCTGAAAGTTGTTATACAATTGCAACATTTAGAGAAGACGATGGTGGATATTATATCCATTGTTATACCAATATAGCTGAATTTGATAATACTGAAATGTTAGATTTTAGGGATTTAGTTTGTTATGGATTAGCATATTTAAAAGAGTTAGATTCTGGGGAAGAATAATGTTTTAGGTCAATATTAATAAAAAAGATACTATAGATGAGTCAAAGAATTTGAAAGCCAGTATTAGGTTATCCTGGATATGTTGTTTCTAATTTAGGTGAAATTGCAAATGCTAAAACTAAACGTAGTTTAGAAGGGTCTTGGATTAATGGATATCGTAGAGTTACTATTCAATATAGAGGTAAACCTGTTAACATTAATCCTGCTCGTGCTGTATTAGAGGCTTTTTGTGGTCCTGCTCCTTTAGGAAAGGAAGTTGACCATAAGAATACTAATAGGTGGGATAACTGCCTGGAAAACCTTTGGTGGAGAACTCACCAGGAGAATATGAATAATTCTATTACTCGAGAAAAAATGCGAAAACCACATAAAATAGGAAAATACTATGATGACATACCAGAAGGAATTTGAAAATGAGATGATTAAAGTTGAGGTAGTTAATACTTCAAAGAATCAACTTCCTAGTTATGAACATGACTGGGATGCGGGATGTGATGTTAGAGCAGATTTTAGTGAAATAACTCCAGAAAATCCCATAAAGGCTAAAGGAGACTGTCAGTTTTTATTTGAGAATCCTGTAAACAAAATTAAATCTGTAATTCTAAATCCACAAGCACGAGCTATTATTCCCACAGGATTAATAGTTTCAGTACCAAAGGGTTATGAACTGCAAGTACGTCCACGTTCTGGACTGTCGTTTAAAACAGGTTTAACTCTTGCTAACTCAATTGGAACTATTGATACCCTTTATAGGGATCCAATTGGTATTATTGTTATTAATAATGGATTTGAGCCTGTGGTAATTGAAGATGGCGAACGTATTGCACAACTTGTCCTAAATAAGGTTAATCCTATTCAGTGGGTTCAAAAAACATCTAAATCTGAATTCTCAGATCAGAATGATAGAGGAGGAGGGTTTGGCAGTACTGGTATTAAATAATGAAATACAATATAGAGGACTTAGAAAAAAAATTATTGTCTTATAAACTTGATAAAAATCAAAAAGAAGTATTAAAAAAAATAACTGATTTTATTGAGTATCCATTAAGTTTTGATTGTTGTCTTACTGGTAAAGCAGGAACAGGAAAAACACAATTAATGAAGGTTTTAGTAAAAATACTAAAGGACAATAAAATTCCCTATTTGGTTATAAGTCCAACAAATAAATCAAAAAACGTAATAGCCTCAATAACTGAATCTGAGGCTATTACTGTTCATACCTTGTTGTCACTATATCCAAAGCTAAATATATTAGACTTAGACTTTAAGGATTTAAAATTTGAGTCTAGAAATTCTATTGTTTTAGATAGAAATGCTGTTTGGATTATAGATGAGTGTAGTATGATAAATGATACCTTATACAATCTAATTGTAAAAAAAGCTTCAGAGTATAACTGTAAGTTGTTATGGCTAGGTGATGTAAGCCAGTTGGCGCCTGTTAAACAATCAACTAAATCAAAAACTTTCGACTCTTCTCTAATATTAGAATTAACAACAGTTTACCGACAACAATATAGTCAAAATGGAGAACTAACCAAACTTGCGAAACTTCTAGAACAATTAAGAATAAGCCCTGTAACTAAATTCACAGAAATTATCGACCCAGCAGGTGCTTCATTATATACCTATTCAGATGTTCTGGAGTTTATTAAAAATAATAAATGTTTATTTCAAGATTCAGTCAATTTAGAGGATCCAACTATTGTTAAGTTAATTTCATATACTAATAAACGAATTAGTATTTTTAATAAAGTTATTAGAGATCTTATTTTTGACTATCCAAAGTCTAAATTTTGTGTAGGGGATATTATTACTGGATATGATACATGTGAGATTAATGGAAGAGATTACACTTATCAAATAGACAATTCTATTGATTATATTGTAACAAAGGTCGAACAGGGTACGAAAACTATTTGTAAATTGTTAATAAGTGGGTGGAAAATAACATTATATGATACATTATCAGAGGTTTACCTTGATGATATCTTTATTTTAGACCCAGAACTAAACCCACCATTGCAAATTTCCTTACTGATTAGTAGTTTAGAAAAGTTAAGATTAACTGCCGTAAAATATAAATCAAATATTAAATGGGCATTTTATTTTACAGAAATGAAAAAATTTCTCACTCCCATTGATTTATCTATTCAAGGTAGAACTATCAAAAAGAAAAGTTTGGATTATGGCTACTGTATAACAGTACATAAAAGTCAAGCAAGTCAATATGATACTATATTAGTTGATATGGAAAATATTCTACTTTGTCCTAGACAAAAAGAATTACGACAGTTACAATACGTTGCATTATCTCGAACTCAAGGAGATATTCATTTATATCAAAAATAATTATGACTAGAAACTTTTTTAAACGAGATAACAAGGGTAAAATTAGAATTGTTACTTTACAACTTAATTTTATTAATCCAACTTATACAATAACAGGAGAAACTGGATTGTTAACTGGAAAAAAAATTTCAAGACCAATAATTACTGTTGATAAAGGTAAGGTTAAACGTTCTATTTTAGAACAAGCTACTTTACAATATAATAGTATATGTTCTGGGTATCTTGATAAGGGTTATAAAGAAGATACTGAATTAGGCATTACTGATTTAACTAATCTAAGTGATATTGAAACAAAAGTCCCAATTAGTTTAACTGATCAGCAAGGCAATTTAAAACCTATGCTTGCAAAAAGCTCGGATGGACTTAATACCGAAATTTTTAACAAAATCTGGTATGCAAGTGCAAAACTAGATGGAGTAAGAGCATTAATGTATTGGAATTCAGAAACTTTTCAGGCTTACACTTCCTCAAGAGGAGGTATGAACTATGATATACCTTCAACATATATTAGAGAAAGTCAGCCTTTAATGGAGTTCTTCCAATTACATCCTAAGGTTGTGTTAGATGGGGAGTTATATATTCATGGAATGCCTCTAGCTTATATTAGTGGAATTGTACGATTAAAGGATTTGTGTGATAAACACCAGGCATTACAGTATCATGTATATGATATTGTAGAGGAATCTTTAACCTTCTTAGAAAGGTTAAAGATTCTAGAAGAACTAAAACAGTTTTTAGAAACATATCCTAATTATGATAAAGTAATAGTTCTTAGTCATGTTCAAGTTTCAGGATATAATAATATCATTCAGTTACATAATAAATTTGTACATGACGGCTATGAAGGTTTAGTAATTAGGGACCCTAATCAATTTTATAAATGTGGTGCTCGGGATAACCGTATGTTAAAAGTTAAAAAATTCCAAGACGCTGAGTTTGAAATTCTCGGATTAGTTGAAGGATTAAGAGATGAAGACCTTTGTTTCTTACTTAAAACTGCAGATGGAAACCAATTTAAAGCTAAGCCAATAGGTGACAGAAATTTAAAACAATGGTACCATGAACATATAGATGATCTTATTGGTAAAATGGGTACTGTTAAATTCTTTGGATACACTACTACTGAAAATCCCGTTCCATTTTTACCTGTATTTAAAAGTGTAAGAACTAAAGAAGACTTATAATGACAAGTGACGTATTAAATAAAATAAAAAATCTTAGAAACAGTTCTAAAGATTTACCTAATTTTGACCAATTGTTATTATTACTTTTGGTTGAACTTTGTGGATTATCAGCTGGAGTTTATATACTTAATTATATAACAGGTAAAGAAAGTGATATTAGTTCTGACTCAGAAGCATTAGATATCATTAATGACCCACTAGTTCATTATATAAATGACACTCCAGTACCGATTGAGAAGTTGAAAGAAGTATTTAAAAATAATTCAACAGTTACTGGACTGGTAGAATATTTAGAGCAAAATAAAGGTTTATGAACATACTAAATGAAGACGAATTAAGGACAGCTAAAGAATACTATGTGAATAAGTTAGTCTCATCATGGATTAAACACCATAGGTTAATTATTTATGTTGATTATGATCAGACTATTTTAGGCTATGAACCTTTTGAGTATAAATTGTGTGAAAGTGTAATTTACACGATTAAAGAAGCACAACACTTAGGAGCAATAGTTGTTCTATATACTTGCCGAGATTCGGAACGACTTGATAAAGCTTTAGAATATTGCAAAAATATTGGATTATCATTTGATAACGTGAATCCCTCGAAACCATTTAAGGAAGGCTTTTCCTCAAAACCTTACTATAATGTACTACTAGATGATAAGGCGGGATTACCTTATTCATTAGAAATTCTACAGGAAGCTATAGAAAAATATAGACGGTATTTAGGAATTGACCCAACGTATGGTGTATTAACATAATATATTATGAAATTAACAATAAGTAAAGAAGCTAATATAAATTACTTAGCTAAAATTGTTTCTATTAAAAAAGGTGACTTTAGCTCTCATCCAAACGCTAATAAACTTAAGTTGGTAAATGTACAAGGGAACATTATTTCTACCAGCATTGATGCCCAACCTGGAACATATATTTACTTTCCTACAGAAAGTGTTATTGCATCTGAGTTCTTAAAATTTAATAACCTTTATAGAAACACTAATGCAAACTCAAATCCTGAACAAAGAGGATTTTTTGAGGAGTCAGGTAGAGTAAAGTGCATAAAATTGAGAGGTTTAGCCTCAGAGGGTTTTATTATTCCTATTCAAAGTTTAATTGATTTTTACCAGAACACTTATTCAAAAAATGTTGACTCGGAAGTATTCCAAAAACTAGTTGGAACCCAATTTGATATGGTTGATAACTTTAAACTAGTTTGGAAATATATTATTAAGACAAATAGTTCTAAATCTAATGCTGATAGTAAATTAAAGAGTAAGTCTATTATTAGTGAAAAACTTGTTGATGATCAATTTAGATATCATATTGATACTCCTAAGTTAGTTGACAACTTAACTGAAGTTAATCCTGATGATATTATACAAATATCTTGGAAAGAGCATGGTACATCTGCAATTTTTTGTAATTTGTTAACTAAACGTAAGTTGTCTTGGATTGAAAGGTTTTTAGTAGCAGTTGGCGTTAATATTAAAACCGAAGAGTATACTAAATTTTGTTCATCGAGAAAAGTAATAAAAGATCCAATAATTAATCCTAATCTATCTGAAGGCTATTATGACTATGATATTTGGACTCTTGCACTTGAAACTATCAAAGACTATTTAGATGAAGGTATGTCTGTATATGCTGAAATTGTAGGATATTTACCTACAGGATCGATGATTCAGAAAGACTATGATTATGGTTGTGTATATGATCCAAAATTGTATGATTATAAAACTATGTCTGCAAAAGAAATGCTTGAAGCTAAGTTGTTTAAAATAGTAGTATATAGAATTACTTCTACAAATGTAAGTGGTAAAGTATTTGAATGGTCTACACAACAAATTAAAAATTGGTGTAATAAGCGCCAGATTGGAACAGTTACTGAATTATACTATGGTACAGCTAAGAAACTATTTCCAAGACTTACTGTTAAAACACATTGGCATGAAAACTTTCTTAAACATTTAAGAGAACAGTATCTAGAAAATGATTCTGTTTTATGTTTAAATAAAGTTCCTGAAGAGGGTATTGTCTTAAGAAGAGAAGTTAACAATATAAGTGTCTTTAAATTAAAAGCAAATGCTTTCTTACAAAAAGAAACTGCAAGTTTAGACAAGGGTATTGTTGATATCGAATCAGCACAAGAAATATAATATGGATAAAGAATCTTTAAAAATATTAAAGGATAACCCTGATATTAAATATATATATAAAATACCAAGCTATTGATATACTGAAAAGTGTTTATATATAGTTATTTCAAAAGAAATGCCTCAAATTCTGGGAGATAATGTGTTCTACTTTTCTACAGCTCAATGATTTGAAATGATGACAAATGGATCACCATTAGTTTTTGCTTGTGGAAGACTAAAAAAGCGCTTTAAGATTAAAGAGTATTTATCTATATATCAAAAACCTGATAATCTTTTAATAAGAAAATATCTCTCAACAAGAGTTAAAGATACTATTGGACTATTAGAAGCAGATTATGGTTTCCAATTAATTAAGTATGGACAAATATTTAATTTTGAAGGTCCTGGAAAATATACTCTATCAAATATAGAGCAGGCTTATACAGATCTATTAAAAGACATTTATATAATTACTGATTCAGCTTATAAAGATAGTTTAATAAAAAGTAATAATGAATAATACTAATAAGGGCTCTGTAAATAAGAAGCTACAACTTCTTGTGTTACAGGGCCCTCCATAACTAGCTAGTGGTAAAAGTACCTGGGCAAAAGAATTTGTTAAAGGTAAAGTGAATTGGATTAGAATTAATAGAGATGAGCTTCGATTGATGTGTGGGGATTATTGGGTTTTGACAAGAGAATCATTAATTAATATTTATGAAGAAACATTAGTAAAAGAAGCTCTAAATAAAGGATACAATGTTATTATAGATGCTACTAATCTAAATCCTAAAACTGTCACTAAATGGACTAAAATAGCTTCAGACTTTGATTGTGATTTAAGATTTAAGGAATTCATCATTCCATATATGGAAGCTATTAAACGCGATAAAAATAGGCATTTAGTAGTAGGTGAGGACGCGATTAGAAGTTTTTATCTGAGGTATTATCCTGATTATTTGTAAATATATGAAATATATAATTAAAGAATGACCAGAGACTCAGTCTTTGATGGAGATTGATGGTTTTAATGAACACGCATGTTTAATTAATGAGGAGTCTTGACTTGATCAATATGGGCCTCAATCCTATTTTGTAGAGGAAGATTGATTACAAAATATTAAAAATAATGAAAGTTATTTACAATCTAGGTTTATCTCTGAATAATATAGCCTTACAAGATAATTTAATGTATTTAGTTTTAATAATTTTAGATTATGTCAACAAGGTGTAGAATTGGGATAAAAAATGCAGATAATTCTGTAAGTTCCATATATTGTCATCATGATGGATATGTTGAAGGTGTCGGTAAAACCTTAGATAAATACTGGAATAACAAAGATGAAATTATTGAATTAATAGCCAGTGGTGATATTTCATATCTAGAAGAAAACTTAGATGAAACTGGTTTTTATAATGATGGTTCTAGCCCAAAATTGTCAGATACTATCATGGAGTATCTTGAATTAGATCCTGTATGGATAGAATATTATTACTTGTATGAAGACAATAAATGGTTTATATCTGAAGGATCCAGTTTTCCTTTTATTTCAATAACTGATTACTTATCTCGTCATGTCTAAATACAAAGCAAAGGATTTTACAGTAGAGGCTAGTAAATGTACTTTACACGAATATAATGAAAGATATTCTTCTTCAAAAATTCAGCATACAGAAAATAAGTTTGTAAATGGATTTGATGTGTGTTGATGTGGGTATCACTTTTTTGTATCTGAAGAAAAATTTTACGAATTATATGAGGAAATAGATGATTTATCTAGTAACAAAAGATCCTAAAAAGGTTTCTTGTGAGGAATATAAAATAATAGACATTATCCACTCTTTAGAGTTATTAGAACCTTTGTCCATTGTGGGTTTAGATACTGAAACTACTGGTTTAAATTGTTGAAACGATCAGTTAAAGTCTATTCAGCTAGGTTGTTTTGAGTTTCAAATAGTTATTGATTGTCTTACGATATCTCCTTCTCATTACAAATCATATTTGGAGTCAAATAGACTTTTTATAGGTCATAACATTAAGTTTGATTTATGTTTTCTTTACAGGAACAATATATATCCAGAAAATGTATATGATACTTTCACTGGAGAAAAATTACTTTGACTTGGATACCCTCCCATTTTAAAACCTGATGTTTGAGATAGAATTCAGTGTAAGCGATATACACCAATCCTTGGCAAAGATGGATCTATAACCAAGTATCAACTTGAGCTTAATTTAAAAAAATTAGGAAAATTATATTTAAATATTGAATTAGATAAATCTGTGCGAGGCAGGATTATTTATGAAGGTTTAACAACCGAAGTTATAATTTATTCTGCTAATGATGTTAAATATCTAGAGCCTCTAATGGAGGCGCAAAAAAAAGCATTGAGTGAAAAAGGTCTTTTAACTGCCATCAAATATGAAAATGCCTTTATTCCAGCATTGGCTTATATGGAGTATTGTGGGGTTAAACTTAATGTTGAAAAATGGAAAAATAAAATGTTAAAGGACCAGCAAAGGCTGGAAAAAGCCCTTCAAGGAATGAATCAGTGACTAATTCAAAATATGCCTAATTCTAAGTATATTATTTATAATACCCAAGGTGATCTTTTCACAGGCTTTTCTTCTAGTCCAAAAATTACATTAAATTGAAACAGTAATGCCCAACTTATTCCAATATTCAAACAATATGGTGTAGATGTCACAGTTGTAAAAAAAGGAGAACAAAAAGAAAGTATTGATGCTAAAGTTTTAGAAGCCCAAAAAGACAAATGCTCTCTAATCCCTCTTTATATTGACTATAAGGAATCTATGAAGCTTATTTCAACATATGGTCAAAATTTTATAGATCAAATAAATAAGACTAGTGGAAGGCTTCATACTAAATTTATGGGGATAGGTACAGACACATCAAGAATTTCTTCTGGAGGAAAAGAAAGTAATGGAAATCAGCTCCTTAATTTTCTAAATATTCCTGCGGACGCCGAAACTAGAGCTTGTTTTGAAGCGGAAGAAGGTAATCAATGAATATCGATTGATTATGCTGGACAAGAAACCTATCTGATGGCTTCTATAGCTGATGATAAGGCTATTATTGAGGAGTTAACGAATGGTAGTGGTGACATCCATTCACTAACAGCTTATATGTCCTTTAAAGACATTCCTAGAGAAACTAATGTGAAGGACATTAAAAAGCTTTATCATGATAAGAGGCAATCAGCTAAAGGAATTGAATTTGCTATTAATTATGGTGGAGATGCTAACACAATTCATCAAAATTCTCATTTGCCTTTAAAACAATGTGTTGAAATTTATAACAATTATATGTCTGGTTTTTCTGGCTTAGCTAAATATCAAAAATTTAGAAGAAAAGATTGGTGGGATAAGGGATATATTCTCTTAAACCCGAAGACTGGACATAAAGCTTTCATTTATGATTATAATGCTTTAAAAAAAGAATATGATTCTTTTCAAGAGAAGGGATTTTGAGAATATTATAATGATTTAAAGAAATCTAATCCATCTAGTTATACAGTACAAAAAGTTAAAAATTTCTTTAAACGGAAGTCCGCTTCTGAAAAACAAAGTATTAATTATCCTATACAATTTGCAGGAGCAGCTTGTTATAAAGTAAGTATGATTAATTTCTTTAAATATATAAAAGAAAACAATTTACTTAATGTTGTGAAGATTTGTGTTACTCCTTATGATGAAATTAACTGCGAAGCCCCAAAGGAAATTGCTGAAGAAGTAGCTTCTAAGCTGTACCAATGTATGGTACAGGCAGGTTCGTATTTTTGCACAAGATGTAAACTCGATGCTGATATTTCCAGATTACCTAATGGTAATCTGCCAACATACTGAATTCATTAAATTTGTCAATATATGATTGATTTTACAGGAAAAAATTTAGAAATTAACCAAGAAGTAGTGACTATAGACTCATTAGGTACTAACTCTACACAACTACGTATGGGTAAAGTTGTTGGATTTACAAATACCTTTGTATTATTAGAACTTTACGAAATAGACCATTCTGGGCAGAAACATACTTGAATAAGTAAAAGAAGTCCTAAAAAAGTAGCAATAATTTAAATTATAATATATGATTCTAAAGAAATTTTGAGCTGATTGGTGTCATCCATGTCAAATGTTAAAACCAGTTGTTGAAGATCTTAAATCTCAATATACTGTTGAAGAAGTAAATATAGAAGATACTTCTGAGGAGATTTTAACTAAGTATAAGGTAAGAAACATTCCATTATTGGTATTGGAAGATAAAGAAGGAAATGAGCTTTGGAGACATGTAGGCTTTATTACAAAAGATGAGTTAACTAAAGAATTGGATAAATTTAAGGAATAATGAAAGTAAAAGAAGTTATTTCAGTAATTAATAATGCAGATTATTATTCACTTATTTCTGCTCAAAGAGCAGCAGGACTTTGTAAAGAAGACTTAATAGTTGAAAACTATAATTTTTCAAAACACAAAAACTTCGATATCGCTACAAATATTTATAAATGTGAGGATGGATTTGTAGGTATTAGTGGCCTTAAGAATGATCGTAGTAAAAGTGGATTTGATCAGTACAATATTACAACCTGGGTAGAGGAATATGTTGAAATTCCAACAGTTACGTATGCTCCTAAATATAGAAAGCGATAATGGTTACTATATCAAATGTTAAGGTTTATGATTTAAAAGAATCTGTTATAGCATGTCGTAATGCTATGAGGACAACTATTCCTGAGTATACTGAAGAGGAATTTAAAAAGTCTATAGAGAGAGCTATAAAACTAGCTAAAGCTCCTTCTAATTCAGGTCATCCAAATTTTCTAACTGGAATTCGAGTTAGTTTTGATATTGTTTATCCTAACTATTTTACACCAGAGTTACAAAGATATCATTGAATTGATATTGTAACATCATCTTCTAAGATGCATAAATTAGGAGCAATTGTAGAGGCGAAATCCTTTAATAAATATGTAGATGACAGGTCAATTGCTATTATCCAGGAATATGCATCCAAGTTTATGGAGGATCCTTCCTATGAAAATAGGATGAGATTATTATCTAATACTGTATTAGGTTTAGAGCAATTTATGCGTATAAGTACCAATTATATGCAACTTCGTAATTTATATCACCAACGTAAAAGTCATAGACTAAAAGAAGATTGGGGGGCATTTTGTAGTATGATTGAATCATTACCATTTTTTGCAGAATTTATTAATCCATAATGAATAATAGAATTATTGAATATCAAAAGCAGTGAGGTCTAGGTAATATGCAAGTATTCTTATATGGGAACACTAAATTACCTAAACATACATTAATTGTTAATCTTACTTCAGCTACTAACTGCCCATCTGAGCAACTAGGATTTTGTAAATGTAATGACATCTGTTACGCAAAGAAGTGTGAACGTATATATAAGGCATATAAAAATAAAAACATTGTTGTAGAATCTCAAATGCAACAATGGGCAAAGGATGATATTAAAGGAATGCTAGACTGTTACATTACAAATGCTCCTCTTGCAATTAAGTACGTTCGACTGAATGAAGCAGGTGATTTTTTTGATCAACAGATAGTTAATCAATGATCTGACATTGCTAATTGGTTGTTTGAACAATTCAATATTAAGACCTATTGTTATACTTGTAGAGAAGATTTGAATTTTGATAATGTATCCTTTTCGGTTAATTCTTCTACGCCAAATATAAAAAGTGCAGATCGTTGATTTTTCTGTATAGACAAAAAACAGTTTGATCAATTACCAAAAAAATCTGTTACTTGTAAGGGTAATTGTCGTCTTTGTAAATTATGCTATGATTCAAATTATCATGGAATTATATATTGTAGACAACATTAAACATTATAGATAATGAGTATCTACAAAGAAACGTTTCGTATTAAAGGTACAGGACAGTATCTTTATGCTGAATGAAATACTAATACAAATACTTGTCTTATTATGAATCAAGATGGTAGAGTGTTAGTATCTGGAACAGACGATGAAATTATTGCTGTTCGAGAATATTTAAATAAAATTGAAAGAGAATATGACTCTAATATTGGAAGCAAATTTCAATAAAGAGTTTTTATAATATGTAAAAGATGATTTATCGGTTTGTTTTAAATAAACAAGAGGAACAAGATGCTAAAAAGTTCATTGAAGAACATAAAGCTTGCACTTGGGATCCTGACCACACGCCCGCTATTGGTGGGCGTTTTTCGTATACATTTACTCCATTAGGAATTGGAACTGAAGTAGAAATTAAATGTAATATCTGTCATAATCATAAAGATATTACAGATGTAAGTAATTGGTAATATGACTATAAGTAAAGCATGTAAAGAACTGATCATAGTTCAACCTTTCTATGGTTTTTTCTTATTAAATATAAACAAAGAGTATACTACTCGTGTTCCTACCTTAGCGGTATCACCTAATGGAGTAAATATTAAGCTTTTAATTAATGAAAAATTTTGGAATTCATTAAATGATGAAGCTCAACTTGCTGTACTAACTCATGAAATCAATCATGTATGCTTTTTCCATTTACAGATGCAAACTGACTTTGATGATAAAAACATCTTCAACTATGCAGCTGATGCAGAAGTAAATTGCTATATCAATAATTTACCTGAGGGTTGTGTTACTGTTTCTAGTCTTAATAAGGAATTAGGGCTACAGTTAGAAGAGAGACAAGGAACCAAAGAGTACTATAAAGTTTTAATTGACTTTAAGAATAAATGTCAAAAAAAAGCTGAAGAATTTCTAAAAAATCATCCACTAGATAATCATGAAACCTGGAAAGAGTTTGATCAATTGAGCAATCCTGTAAAGAAATTAATTGAGAACCAAATTAAAGCTAAGTTAAAGGAGGCCGAAGAAGCAACTATAAAAACAGGTGGAAGTATACCAGGAGAAATGTCTGAAATACTAAAAAATATTAAAGATAAGCCTCCTGTATTTAATTGGAAGAGATATTTTAGACGACTGATTGGAAATTCTATTAGCTCTGAAATACAATCAACTCGAATGCGTCCATCAAAAAGATTCCCAGATGCTAAAGGAATTAGACTTAAAAGAAAACCTAATATCTTAGTTGGTGTTGACACTTCAGGATCCGTTAGTATGGATGAATTAAATGATTTTTTTAGTGAAATTAATCATATCTACAGATCTGGAGTTGAGGTCACTGTAGTTGAGTGTGATACACAAATAAATAACATATTTAAATATACAGGGAAACACAATATTAAAATTGGTGGACGTGGTGGGACTATATTAAACCCTATTATCGAATATTATAATTCTCATAAAGAACACAATGTTTGCATAATATTCACTGATGGTGAGTTGTACAGTCTTGATCTTCCAAAGTGTAATCATTTAATATGGGTTATTACTAGTAATGGTAATAAAGTTGATAAGTTTCCTGGAAAAACAATATATATACCTTAAAAGAATAAATAAAAAGAGATGGAATTAACATTAGGAGAAGTAAAACCGATTATTAATTATATTATTGAAAATAATAAAGTTCTACAAAAGAATGGTCAGTTTCCAGTTACTATAAATATTGAAGGTCATGCAGGAATTGGTAAAACTGCAGTCCTAGAGGAAATTGCAAACGAGCTGGGAGCCAATTTTATTAAACTAAATTTAGCTCAACTTACTGAAAGTTCAGACCTTATTGGATGGCCTTTAAAGGAACATTATGTATGCAAACCTGACGGAGAATGTAAATGGATTAGCTCAGAACTAATCGAAGCATACGCTAAGGCAGGATGGGAGTTAACTGAACATACTAGAATGAGTTATGCTGTACCACAGTGGATTAAAGGAATTGACGAATCAAAACCGACGATATTACTCCTTGATGACGCCTCGAGAGCAACCCCTCAAATACTCCAAGCTGTAATGGAAATTACTGCTCGGCAAGAGTTTATATCTTGGAAGTTACCTCCTAATAGTCATATAGTACTTTCAACTAATCCTGATAATGGAGATTACGCAGTATCAAGTTATGACGAAGCACAAGCTACCAGGTTTGTTACTTTTAAGGTTAAGTTTGATAAAAGTGATTGGGCCAAATGGGCAGAAGCACAGGGTATTGATGGAAGAGCCATTAACTTTCTTTTGTCTTATGGATCCGAGCTAATGAATAGAGAGGGATCTAAAGAAGCAAAAGTAAACGCTAGAAATTACACTATGTTTGCGAACATTATTTCTGGATTAGATGATTGGAGTAAACCAGAACAACTAGCAACTATTCTTCAAATTGCTTCAGGTTGTTTTCTTGATGATGATAATATCGTAGGTAGTTTGTTTACTACATTTATTGCTAATAAGTTAGATAAGCTTATGGATCCTGAGTCAATGTTAACAAAAGATTGGTCTTACGTTAAAGGAGAGTTAACAAAACAAATTTATGATGGAGAGTTTTATAGAGCTGATATTGCGGCAACTTTAGCAACACGATTCTTAAACTTTTCTATTTTATATCTTTCTAAAAAAGGTAATAAAATGGATATTGTAGTTGACAGAATTCTAAAGTTTATAGATAACGAAAAAACTCTTTTAACGGAAGATTTAATCTTTACTTTAGTTAAAACGTTAAACAAGAAATATCCAACTCGTTGTAATAAGTTATTATTAAATCCCAAAATTGTAACAAAATTAATGTAATATGACACTTCTACACAAAGAAAAAGCTAATATTTATGATGTTCGATTTCTTAGATATAGTGGTAAAAATATTTCAAGTACAGTTGAAGCTGAAATTAAGGTTAAAAAATGTAGTCTAAATTCAGGTTTCAGCTATGGCGAATCTAAGGTGGGTAATGACTACAATGTTGGATTTTTTCTAGGATCTCCAGATGATATTGATGCACTATTAGACTTAAGACATAATACAAACCCAGTTAGCTCATTTAATAAAATATACTTTGATAAGGAATGTAAATATCCGAGATTTAAGCTATCTGAAAAAACATCCATCAAAAGATGTCTAAAACCATCTATTGCAGATTCTTGTATTATTAGTAAAATACAACTTTACAAGTACGAATGGTATGAAGATCAACGCGAATCTAAAGCATTGGTAGCTTATTCCTCAAAAGAAAACTCTTGGTATTTTCTCACAAATATGGCTCTAGGTGGCTATCCTCAATTAACAAGCTCTATAGAAAAACAACTAAACCATACATTTAGCCTCGAAAGAAAAAAGAGGATTTTGTCAATATTAGTTGATAAAGGTATTCTTCCTAGTGATATATCTATTTATTATGAGGGTCCAATTATTACTCTATCAAAGTCCCAATACGATTATGTTTATAACATACAAAATACATACATGAAAATTACATATGACACTGAACTAGATCAGTTTATTAATCAAAAATTGCAAGAACTAACTCCAACAGAAGCAACTGAAATTAATAAAATGTTGAAATCATCGGATGAAACCATTGTAGGTATGGGCATGAAATTATTATCAAACTACGATCTAAATCGCTCAAAGTGTACAATTGGATTACTTTTACTTGAAAATTGGCAAAAGATTACTGATATTAGTACATTCACTTCAGTAGGATTTAAACAAATTTTGCAGACATTAGGATTAGATGCCTGCACTCGATATCGTCCTCCGAGAGAATATATGGTAAATACTTGGTATGAAGAATCGACAAGTGAAACTGATAAATCGTTTGGCAGAGATTTTATTAATAGTAAGATAGAACAAGAACTACAACAAAGTATTAATAGTTATAAAGATACTTTCAAGACTCTTGATCTAGATATCTCAATAGTAATTCATTAGTGAGAAATATTATCTCTATTCAAGGACTTAGAAATAGTGGAAAGGACGAAACAACTAAATATATTAATTATTTATTAAATAATCCAAAATGTCTACACCATTATTGAATAGGTAAACTTTTAAAATTTAAAACATTATATAATAGGTGATCTGTTGATAAGTATGCAAGTAAATTAAAAAAAATGCTTGCCATACTTATCAATGTTGATGAAGAAAGATTTGAAGATAGAATATTTAAGGAACAATACTACTTTAATTTCACTAAATATGAGTTGTTACATGAATCAGATGTTCCAAAAAGAAAAAAATTAAGTGATAAATTATTTAATAAAGAGCTATCAAGACAAAACGATAGAGTAGCTATTGATTATATCTTATCTATCAGACAACTATTACAGTTCTTTGGAACGGAAGTTATGCGAAAGTACTTTGGAGACTCTTTGTGGACTCTTGCCACTTTAAAAAGTCATTCTGATTATTTAATTGTTGCAGACCAAAGATTTATAATAGAGAATTCTATTAGTAAGAAATTAGGAGCCTACACTATTCATATTGAAAGACCAAATTGTGAAGTAAGCTTACATTCTTCAGAAAAGCAGTTAATTGAGTTATTAAATAACCATAATTACGACGTTTTACTAAAAAATAATGGAACCCTAAAAGATTTATTTAACAACTGTAAAAAAATTATCTATGGCTACAGAAATAAAGTTTTGTAAAAACTGTTCAGACAAAAACATTATACATACTTTTCAGGACAAGTTATATGGAAAGTTTATCCGAGTATTTAATGTAGAACCAAAAACTTCACATTCTGCATGTACAGTATGTGGAGATGGTAAGAAAGGTAAAAAGTAATTAATATAAATTGTGTTTAAAAGGAAAAACCCTACTTGCTTCGGCGAGTAGGGTTATTTTTTTTTATTGTGGAAGTTGATCACTTAGATACTTTAATGGGCTTAATACTCCAAAAGTATTTACTGCTCCATCTCAAAGGTTTTGGTCTCCAGTAACCACATTCATAGTTTGTTTATAAACATTTTTTATAATTGAGTATGCTGGAGGATTCAGATCTCCACCCATCGACATAATAATATTATTTATTGGACCATCCTGAAATGAAGTATACAAAGCCATAGCTCCAACTGTACCTAAAGCACCTAAATCTTCCTTAGAGTCTCCAGAAAGGAATACAGCTTGTATAAGGAGCATCATTAGCCCCATAAAGATCATATCAGTTAAAAATAAGTAAAAATTGGCTCGTTTTGTAGGGTTTGCCCAAATCTCTTTTAAGCCTTGGAAATCTAGTTTAGCTAATTTAGCCCCCATACTTCACATTGAGTACGCAATACCTTCCATATATCGACCCTGTCATTCATAATATGGTTCAGCATATTCTCCAGGTTTAATATTAGTTTCTAGATCAACTCTACTAGATGGGAGATTAGTCTCAGGATTATAAGTATATATAGTCATATATCTTATTCCGTTTTCATCAAATTTTTCAGCCATTCTACCTTGATCATAGGTACCTGGCGCTAATATCCACTGTTCCAACTTAGCAGAAATGAAGGTTCTAAAATGTAACATCATAGCTCCCATAAACATATGCTTAGCTAACATTTGTGTGTTTTTATCATAATGTCCAAAACACATTTCTGCAAATGACTTAATGCTAGTTGCTTCCTGTACTGTATAAGCTCTTGGTAGTGAGTCTCCTTCATTAATTGAGAATCCTTCTTTATTGAATTGAATTCTCATAGCTTCATATAATCCATGTTGAGCTTTATATTCTTTAGAATCCTTATTAGCTCCCACATCATTTAGTAATGAGAATCGTTTATCCTTCTTAAAGTCATATATAAGCTCATCATTTTCATTTAAACTATGAGCTTCATAACACCCATCATGTATCATTTTAGCTAATAATAAACCCATTCTATGATAAAAGTCAGGAGCTCTATTGCACACATACAACATATCACTATTAAAGTTTTTAACTCCCATTCTAGATTCACTGAGTTCCTTTTGAACCATATCTGCATCCATATTAGCCATACCATAGTCCGCGTTAAGAGCCTCTAATTTAGTAAGAGTTGATACTCTTTTTGGAGCATCTCTAAATATTAGTCCTCATGCCTTTCTTAAATCATTTCCAGTAAATTGATCTTTACCATAAGCCCCAGCCATTGTTCTACTAATATGTATTCACATGCCCTGCATCATTTCTCGTAATCCAGACCTAATATTAAAACCTAAAACACTAGCTGTTGTAAATGATTTAACTGCTGAAAGAACTTTGTAAACAGGTTGTAAGCCTTTATCCATGATAGGCTTATTAAAAATATTTACAGTGAGATATTTATCTAAAAACTGTAAAAGATTGTCAGCTTCCTGCCCATACATTGCTTGATTATATTGCAATGCAATTTTAATTCCTTGAATTTGAGGAATAATATTATTGTATTCAGTTTCCGCAACATAAGAATGAATATAGTTTCTCAATAAGTCTTCTAATTGAGTTTCAAGACCGTTTATTCCATGATTTTCAATTATCTTCTCTCTAATATCACTACTAATTTTATATTTATTATAAATTCTTTCTTGCTCACGAAAACGTTCAAAATCGCTCTCTTGCTCAGTAAACAATCTTAGTCAATTTAAAGACTCATGAAATTCAGCCTTTAATCCTTCTTTGAACCCTTTATTATGTAACTGAGATCTCATTGATCCAATTGCTAAAGGCACCTCATAATAAGACCCATCCTCTTTAGCTTGTTCAATTAAGTAGTCTGAACCATTATATTTTAGATTATTAACTATATCTAAAAATAATGTAATTAAATCAGATTCTTCCTTCGCTAAAGAAGAATCAGTTGGATGTTTTAGTATAAAAGATTTAGAAATATCTCCATTAGAGTCTCTAACAAATAAATTGTCAAAATATTTTACCTCACCACCGATTAACTTATTTCTATTATTATATTCATAAAAGGCTTTAAATGTTTTTCTAATTTTAGAATCGTAAGCCAATTCTGCTCTTCTAATTCTAGTTTCTGTAACTGCAACAATTCTGCCTACTTCTTGAGCAGTCAACGAAGGAGAGTTATTGATACTGGTAATATTAGTTCCAATATGAAACGACCCTGTAACATTAACCCATTTTGTGGGATCAGGCTCAATGTAAACTTCGTATCCTTGAAGTTTATTTAAAGCTTTCCCCAATAACATATAAGCAACCTGCAAAGGATCATCAAAATTCCACTTATTGGTTCTTATAGCCTTCCGTAACTCATCTGCTGTATCCAGTTTTCTAAGCTCTTCCATTCTATCAAGAATATATGGAACACCATCAACAACAGTATCTCCATCATAAGTAAGTTTTCAGTTGCCTATATTTTTAATTTTATCTTCACCACAAGTATCAGTAATACTATTAATAACTGATTCTAATGTTGTAGCAAAATTTCCTTTCTTAATATTAACAGGAACATTATGGATTCGACATAACTCTACAAAATTATCGTATAGTTTTTCCATATACTGTTCAGAGCCAGTTTGGTGTCAAATATTAGCGTTGATAATTTTGCTAATTTTATAATTAGAAAATCGTTCAGCTTCTCCATTTAAAAGACACATAACCTTAATTAGGTCAATATTACCATTAGTTGCAGCAAAAATATTATGCTCATTAACAGTTTCATTTTTCTTAGTTGCTCCTAATATTGAGGTTCCCTGTCCTAAATTTATCTTTTGATGAGTTGTACTAGCTGATAGAGAAACTACTTCAAGTAGTCCATTTTTTGTAAAGATGAAAATACCTGCTGAAATTAATGACGGACTACTCTCAAATTTCCATTTACCTTCAATATACTTCTTAAATACACGTTTAGTATAATCACCTTTATATCTATTTTTATCGCTAACAATTTGATCTAAAGTTAGAGAACCAGAAATCGCTAATTCAATATTATTTGCTAATGTCGCCATTTCGTTTCCTCTAATTTCATTTACTTTGTCGACATAAGTTTTTAATTTTTGTTGCAAGTCTTCTTCATTTTGAGCATATACCCATTTAGAAAGTGACGTTGAATATTCGTCAAAAAATTTATATCGACCATAGTTAGCTTCTTTATCAGAAGGTGGAATATCTCTAACAAAATTAGGTTTTTTTCTAAAAAATTCAACACTTGCTCCTCTTCGTTGAACCTTAGTAGACAGTTCATAATTCGGAACGAATTTACTCATCGGTTCCTGAATTAGTTTTACTATATCTAAATTATCAGTAATTGAGGTAATTGGCAAAATCTCTTTTACTCTTTCATAATATTTACCTGTAGTGTTATAGGGATTTACAACAATAGCATTAGATTCAATACTAACTTCTTGTATACCTTTAATATTAGATAAGTCAGGCTCTCCATTTTTAGAATTATATTCAATATCTAATTTTACTGGAATAATACCTACAGTTGCAACCCTGAGATCATTTTGTTCCAACATTGCTTTGTAAAAACCTAATTGATACGCTGCAGATAATTTTTTAGAGGAAACCCAGAAATTCTTTAATTCTCTATTACTAGTTTCTTCTCAAGGACCCACACTAGTTTTTGACACTTTAAAGTCACGGATATGGACATTTCCATTTTCATCAATGATTAACAAATCAATACGACCATTAATAGAATCTATTCCTGCTTTTTTGTAAGCTTCGTGAATATTAGAAGAAACAATTGGAACTTCTGTAAAAAACTGCGCATTATGTCCATATTGGTTTTTCAAATCCTCAATCAAGTTTTTAAATTGATTTTTAAGAAGTGCAACTTGATTATCAGATAAAGCTTTCTGTTTGAAAGTAACTTCTTGATTTAAAATAGATTCAAATAGTTGGTGCACCTCTGAACCATAATCTGTTAACTTAGTCCAACTTTTTTGTAAATCAGCTAGATAAGTATCTGCTTCAGATGCAGATAAGCCATTCTTTACTAAAATTTCTTTTTGATTTCTAAGGTAATCCGTAAGATTAAACTCAGGAACAAACGTCTTTCCTAAATTTGTAGGTTCTCCATAAGACGTAATAAATTTAGTAACACCAATAGAGTTATCTATTTTTAACGCAACTTCTTTTTCTCCATCTTCGTTTGTTAATTCAAACTTAGTAGCAACATTTTTATAAGCTTCAATAATTTTATTTACATTATCTATAGCTACTTGTTTAGGATCTACTTGAAGAGTCGCATTAGTTTTATCTACTACCATATCTTGATAGTAAGCATTCAGAAAGGAGTCCAGCTCCAAGTCGGAGCTGAACTTATATACCTTTCCGTCTACTGTTATTTCATATGTACAATTTGCCATTATTTACAGTCTTCTTTAAGAATATCGTCTTCTACTAATTGATTTTTAATTGTAGCCATTTTCTGACTTAACTTATAGTTTTCTGTTAAAAGATCAAAACTTTGACTAATATCTATGTTAATATCGTTTATTAAAGCTATAAACTCAGAAGGGAGTATTTCAAATAACTTATTTATAATATCATGATTTTCTGTCTGCTTAGTATTTACAAATTGCGAAATCATAGTTGCTAATACTTCCTCATCAAAATCAGAACCTCTTTTGTTAGCATAGTATTTATTAGCTCTCATATTTTTTCAAAGCTCTGTTTGAGGTAATTCTGAAAGAATCTCATAATATGCTTGAGAATTAGAACCATTTTTAGCCGCTGCTAAATAGAGATGTGCAAATTCATGAATTACAGTATCAACTGTAGCTTTATCAATATTAATATAAATCTGGCCATCTTTAATAAATCCTTTAGCGTTTCTAATTGCAGGTTCTTCCCCTACAAGATCATCATTAGTAACTCTTATAATATTTAAGTCTTTTAACTGATTATCAAGTAAATCAATTAATATAGCTTTTGTTGAAGGTTGAATATTATAATACTCTACGTCTTCTTGTGCAGGAGTGTTAGAGGCTTCAATAGATTGTGATGATTCATTATCACTCTGTCTATCATTATAATCCATATCTAAAGATGTATTCTCTTCAGATTTAAATCCAATTGTCTCAACATTTTCATTTGCAGGATTTATTAGAAGACTCTGAGTTGAATTATTTACGGTAGGCTCAATACCAAAGTATTGATCTGCCAGTATATAAGGATCTTGATTATCAACTCAGTTATTATAATCTACTACTAATAAACTATTATCACCACTAGCAACTAAATCCTCAAAAAATCTTGTCATAGAAGCTTGACCAAATCCGTCCTTATTAATAATTAAATTATATAAATAGAATAGGTTAACTGGATTTTGATTATCAATTTCAGCAATAGAAATTTTATTCAGATCATTAAAATCATGTAACATTTGTTCATAGATTGCTTTAGTTTTCTGCGTATTATCTATTTGCATCATATTGATAATAGGTTTAAAAAATCCTCTCTCTTTGCCTGTTGTTGGATCAGTTTTTAAACCAAAAGTTAATCCAGCAATAAAAGAGTTATTAGGTAATTTTTCTTTTAATGTAGGTATTACATAATCTTCCATATAATATCGGAAAGATTCTATGTTTAGTTTTGAATCCAAGTTAATAGTAAAATTGGGAGTATCGTTTAGTAGTGTAGCTCCTTCTGTTTCGTACTTTTGTCCTATAGGTACTTTAAATGCAATATTTTTAGATTTAATTCAGGAATTAATAAGAAAGTCATTAATCGTGTTCCTACTTTGTCTAAATTCCTGTGCATTAAGTTTAGATCCTTTTTCAGCTTGTAATTTAGGCAAGACTAGAGATTCTAATCTATTCCTAACAGATAATTCATTTAATACTGCATCATCAATATTTATAATATTAAACATTTCCTTAAAATGGGGAACTGTAGATATTACATCTAGAATATTAAATGAAGTTTTTACTGTTTCATATAGATTAATTCATTCGTCTCTATATGTATTGTCTCTAATAAACTTGAGAAGATTAAATGGTTTCTCTGTCCTCTGATTTATAAAAGCCTCAATGCCTTGTATATAGTTATATTTACTATATTTATCAGTAGGTATTCCTTGATTAATTTTTAATAATCTTCCTAAAATTCTGATCTCCTCAGCACCTTTAGCTCTTTGTAGTAATTGAGTAAAGAGTTGCTTGGTTTTAGATATTTCAGAACCTTCTGGTGTAAAATCACTAGGATTATCTATAGCACTCTCGATATACTTAAGTTTATTTTTTGGGAATGGATCTAATCACAGATTTGTACTGTATTTAGAAACTAATTCAGTAACCTGTGGAGATAACATTAATTTACCTATTGTTTCAAGATCATCACCAAGCATTAAACTATAGACATAAATATCTACTCAGTTTGCATCAGCATTTATCTTCTTAAGAATCAATTCTTTAGCATTATCTGTGGCACTATTCAGAAGTTCTCCAAGATCAAGAGATTTATCAGCTAGTGACTCTTGGAAATCAATTATTGATACTAAAATGTTTCTAATGTCTTCTGGTATATTTAATCAATCTGTATTATCAAACATTTCCATGTTAACATTAGCTAATGTAATAAATCTATCTTCAGTAGGATGCTTAAATATATAACGAGATAATAAAGAACGAACCGTTTCGTAATCTCTACTATTTAATGCATTAGCAATTTCTCTAAATCTAGTATTATATACATTAGATAATGCAAAGAAGCTTTTTAATCCTGTGGCTACATTACCAATCACAGTTTTACCAACCATGTTTTGAATCTGCATTAAATACTTACTAGAAGGATTAAATGGACTCATTTTTAACGATGCCTGGCCAAGAATTGATTTTTCAGCTAATTTACCAATATTTGAAGTAGTAATAGGCATTGTTAGATTAATTTGATTTTTTGGATTTAAAATCACATCAAATATACCATCTACTACTCTATTTCTAAGAGCATCTTGCTTCAAATAAGGAGCTGCTTCTGTATTATAGTTAATTGAGCCGTTGTTTGAAACAGAATAACCTAAGATATACAGTTTATCAATATCGTAGTCCGATCCCTGTAATCATGTCTGGTTTGTTGGGACGTAGACCTCATTAATATCACTATCAGTAAATGCTACTACTTCAAGTGGCATAAATGATTGCATTGACTGACATGGGATTCGGGTTCCGACAAAATTCAAACTCTTAATAAATGCTTGATATTTACTTTCAGCAATTTTTTTAATTCTATTAGTAAATCTAATAGCTTGATTATCTTCAAGCATTTGTTGAAGAGTGGTTGTGTTGATTGTATTTATATTTACTATTGGCCTTGTCTTAACTTCTCCAAAGTCGTCGTAGTATGATAAGGTAATTGGGGCATTATTAGTTAACTCATTACTAAATTGGATATTTAATAACATATCCAAATTAGATTTAGTATAGTTGTATTTATAGTTATTATAAATACCTGAGTTTCTTAGTTCTAATAATCTATCAACATGATCAACGATAGCAAAATTATGTTTTTCTCCTGATGAATCGGTGTATGTATAGAATGCCTTTCCATTCTCAGAACCAACTTCATTACCATTATAATAAACTCTACCGTCAACAATAGTAAATTCTGAATTTGGAGTTAATGAGTTCTTATAAAACTCTGTAGTTTGAGGATTCCCTACTTTAACATAAAGCTTATCTCCAGTCCCATCAAATAATATTACATCATAAGACTCAGGATCAGAATTACCATCATTATAGTAACCTTGAATTCTATTCTCAAAAAACTTAGGACCTTCATCTTTAATCTGAGCCAATGAATCTCCAGGTAATAATCCTAATTGTTTAGCATATAACTTACCCATAATGATTTGAGCTGGAACAACTTTAACATTTTCTGGCTGAACCTCAACACCTTGTCAGATTATTGGCTTACTATCAGCTAAAGAATTAAGTAATTTTTGTTGCTCTCTGACAAGTCTATTTTTAAGAAATTTTCCATTAACTTTACCATTAGTTGAGATAAATGGATCTATAATTCTATGAATCATAGACATACGTTCTATATAGACATTATCAAGTATACTTTGTTGTACTTCACTGAGATCATTAGGTAATCCTAATTCTTTTCTAATATTAGATTTAATTTCATCCTCTAAAGAAACAATATCTGTACTTCCTGTTTTTTCCAAATAATGTAATGCTCTGCTAATATCACCTTCAAATACACTAAATCGTTGGCCATTTACTTCAAATGTAGTATCCGCACCTTTTAGGTTCTTAGGCTTAATTGTCCACTTTTGTATATAACGAGAATCATGATGTTTATATCAATCATATTTTTGATAGTTATCAACTTTTACAATTTCATATGCATTTGGAACAACTTCTCCTAAGTGATTTACATAAACTGTATTACCATATTCATCAGTAGTTTGTTCATTATACACAACTAATGTATCTTCAAAGTCAATTGGATTATTAGGAGTTATATCTACAATAAATGGATTTAAGAAATCATCAATCATTATATCGTTTAATGCAGATTCAATAGTAAGTGATAATTGTCCCGATTCTGACCTTACTCGATTAATCAACTTCATTAACTCAGGATAAGTATATGTATTACCGCTATATTGATAATACTGTATACTATCATAAGAAGGATTTAATACTGAGGCTACACCACTATAATGTCTCCTAATAGCTTCTCTTACCAGAGAAGATGTAACTGTAGAATTAAAAATACCATTAATTGTTCCAGAACTAAAAGGAATTTTGTAATCAATTTTCTTTTCATTAAATCCTTTTTGAGCCAATTTAATAAATGATTGTGCTAATCCTAGTGTATCCTTGTTATTAGTTTGGAATGCTTTTACTAAAGCTTTACCATATATTTCATATAAACCTTGAGTATCTCCTCGATCTAAAATATCAGTAACTTCAGCTATTGCATCATAACATAACTTACCGATCTCTTGATAAACTTTAGAAGCTAGATCGTGAGTATATCCCATTTGCTCTAAGGCACTAATCATCTGAGTCATTTCTGTAACTTCTGCTTCATCAAGTTCATGATCAGCATCCATTTGAACTCCTCCAAATTTAGTAGATAAGTCAGTATATCATAAAGGCTCTGAGTTATTTCAACTGTCTACTTCATTAATATTTGAAGCACCAACTTTAATAGCAGATTTATTAACTAAATATCCTATAAAATGATCTTTCAGATTTATATCATTAATAATATCATTTACTAAGTCTAGACTATTTTCTGAGTATATAAGTGATTTAGTTAAATCACTATATTCCATTGACCACGCTCCACCGAAAAGTTGATCTAAACTGTATATATTATCAACAACAATATCAGATTCTATAACTGGATTGCCAACAATCACTCCGATTTCATTAACCTCAACCTTTTCAACTTCAGCAAGATTATTATTAATAGTCACTCTATTGATTTTCCAATAAGTACCATTAGATGGATCCTGATAAAATACATCATCAAAGTCATTATTATAATTGACACTGATAGTATCTCCAAAGCTTAGACTATGCATTTTCCTAAACATATTTTCCATCTTGGTAGCTGATCCTCAAGATAAACGTCTTACAGCGTTAGTAATTTCATATTCTGCTCATTTCAAAAGTTTAGGTAATCCATACTGTCCGTTAATGTCAGCAAAAATAGTTTTTTTATTTCTACCTACTTTAGCATCAATTAAAGAAACATTTTGCTGTCTAGAAAAATAAGGACTTGTAAATCCTGCACCATCCATTGAGTCTACAGAATCTTCTAACCCACTGATATTTTGAACAGAAGAACCAATATCGGCAATTACAGCCATCTTAACCTTCTCTGCAACACCATTCTTCAATCCTTGTGCAAATGGATGATGTGTAGCTCCATAAATAACCATACGTTTTACTTGAGAAATCCATCTAGTAGCAAAACTATGATTAACATAATCTTCAGCAGTTATTGCCTCCTTATTCTTATTTGGATGTGCATAAACACCTCCAACCATCATTTTATTGTATTCATTACTTAAAAATGAATCCATAATAAAATAAGAAGAAAGTAAAGGATTTAATTTTCTTCCTTTTCCGTTTATAATAAATGGTAGAAGTCTTGAATATTCCTCCTTAGTCTCATAACCTTCACTATCTTTAATAGTTCGAGTTTCCTTTGAAATTCAAGAATCTCAACCTTGGTCAATAAATGCTTTAATAGCTGTTTGATCTGTTGATATACTCTCTCACGCACCCGCAGAATCTTCAATAAATCTATTAAGTTGTTTATTCAAGAATTGATTAAATTGATCCCTATTATTGAAAGTATTATATAAAAACTCTAAAGTTTCATTAAAAACGAATGTCTTAGCGGGACTTTTGGAAATATGAACTTCATCAATAAATTCCAAACCAGCCTGTCTAAATAAGGTCCTTATTCGTTTTATAGGAGTCTTCTTTATATAATCCTTTAAATCAGATAGTGTTTGTATGTCCTTTTTTGATGCTGTTCTATAATCAGATAAAATCCTATTAACTAAGTTATTATACTGACGTTTATTAGTTTCAAATCAAATGTTTTTAATTGGTTCTAAATCATCAAAATTCTGTGACTTAAAAAATTTGTTTAAAGTTTCTTTAAAATTTAGATTTCCCAAATCACCAAAATTTCAGTCTTGATTTAAATCAAATTGCATTACAAAATGTTTATTCTTATCTGAATAAACAGTAGTCTGTAATCCAATAATACCAGTGGTACTTCCTTCTCCTTCAGATGAAGATTTATTTTTTATTAATCCTTCTAGAAAATCATATACAATAGCTAAGTGTTGAACTTCATTTTCAGTTAAATCTTTAGACTGTTTTGTAAAATTTCCTATTGTAACTTCAGCTCTAATTTTTGGACTTTTAACATGTTGAATATTTTGATAAACTCCATTATCAATCATCACATTATCTGCTCCTCAACCTAATTGATTTTCTAAATACTGCTTAATACCTTTATGAGAATATGCTAAACAAACCATTTGATATAATGGTAAATTGTTACCTTCTGCATTTTTGATAACATTAATAGTATCCGATCCATTAATAACACTTAATACCTTCGATAAATCCTTACTTTGTCCAAAAAAACCCTTTTTATTAGTATCTAGAGTAGTTTTTCTATTAGCTCCTAATAAAACAGTTCCTAATATAGGAGAAAATAAACTAACTTTATTTTTAGTTAAATCCCTAGGAAATACCTGATTAACAACTTGATTAAAATCATCTGGAATTATCATAGACGTAAAGTCTATTAATACTTTTTCCAAAGACACCTCATCTAAATTTCCAGATGTAGTAAATTTTCCAGACTCATTATCATACTTTAAGATTAGATTATTTAATCCAGAATTAATGTTGATAGTAGATCCTGATATAGTGATTCTATGTTTATCTAATAACTCATTAAATTTTAATTTATTATTAGTTCAATAATTACTAGCTGCTTTGACTACATCAACAATTCCAAATCGCTCAATTGATACAGGACGATCTGTTAAATTTTTACTAGTTAAATTATTACTAATAGGATCTGTACTATAACTAATGTAACTAGAAAGTACAGTTTTAGACATCAAATTAGTGAACATTTGCTTAATCTGAGGAGCCATGTTATCAGAATAAATAAACTTTTGAATACCTCTTAGTTTATTTTGTAAATATGTGATATGTTCTGGAGGGAGTGCTTTACTGTTTAAAACTTGCAAATATTTATTAATTACTATATTCATATTTGCATTAGCTCCTTTTTTTAATTCATTAATAACATCGGGATCAAGTGTTTCCTCTGTAAACAGTTTTACTTTACTTAAAGTTGAATTAAAGCCTGATAAAGAAATTGAGGTATTGTTAATAACTTCTCCTTCACTGTTGACTTCTGGAAAGTATGATAATAATATTTTAGCTAAATCACTTACAGCTTCCTCAGAACCCATAAATTCATTATTACTAAAACCAGTATAATGAGTAACATTAGGACCATTATAAATATATCTATCAATACTATAACTAGAGCTTTTCTTAAACTCTGGTTTTACCTCTATAAAAGGAGTATATAATTTTAAAATATCATCAAATGATGTTAATGTTACATAAGAGTTAAATGCATTAAAAAAGGCTTGATCTTGTGTTAGCCCAGAATTTCTAATATAAGCAGCATATTCCTCAATAATGTTTTCAAAAATCTTAATAGTTTGAGTAGGATCTGAGGTAACATAAAGTTCTGGAATAGATTTACCTATAAAAGAACTTAAGTTAGATAATAATTCTAACTTATATTTAAATATCCCATTATTTAAATTAGAGTAACTACCAATTATAGCATTAGCATCTATAAAAGAATCTGTATTAATATCAAATACTGATAAAGCTATTAACCGCTTTGCAGCATTATCAATCATCCTATTATATTGTCTTGCATTACCAATATAATATTGTTGTGGAGATGTAACTTCTTGTGGAAATTCCACTCCTATTCTACTACTAACAGCTTGTATATTAAATACAGGAGTTGGAGTGGAGTTTGTATTTACTCCACTCACAAACGTCCTATATACTTCATCTGGATTTATAAAGTGATTATTAATAAAATCTTTAAATCCATTAGGATCTGTTAGTAATTGATTCCTCAATAAAGGATAATAAATTGAAGAATAATTACATTTAACACTCATTATTTTCTAGTTTAGTTAATAAATATTTTGAAACTCTATTATTTAGTTCACTTAAGTTTTCATTAGAAAATACAGCATTAAAATATCCTTCTGCAATTTTATCAGTTACTTCAGTATTCATCATAATTGCTTTTAAGTAAGTCATAATTTCAGGATTTTCTTTATATAAATTAATATTCTGATTCAAGTAGTCTTTTAAATCATTATATTCTGAATATAAATTAAATTCTCTAATGCTGTATATATTATTCTTTTGTTCTAATACAAACTCGTTACTTTCAGAGTTCAAAGATACTAAAAATGGGACAAAATTCAAATTAGAAGTTGTTGAAATTTGTACCTGGTTTGGGGTCAAATTTGTATTATATGAAGACTTAAACATATTAATAATCATCGGAATAGGATCCTTTGTAATTTTATTCATAATTAAAGGATTTCTAGAATCTCCAGTATATTGAATTAACGAATAATCTGGAGTACTAACTGTTTCTAGAATTTGATTGTTAAGTCTAGTAACTACCTCATTAATACCATTTAACTCAGAAATATATTCATTAAATCCTCATCTCTTTAATAGATTATTAATTTGCTGTAATTCTTCTTGTTCAAGATTAATTTGAGTACTTTGTACTATAGGTTGTATTCTATCATAGTTAATTATAAAATCATTACCAATAATATTAGAGACATTAGTTATATAATTTTTACCTTGAAAATCTGTTTCATAAAAGTACTGAGATCCAGCTACAGGTTTTGTTGTTTTGTCGAATATATAAATTCCTAGTTTGAATTGAGTACTATTATCAAGTATATCCTGAATCTTACTAACGACTAAGTCATTAAACTGGCTAGCTTCTCCAAACACAGTGTTAATCATATCGACTCCAGAATTGTATCTATATTCTTTATTATTATTTATATATCCTAATAAAATATAATAATCCTCTGGATTTTGAGTATTAATAATATTATCAATTGCACTTGATATACTATCGTAAGAGACTCCATTAACAATAAAAGTTCCATTGTCATAAGTGATAACAGCAGATTCTTTAGAATTCTTATTAATAATATTTACTGCTTTTGACTTTTTATTTAAATATGTATTTAGTTGCTGAGTAACTAAAGATTTAAATTCTGAGTTATACGTTAATGAAATAATGCCTCCTGCTCTATATGGGCTTAAATAAGTAATAAATTTCCTATTAGCTTTAGGTGTGTTATAATATTCTCTCATCATTATTGATGATTGAGATATAATGTTACTAAAGGATTCAGCAGCATTAACACCTAAGAGCTGCATAGAAGCATTCTGCTGAGTTAAATAGGTAACAGTACCGTCAATATCAATAGAAGCCTTTAAATTAGCTTCAAATTGTTTTGTACTAGCTAAGGAATCTGCAGAAACTAGAATAAATGAGTTTCCATTTTTTCTAGATGATGCTTGTCCAGAAGTCCCTCAAATATATTCAAAAGTTCTTTGATCCCATTTTGTTCCTGTTTGCTCATTATTGTCAACCTGAAGTGCAAATACTCTAGGTAAAGCTGTAAATAAATTATCTGAATTTATTGCACTGTTTTTAAAGTTAGATATATTAACAATATGAGGCATTTCGTCCGTCTCATAATGAATTGCTCCAACAAAAATCTCTCCATTATAAATCCCAGGCTTTGGTGCTGTAATTAATAATGGAATCTCAATATCACCTCATTCAGCTACCATTAATCCTTTATTTCATCCATTTGGAACAACAATTTTAAATGTTATATTATTATTATTAAATAATGGTTGAATTAATGGGATGATTGTTTTTAAATCACTGTCACTAAGAAGTATAGACTGTAATTGTTTTTGCGTTTCTTTTGGATCAATTCTATAATGCCCATATGTAAAATAATCACCTAACAATTTTACTAATCTTTTATAAGATTTAGAAGGTATTTGAGTTCCTAAATTCAGCTTATTAAATAATGACTTTTCTGAATTACTGTCATAATTAATTAGTTCATTACTAGTAATAAAAGTTAAGTTATCAACTGCCCTGCTAATATTAGAATCAGTAGTTGTAATAGATTTTGTAGGCGATTTTGACTCTTTAGATGTTACATTAGGTGTAACAATTTTATCAATATTAGGACTATGAACAGGATTTATATCCATTACTGGAGCCTGGTTGCCTTCATTAGAATTAATTGTCTGTTCACTTTCTTCTGAATCAAGTGATTCAGGAGTCTGTTGAGTATTAGTTGATTGAGTTGATTGTTGATCAGAATTTGTTTCTAAGGTCTCTTCCATCTGTTCCTGAGGAACTGTTTCTTGTGAATCAACATTTATATCAATATTCTCTTGAGGTAAATTACTTAGTAGATCAAGTCGTCAGTCTTTAAAATCTTTAATTTGATTATCAGAAACTTCAATATTACCAGCACTTGTTAAATCTGACTCTGTACTTAAATTTAACGCATCACTAATACCATTACCAGTAAATACTGTTCCTCTAGTAGATCGTTGAGTTAAGGTATATAAATCTTTTAACCTTTTATAATTATCAGCTACCTCACCAGATGGAGTTACAGTTCAATCTTTATCAATAATAACATATTCAAATTCATCTCCTTGTACACTATCAATTCCAACAACCTTTACATTTTTAACAGTAGAATATTTAGAAGGATCATCAGTTATAATAACAACATCTGTAGACAACTTAGACAGTTTATCTGCTCAAATAATAACATCAGATTGAGATATTATTTTTTCTCCACCAAATATATTTTTACCCTCAAAATATTTTAATCTAGTTTTGTTTTTAGATAAGAGTTTATCTACATAGGCTGATACTTTCGCCAAATCCATAGAAGGATCCTTATAGAACTCCGTTCAAACTTGATCTAAAATACTATTTAAAGTATTATAATTATCATATTTAGCAATATTATTAGGTCTGAGTGGAGCACTTAAGTCTGGAGTTTTAACAAAGAATGTGTCTTCAATGCCGAAGTCATATCTCTTATTTTTATACATTATATAAGCGGAGTTCTGTTTATAATCTCCTAATGCAATTATAGAGATATTGTTTTTGTTTGCTCAACTACTAATTAACTCAAGTTCAGTTTTAGAAAATTGGCCAACTTCATCAATAAAGATTACTTTTTGTTCATTAGTAGCAAACATACTAGCAGGATTCATTTTAAGCCGTTTTAGCTTTAAATTATCAACATCCTCTTTATCACTGTAAATATAATCATTATCGCTAAGTTGACGCCCCAGAATTTTTTCTATAAGCTCATTCTTAGTATAAGCTAATCCATCATGCTGTACTGCATCGGCTAATCTTTCTGTTTGTTTTTGAGTAGGAGCAACTACAGCTACAGCTGCTTCTGGCATCATTTTTTTAATTACATAAGCAATTCCTCTAGTTTTACCTGTTCCTGCACCACCAAATGTACAAATAAAGTTTTGTAAAGAAATCTTATTCCTTATATAGATATCTTCAGATGATTGAGCAAGAGTATTTAAAGAATTAGCAAATATATTAAAGAGATTTCTTCTTTTATTACTTGCATATGCTACTCTAATCGCATACTCTTGACTAAAAATAGGAGCCTTATCAAAATCATCACTTGATATAACTTGTTTTAATTCATTATAAAAATTTTGAGCAGGATATGCTAAGGTTGTTAATAAGTATACAGCCTGATCATAATCAGATATAACGGTTGTATCTTTTAGTAATTTAGTAGGTTGTAACAGTAATAATTTATCAGAAGCAAATAACGAATTAATTCTAGAAACAATCTCCTCATCACTTAACCCTAAATCATTAACTGATTTTCAAATAGAGGTTTCCAATTTAATAGAAGCTTCTTCGTATTCTTTATAATTTTCCTCAGTAACTTCTCCAGTAGGAAACTCAGAATCAGCAATCATTTGATCTAGATCAATTGCGAAAATAGAAGCAAACTTATCCTTGATTGTTGAGTGCTCATTATCTAAGAATAAACTTGTAAATCGCTGCCGCATGTTAATAGCAATATCTTTTTGCTCTCTAAGTTTTTGAGCCTGATTATTTTCAGCAACGGTAACTAGTGTATTAACCCTAATCTGAACAGCTTGTAAATCATTAAGCATATTAATAGCTGTTTCAGTATCAATTTCAGCTAATGAATTTTTAGCTAATTTATTTCTAAAAACATTTACCTGAGAATTATACCCACCATCAATTGATGCACTAATTAATGATTCTAAAACGTCAATTAATCTACTAGTTTCCTTTAATCTAAGTAAAGAATCCTTATCATTTATAATATAATCTTCTAGAGTTTTACTATTTAAGAACTCATTGTATTCTCTAGTAAGAATTTCAATTAGATTTCGACTATTGCCATTAGTAGAAATTGCAAACTTTTGAAGTAGTTCATAAGCTGGAGATGTTTTAATCTCTGATTTTAAATCAGAAACTTGATTAATAAAATCAATAAACGACATGTTTCCAATTGTGGGAAGAAGATTATCTAATATTTCTTTAGTTGTCTCCCCATTAGACATTTCTAACTCATTGATATAATCAATAATATTATTAAGCTCATCTCCCTGAACTAAATTTTTATAAAGAGTTTTAATATCTAATAAGTTTCCTTTAGATATTGCATCAGCAAGTTCAGTTAACCTTTTAGCCAGGTCTACAACATTACTATCATTTGGTGAATACCCTCATCCTTTGTTCTCAGAATATTCAATAAACTTATCAACTCACTTTTTATTTGGTGTAATATGAATTCCATTTACAGCAATCCAACTCTGTAATACTGCAATTAAATCAGTATCTGTTAAGTCTGTATAAAGATTATTGTTTTTTAAATACTGGAGATAATTAATATAAGAGTTAGCATAATTATTAAGAACAAGTTCAGTTAATTCTTCTTGTGAACTAGGTCTTTGTAAAGGACTATTTTCAGATATTTCTGAAGCTAATGCAAACAATTGAGATTTAGAAACAAAATCCTTATAATCTTCAAGTATTTTTAATTCCCCCTGTAACTTAACAACATCTTGGTTTTCTGTAACTTCAGCTCCTTCAGGTAATGTAGAAATAGCATCATCTATTTCCTTTTGTTTATTATTTATTAATTCATCAATTCTTTGAATTCTAGAAGTTTGAACTGTTTGTCCTGGAACATAGACATTTTTAAGATTAGTTGTTTTATTAGCTATTTCAAGTAAATCTTTTGAAATACTTTCATCTAACGAATTAAATAATTCGTAGGCGGCGTACACTTTATTTTTTTCTTCTTGTTTAGTATACTCACTATATTTTTCATCAATTACAGCTTTTTCATCAGCTGTTAATTGATCATAATCCTTCTGATATCTAACCTTAGTATAATTATGAATCCCTAAATCATCAACAAATGCATTTACTAAAGCAGGAGTTGCAGCAAAACGGGCTTGACCAAAATAATAATCATTCATCTGACCAGAAACAATCCTTTCACGATCATTACGGAGATTATCAAGTTTAGCCTTTAGTCTTTTATAATCAGCATCGTTTTGAGCCGCAGCAATTTTATTATCAAGATCTTTAGGTGTTTTAGCTTCAGTTTCTCCAGGTGTTAATTTTGCTTCTAACTCAACTTTAGTCTTTAAGATTTCTTCTGTAAGATTATTCCAATCTGAAAAGATTTTACTATAAACTCCTGAGGATATTAATTCCTCAGCACGAGCAGAACGATTAATAGCTTGAGCTATTTCTGGTGTAATATTAACACCTAAATGTTTTGTAAGTTCTTGAAGCTGATCATCACTAAGATCTAGTCCCTCTTCACTAAGAATAGCATCAATTCTATCAATATAACTATTTAACTGATTGTAAACTACATCATTTTGAGACTCGCCCTCGACCGCTTGATGGTATTGTAGTTTTAATCCTTCAGGCTCTTTAACAATCTCGAAGACTTTACCAGATAAATTAGTACTTCCTAGTTTACCATTATTATATAATTTATCAAGTTCTTTTTTAATGTCTTCTTTCTTATTATTTCTTAATAAATAAATTATTTCTTGTAAAGAATCATCAGGTTGTTGAATAGCGTCGTTATTAATAGCATTCATTCTACCATCTCACTTATTGTGTAAGTGAAATACGGCACCACCAATTGTACCTCCCGCAAACGCCGTAGTATAACGTGATAAAATGTCTTCAGCTGACATTCCAAAATCATACTTCTTTGTTGGGTCAGTAATACCTAATGCATTTAAACCAGAATAAAAAGACTTGACAATATCTGAAGAAACTTCTTCCATAGTTTCTTCAATACCCTCATTAAGACTGTCATGTAATAAAGTGCCAGGTTTAATTGATGCTAATCTGGCTTGAATATTATTCTTAGTTTTAATTACTCAATTCGCTGCTGTTTTAGGTGAAATAACACCTTTATTTATATTTTCAGTTACTACTTTATCTGCAGCTTCTTTAACAACATTTCTGATCTGAGATTTATCTAGATATGTATCTTTAAATCAAAAGTCTTTAAAATAATCGTTATTCATGAGCCCAAACATAGCTCCCATAACAGATAACATACCAAGCCCAGCAGTTCGATCTGAAGCACCTGCTTGTTTAAAGGACTCATAAGCTTCAGTAGAGGATGTACCTGCCATGTATGCTAAGGACATTGCTCTACCTCAACGAACAGCATTCTCACTTATATTATCCTTTCCAACAATTCATTTTGGAATTTGTCCAATAACTCTCTGTTGGAACAGTTGTTTAGAACTATCCTCAACTAGTTTACCTAAACTTTCTAAGGATCAAAACTTATTTCTAGCATAGTCTGATAAACTTCCATCAAATCTAGAAAATCACGCTTGTAAATCTGTAGCAGTTTGTGCTGATTTAGATGTTGATAAATCTCCTGTAGCAATGCCTTCAATGCTCTTAAAGAGCACTGGAAATAATTTCCCCAGTTCGATTCCTGCAGTTAAGGCTCCGTAAACAGGACCAACGTACGGAATTAACATTGGGGCAACTTTAAGAACTGTTTTTGCAACAGTTCCTGACACACTTTTATCTAATCCATCAGAGTCAAAAAAATCATATTTGTTCCAAGCACTACCGTCAATAGTTAAGGTATCTGCAATATGTAGAATATCCTTTCCAGTTAGGTCTCTATTTCCTAATGTTTCATAATAAGGATCACCATAATCATTAAACTTAAGATCTCCCTTTTTATGAGTTACGGTTCTATTACCTACAACATGTTCTCCATCATCATCTCACTGTGCAAGAACCAAAGTGGGTCTAGTAATGGCTGATAAACCACCTCAGTCATTTGGGGTTCAAGATTCAAATTTACCAGTATCTGTATTAAATACTTTATTAGTTTGTGCAACCTCACGAATAGACATAGATGGACCAGAAGTTTCATATAGATTAACAATTCCCCGATTTCTTCTTTCTGGATTAGCAAATCGAACAAGTCTAGGAGAAACTTCTCTAACATCACCTCCTAATGGAGCAAAATAGTCCATAGGATCATATGTAAACGTATTCATTGCTGTACTAGACAGCTTCTCTTTATCTACCTTATTGTATAAATCTAAGGAACTTTGATAAAAAGAATCAAATTTTTGATTATCAAATTCTCCACGATCATTTTTAAAAGCTTCCTGAATTTCAGGAATATTTTTATAATACTCTCTATCTTGGAGACTTGAATTATCAGGAGTTATTCCCAAATTAACTATATCTTGTACACTTTTGTCTGGTTGAAAAAATAAGGTTGCTAACCAGTCATTTTTCTTCTGATCAATCATATGTTAAAAGTTAGTTTTTATACTTTGACGTTGTCTTTTTAATTTAGCTTGATTAAGAATATCCCTATAATCGCTACTGTTTGCTAATTCATGATTTGTAGCAACTGTAGCTAACTTAGAGTCATGCATTGGCATAAAAATCATACCTTTATACAAAGAACTTTTATCTCCAATACCAAATCAGCCACCTTTAAACTTATCGGTTCGTTTGTCTGATTTTTTTGCTACCTCTCCTCCATAATTTACATAAGTTGAATATATGTCAAACAACCGCCCATTATCTGGTCCATCAACATGTTGTAATCACTGAGAGTCATTATTAATGTCTACTGCTTTATCGCTTACATAACCAGATAATCCAAAGAAAACCATAGTATCCTCAGGTTTAAAAATTCAAGTATTAGTTGTTTCGTCATAAACTAGGTCTAAGTCAAGTTCCTGTTGTTTTGCTTGAATACTTTGTGCAGTAACTCCATAGTTAGATTCTACTCAATCATTAAACTTTTCATAACGACTCCAAGCGTCTAGATCAGGCTTATATATGCCTTGACTCTCTGCTACTTTATCTTTAGGTAATCACATTCGACTCAAACTGCTTGTACCATCCCATACAATTCTGTTTAAATCAATATCTGAAATTCTTTGATCACCAATAAATATTGAATTACGATCAACTAAGTTACCAACTTCAGCTTCATTTAGAACTGTTTTTAATGTATTTTGAGCTACTTTCTTACCTGTTTTATCTAACATTGGATAATCTTGAGTTATTACTTCAATACCTCCTTTTTGTTGAGATGACGAAATAGTAGCAAATCTTGGATCAGATACAGCACCAGTTGCCACCATTTCTAAATAAGTTTTTTCAACGGGTTTATCTGATCCTGTTCCTGAACCACTAGCTGCCTTTGAAGCAGTAGCATCATAGTTAAGACTAATATCAGAGGCTATAGAATGATCTGTATGTTTGACAATTGCTGTAGTTAACAAGTGCTGTACATCCTCAGCTTTATTAGGATTTAATCCTTCAGCAGCTGCTTGTGCTTTCAAAACATTTCTCATGTTTTGAGGTAATGTTTTATATAAATAATTTACTGCTAATTGTAAGCTTTCTTGGTCATTGTAACCTTGATTAGATATCTTTTCATCTGTAGAGACTTTATAATAACCATCAGGACCAATACCTAATAATTGTTCAAAACCTTGCTCAATTTTGTTTTTATACTTAGTTGTGTATCTGTCAAATTTATTCTGAGACTGTTCTGTACCAAATGCACCGATAGTATTTTTAACATAATTGATAATTGATTCCATACCTACAGCATTAGTTAAATCTGTTAAAATAGATCCATTATATGCTAGTTCAGGTTGTTCTTCTCTTAAATGAATTAACTGAGAATTAGTTAAAACTTGATATTTTTCAGGATTATTATAATAGGTGGAAGCAGCAACCGTTTTCAAACCCTCATCAGTAACTACATACATCTGCCCATCATTTGACAAAGCAATCTCAGATCCAGCCTTTTCATTTTTAACCTGAGTTACTGCATTTGTATGTAATTCATTATTATGTCTAATTCGATTAGCTAATGATTGAATTCTAATTAAATCAGACATATCATATGATGATGGTTGCCCTGTACTAAATAAATTACCAAAATTTTTAGCTTTATTTAAAAATGAATTTGCCATAGATAGGAAATAATCTACATCATTTGGCAAACCATTTTCTTTCAGCACATTAACTATCTCCTTTTGTATTAATTGATCCTCCTTATTAGTTGAAGAGGTGGGTTGAGAAACAACAGCAGGAGAAGATGATTCTCCTGCCGAGTCTCTAAAATAAGGAGTATAATAGATTCCTCCTGATTGATATTTTTTTATTTTCATTAGGACATCATTTTAATAAATAACCTAATAATATTATTATTTAAATCACGAATTGCCTTATTAATATCCTTATTCTGATCTAAGTAATGTTGATCGTTAACTGGTCTAACGTTACGACCACTAACTTTACCACCAGACTTAAATCTATATGTAGTATAATCTACTCCAGGAGCCTTAGGTGGTATTCTAAATTGAGGCATAGAGGTATCTAAGTTTGCTCAATTTCTTCCATGAAATCAAAATTTAGGATCTAAATTTGGCAAATTACCTATATAATCTGCATAGTGTTGATTTTGTAAACTAATATATTCTTTAGGTTTATTATTTTGTAATCAAGATTCAAATGTTGTTTGTCTTAATACATCATTTTTATCTAAAGAATTAATATAATTATTATATTCAGGTCTGTATTTCTCTAAAGCTGTTTGAAATTCTGCGTTTGCTCGCATCTGTCTTAATTGACCCTCTGCAGCAGCTTTTGCAGATTGATCTTTACCAAGATCAGTTCTCAATTGGTAAATTAAGCTTTTAAGGTTTTGAGCATTTTGCATTGTTTTTCTTGCATCAACCATAGACTCTTGACGTAAACCTTCTGCTAATCTAATTCGATTCTCATTTTCTATCTGATTTCTAATATTAGCATAAGTTTGTTTTTGTCCTAAAAGCTTATCATTATACTCTCCAATTAATTGAGAAAATTTAGTATCCCTTTCTCCAATTAGTTGATCGGCTTGTTGATCTCTCATAAGTCTTTCAGCCATTACTTGATTAGGATCATTAGTTACAGTTTTATATTGCCGAATATTTTTTATTCTATCATCATAACTTCTGAATAACCCATTGTCATTAAAGGTCGAATAAAACTCTGTAGGCTTTTGCTGTTGTGATAATTGAGTAGCCTTACGAATTGCGTCTTTTTCAATATTAGCAGTTTTATTAATTGCTCTTGCTGAAGCAAAAAAATCGGCAGCTCCTAACAACATATCAGGATTAACATTTATAGGCTTATTTACACTATTACCATAAGCACTACGAGATGTTGATTTAGATGATTGAGTATTTTTACTTGCAAGTTGAGTAGATGGAGTATAACCTGTATTAAGATTATTAACAGCATTGTTTAATATTTCTCCCATTCTTACTGAATAATTATTGATCAGCGACTTTGGAGTAGTTACTGATTTAGCTGTTACTTCTACAGGATTCATTGTAATTACATCGCCCAATTGTGCTTTAACAATCTTCCCACCTCTTTTATAAAATCTATAATTATAATGACTTGCTAATACAGGCAAATTTAAAGACCTATTACCTTCAGTAGATGTTGGTCTCCGTTTGAAAATAAAAGGATTATAATAAGCTTCTTCTCCAGGGTTTAAATTTCCCATCCGTCTTCAAATTGGAGTTACTGCTCTTTGATTCATAGTTAAAGGATTATATTCTTGGAGGAAGTGATTTCTATTATTAAGTCTGTGAGCAACATTACCAAATTCCCTAAACTGAGCTCTATGAAGTAGTCTTTCGCCAAAAGCATTCTGCAAGAACCAAGGTAATTCCTCTTTAGTTCTAAACCTCAATTCTTTTGATTCTCCTGTTAGTCAATCAGATGACTTATTTTTTGCATTTTGATATTTTGATTGAAGTTTAGATAGACTTTCATTATAGAACTTATTTTTTGGCAATGCTGATTTAATTTCATCATCTGCTAATGCTTTTGTATAATCAGCAATCTTTCCATTCTTTACTCAGTCTTTTCCTTTGAATCGATCAGGATTATCTTTAACTAGTTTGTCCGCAGCTTGTTTTTGTAAATCTTGAAGCTTCTTAGGGGATACTTTTTCATTTGAGTTAACAGGTAAACCTGTTTTTTTATATCCAATAGTTCTATCTAATACTCTTTTACTCCCTAGTAAACCTTGAACTCCAAATAAAATATTTCTATAGTCATCTAAAGTTCATTCTGAATTTTTATTAAGAGAGTCATAAGCAGCACTTAAACCTAGAGCAGAGAATCCTGCTGAAAGCATAGGTTTCATTTTTCTAATAATTTTAGCTGTTTTCGCAGCTTTTCCTGCAATTCCTACACCTGGTATAAAAGTTACTGCATCTAGTCCCAAACCTAGTAATGCATTTCCTATATCTCCTGCATCAAGACCGTCTCGTTTAACATCTGCAGTAAATTGTGCAACTGTAGATCCAACACCTAAACCTGCTGCAACTGGATTACCACCAGTAGGAATAGATGCAACTAAAGCTCCTAAATCCCCAGCTAATGCTCCTAATTGTCATTTGTCTGCATCTGTTAAATCACCAGCTTTAATTTGAGAAGTAGTAGCAGCTTTTTTAGTGTCTCTTACCTTAATTGCTTTTGAATCTTTATATTGATCCTCAGATTTCCAATTAATCAAACCTCCTGTTTGCTTCATTGGGATATTTAACCTAGCTCTATTAAAGCTTACTGGAGTAAATCTCTTACCTTGTATTTGATCATTAAAATCAAATCATGGGTTTCTTGATAATTGTGAACGATCAATAATGTCTCTTAAGGCTCGCTGTATATTTGCATCCCAGTTAGAAATTTGAGAAAGTCTTACTTGATTTCCAGATTTTCCATTTTCTCACCAAGTTATATAAGATCCAGCATTATTTTTAGAAGGGTCTATAATTCTCTGTTTCTCATCATCATAATATGCTTCTTGACCAGTCCTTGGATTGTATAAAATACTCCATCCAGAGTAATTTTGTACAGGTTGACCATTTTCATCACGTTGATCACTAGTATTCAAGATATCTTCCCAAATCCATCCTTTATAAGCACCAGCTTCATTACCTAATAACCTTTGAAATGCATTTCCCGTAGATTCGCTATTGGTTGTAGCACTTCTAATATATGAAGAAATGTCTATAGGATTGCCTTTCTCATCTAGAGCAAGAGGCGTGCCTCCTGAAATAGGAACACCAAATTCATTTCTTTGCGTATTAGAATCAATTACGTCTAATACATTAACACCACTTGGCAGTCCTTGATAGGCTGAAGTTACATAAGAATATACAACATTGTTGTCATCGGCATACTTCTTGTCAAAATATGGATTATACTGTGTGTTTCGGTTATATCGTGTATATGGATCATTTGTTCATAAAACTTGCCAGCCTCCATTTTGTGATGGATCAAAGAGATTATTTCTCATTCGTTCAAAAATATTGACATTTGGAGAACTTAATTCTTTATGAATCTGAGAATTAGGGTCAGCTCATTCATTTTTACTATATAACCTTCCATTATACAGTATATAATCCTTAAATTGTTTTAGACCAGGATATTGTTGTACAAAATTATCTCCAAAATAAGCATTTCTTCAAGTATCTCCATATCCTTGTAATCCAAATCCTTCAGTATAAAGTTCTCCATTATTTCCATAGACAATGCCAAAACGATCTCTTACTTCTGGAGTTATATTATATTTCTTGTCATAACTACTTGTTATGGCAGCACGTTTTTCTTCTTCAGTTTTAGGAGCTATCGCTTCTTTAGATTTTGAGTTATCATTTAGATAAATTCCTATGTCGTCCAATGCTTCTGCATCCTCATCAGTTCAAGTACCTTGTTCAATTCTAGAAATCAGATCATTAACTCCTTGATCACCTAATCTATTATATAAATCAATATATACCTGTCGATCTAAATTATTAAATCCAACAAATTTATCTTCTTTATTATAATTAGCGATATCCTTTAAACTATTTAAACGCTTAGAAATTCTTAAATTATTAGCTCCATTAATATAAACCTTCTTGCCATTAATTAATTCATAATCACCTGTTTCTTTATTACGTTTATATTCGCCATATAGAGTATCATTCCATTTATATTCATTTCGTTGTACTGGTTCAGATGCTGGAGCAACATATTCAAACCCTTTTAAAGCATTAATTGCATGCCTAGATGCAGACTCCTTACCACCTCAAAGGTTTCCTAAAAATCTGCCCGCTCTAGTTCTACGTTGCTCAAGTCTACTTTGTTGGTTATTTTTGACATCAAATGACACTGGTCCGTCTAATCTATTAGCATTAGAATCATAAGATAAGTCAGCTCCAGAACGAAGTGCGTCTGTAATCTTACTAAATTGATACGCAGTGTCTTCATCATCAAGAGTTTTACCATATGAAGTTAGTTGATTTAAAAAATTATCGTCAACTTCATATTTATTACCATCAATAGTAAATGTTCCATATTTTTTTGTTGGAGCTGTACCCCCACTTTGAAATTTTTTAATTACTTGTGCCATTTTACTACATTATAATTTATACTAAAAAAGAGAGATTAGATCATCCCAATCTCTCTTTTTCTCTAAATGATCATCATTTACTATTTCTTAACCATTGAGCCACCACAAGCTTTCTTAGCACATTTTTTACGGCCAATCATTTTACCGCCCTTTTTAAATACAGGCTGACCTTCAGGTGCTTCACCAATTGGGCCTTGAGGAGCATTCATTGCCTGCTGAACTAAAGCAACAAATCCTTCACATACTTGCATTGCCATTTGACAATCTTGAGCTTGTAAAGCTTGCATACTCATTTCAGCTAACATTTGAATAGGATCCTGTGCGTTAGCTTCAGGTGCAGGTGCAGGAGCGCTCATTGGAGCTTGGCCCCCTGCCTGATACTTCTTAATTTTCATATTTTTAAATTAATTTAATTATATTACTTTTAATATCTGTCTTTATTTATCATTATCTAACATATACATAATCAATGTTCAAAGATACTATATAAAATAATAAAATCCAAACAAATTATTAATAATTTTCTGAGAGACAAAGTTTTCTGTAGAATATTTGTAAAAGTCCTATTATATACTTACTTTTGTATCATAGCCCAAGAATAATAATAGAATCTATTTCATACTCTCTGGGGATGCTAGATTAAACATAAGTATATAGGGTTGAAAAAGATAGTTAGTATCTTTTTAAGTCAGAGAAATATAATTCTCTGACTTTTTTATTTTGGGGGCCTCTACATACTGAGTTTCATTCGAATCTTGCTTGGCTAAATAAGAAAATACTTTCTTTCCTAATGTTTTATAATCTGTGTCTGATTTAGACTTGTATGCTTTTTTTGCCAAATTTACTAACGTTTTGGTGTTTGGACGACTAAAAATGCGCTCACCTCCTGATAAAACTGCTTGTTCCTTACCATTAGAACCAATAATGTACATTTCGTTTATTTCGATATCTTCATCTAAATCATCAAACTCCAAAATATCCCCAACCTGTATTCCTGAGTTTTGGGATACTTCTAAGACATAAAGAACATTGTCTTCGATAAGCAAATCCTCTGACAGAGGAACTCCTTTTTGAACAGAAATTACCTCAAAATCGTCATTAATAAAAATAATATCTAATGGTATTGTTGTATCCTGCATTCAGAATACTACTTGTTGAGGTTCATTATAAACAAATAACATACCTTCGTCGTCATCTAATTCTTCAACATCTTGGAGACCTTTAGTTTTCTCTTCTTCTGTTTCAGCTACTAGAACCTCATATTCTTTATTTCCTATTTTGATATCTATTTTATTCATTATAGTAATTCCTTAGTTTTATCCTTAGTATTCTTTATTAATTCTTTTGCTAATAACTTACCTGCTTCTATCATAGCTTCATCAGAGCCGTCTTTATAAAGAACTTCTAATTTGTTAGTAAGATCTATATTTAGAACTAATTCACCTGTTTCAATCTCAGCTTGTTGCGTAATTTCCCCACCTTCAGACTTAGAAATAACAGGAATCCCTTTTTTAGTGATATTACCTTCTAACTTAGGATTCTTTGATTCAAGATCATGTTTTCTAGCATGTAGTGCTCCCTCAACAATAACATTTTGAATCTTTCCGCCCTCCTTAAATCTCTGTAGATCAGATTCTTTCTTATTTGTCCAAGATTGTAGTAACTGTTTAGCTTCTTCTAATTTTGGAAACTTTATACCAGATTTAGCTAAAAGTAATTGAGGTGTGGCTCCAGAATATCTATTTTGATTTTGAGAAACATAATTTTCAGCCATTGTATTAGATTTAACTAATTTATTTTCCAATCCAATGTCTGTTAATAGTTTATTTACTCTATTTTGTTCATTAATAAACCTATTAGCTTTACCCTTCCCAAACAGCATTCTTTTACCTCCCATTCCTTGGGCAGCTTCTATATCTGCTGTTGAACTGCCATAAGCACTTGTTAAATTATCAATCTCAGCAGATTTATTCGATTGAATAGTTTTTCCTGCAAATGCTCCTAATACAGTTCCTACTCCAGGCAAAGCACCTAGAAGTTCATTAGCTTTATTAGCTCCAGATAATCCAGCACGAGCAGCATCATTAGCATCTAAAGTATCAATTTTAGCTCCTAAAGCCCCACCTATAGCATCAAATGTGCCTAATGCGGCAGAAGCAAGTGGTCCCACACCTGGTATCATTGATATTGCACTGTTAATTCCACTATTAATAGTACTTTGAGTCTCATTAAAGCCCTTAGTGGCAGAAGCTATCTGAGATCCTGCAGCTCCGATTGCATTTAATGCTTGTGCATTTTCTTGTGAAAATTTTGTAGCACCACTTTGTCCATTTCTTCTGTTTTGTTTATTTGCAAGTCTTTGTGCTTTTTTTCCTAAACTGAAGGAATTATTGAGTTGAGGTAATCCTTGTGTAGTTAAGGCTGATGGTTTTAAACTAATATTAGATCCTATAGAATTTAAATTAGAATTAAAATAATTACCAGGTAAAGCAATTTCATAATCTTTAAGTTTAGGACCCAATAGTGAATAACCAGAAGCAATTCCTCCAGTTTGAAACCTTTGAAGGAATTGCTTGGGTATTATTATTTTATTATGCATAACTAATTGTCATTAAAGTTTGTATAGCATTAATAACTACTAATTTATCTCCAGTATATTTTATTTTTATTTTAACCCATTTATCTCTAATTCTTGTAGAATTAATTGCTGACTCATTAATTATTGGGGTTTCTTGATCTGAGTTAACTACATATCGATTTTTAAAATATATTGGAGAAATTGTATAGTTCCATTTATCTTCTTTATATTCAATATTTCCTAATCTTCTACCAACATCCTTAATGTTTAAGCAGTTATCTGAAACACAAAGTTTATATTGAGATAATATAGGATCATAATCAACACTTACCTCATACTTTTGAATAATATCTTTATTAGTTAAATTGATTGTACGATTGAAATCTGGAAACTTTGTTGATTTTTTTGAGCCTCCAAATTCTGCTGTATACAAATTTCTATTATATAAATCTGTATTAGGCTCTCCATTATCTCCGTATGTCATTTTAACCTGACTTTTCTTAAAAATTCCCTCTTTATTAAAGTCATAGACATCTCCAATTAAGCTAATTTCTAAAGAATCTGGTTCTACATTATTAGAAATAATAACAAGATTATTAAATATTTTTTGTATACCTTGTGGTGTGTTGACAACAAATTCAAATTCAAATGGTTCTTGCTGGTCATATCATTTTGTTGGAGTGATTTGATTTGTTGTTTTTTGATCAAAATAATTTATCTCATCAAAAGTACCAGCTCTTCCATGAACATAAAAACCATTTCTTAAAAGGTTATCATAACTTACTTTATTAACAGTTGCAGGAATTGGAGTATTTTCTTTATCTAAGCTAAAATCATTAATATCTCTTACTAAAGCAAGAGTATCACTCATTGCTTGTCCAACTACTGCATTACTTCAATTGGATTCTACCTCATAGTCTTTAACTATCATATGAGGAATAAACTCAACGTCAATCGTTATATAGTAATAATCATTTCAACTAAATGATTCAGTATTAAACATAGATAGTTTACTTTTATTAATTTTATTTCCTGTACTGTCTAATACAGGCTCAATCCTCATAATTTCGACAGGATTCTCAGAGTCTGAACTAAATAAAGAAGATCTATAAGAACTACCTTCACCTACATCATCGTATACAGAATCTCATTTAAAGTGTATCTTATTTCCAGACTCATCCAACAATATAGTAGAAACAGACAGAATTCTACAGAAGAAATAATCGTATAGATTAAACCCTTCATAAGTAAGTATCCTTTCAAAAGTTGGGGTATAGTCTCATAAGTTACCACAAGGTAAAAATTCCAGATTATTAACATTAGCTATGTCATTAGGTCAATATGTAGGTTTTTCTCTATCTTGTATGTGTATACCATACACACTATTCTGATTTTCATAAACAATCCCCATAATTGCTGCTCTGTCTCTATCCATTGTGTAAAAAATATTATTAATATTTTCAGAATACAATGGAGTTCATGAATATTTAGTTATTCATTTTTGCAAACGTTCATTATAACAAAGATTCCATATTTTATCCTTGTTATAGAATGTAAACATAACATCTCCTTTATAGTTATTATAATGAGTTTTTACATTTCTATAGGCGATAGTTGGATATTTATCCAGTTCAGACAAAGATATATTATCATTTAGGAATCTTTGGACTGCAAAATCAGAAATTAATACAAAACCTTCACGTTGGTTATATTTCCAAATTTTCTTAGCATATGTGTCAACTCCATAAATCGCATTAGGAGTTCTAACAATAGATTCTTGTCAAATACTACCATAATCTGGTGAAATAGCTGTTACTTGATTCTGCAATACTCCCGCACCATACATATGGATAGCTTGACCTGTTGTAGTTGATAAAAGTGCTTTTTCGTTTATAGGAATAATGGCTACGCCATGTTCAAATACACAGAATAAATTAGTACCTAACGGCAACAATTTAACAATAGCTCCATATTGACGTTCAACATCTTTATAATCTAAACCTTGGAAAATTCTATATGCATTTTTAAAACTATCATCTTGTTGAACATCACTAAACATAATACGAGTATCAAATAATTCCTTAGTATAGGGAACATCTGGAGCAGTAAAGTATTTTTTAAATGGTAGTGTTACGTTATACCCATCATTAAGAATTCAACTTTCTTCAATCTTATTTGATGGAGCTGTACTAATACCTTGTAAAGGATAAAAACTTCTTGGATTACCCATTTGTGCCATTTCTTCTACATTTTGTCTATTTTCGGATCTAAAATCTAAGTGATAATTAGATAGGCACTTATAAGTAAGTCAATAACCCATTGGCACAGAATTTACATCAGCTCTGTTAATGTCTTTCCATTCTTGAGCACTAGTTTTATCATATCCCTTATATCCATCCTTTCAGGTTGTAGGCTGTACGATTATTTCATTAACAGGAACTTCTGGATCAATAAAATTAGTATTAATTCTAATTGTAACTGTGTTTGTGAAACAATCACCCCGATAAACTGTTGGAATAATCATTTCTTCACTATATTTTCCATTGACCGCTTTTCTTACAGATTCAAACTCTCGATCATATATTTCATAGCGCTGACTAATTGCCATAAATGGAGAGTAGTCATCACCTCGAATCTCAAAATACTTATTTAGATATGCTTCATTATATCCAGAAATTTTGATATTGTAAACACTATTATCCTTTAATATTGTATTAGTCCCAACAAATGGACAATATGTTCCTCTAAGTAATTTATTATTATTTTCTAAAAAGTCTTTTTCAGCAAAGAATTTGAAATCTTTTACATCCTCAGGAGTACCAGCTCTTGTACAATAACCATTTCCTTCTGTGTATTTTAATGGAGTATCAGGAGGAATAAAAATTAACTTACTAATAACATTACCTGAAGATGCTTGATCATAAGTAATCGTATCAACATAATAATGTCTACTAGATAATTCAAGTTCTGTCTTAAATGATTCAGTTAAAACAAATTCAGAATTATCTAAAATACTTTGTAATTGTTTATTAACTGATGCATCTAAGCACAATAACCCAGAACTTTGTTTTGAACCTGTAGTAAGGACTCTAGTACTAGCTCCAGTTGTAAGTATTCTAGATTTGCTAATAAAAGACTCAGCAGTATATTCCTTTTTGTTGTTATCATATATCATAGGAATATAACTACTAATATCCACACCGATTGAAAATCCCTGAGCTAATGTTGTTGGAATTCTCTTCTGTCTTACAAAGAAAAATCCTTTAACTTTGTGTTCATTTTTCAATACAGACAGAATTTCATTGTTTATTGTAAATTTTAAACCAATGGGTTCAATAGTACTTTCTTCTTTACTAGACTTTCTATCATTAATAATATTAGCATTAGGTAATTGGAAGACTCCTTTTACATTTGCTAATAATTCATCTGTAGCTAAAAAAGTTTCTTCCTTAGGAATATAATTTAACTCTGTCTTATCTTCAGAAGAATATAATGTATAATAGGAACCAGATCTTTTACCTGACTTTTTATTTCCTTCCGCATCTATATAACTTTCATTGTCAATCCACCTATTATCTGGTATATACTCGAAGTTATCTTGTTTAATACGTTCAAACCTACAACCTCTTAAGTTATATACAGGACTCAAAGAATCGTCATTAAAGATATATACTACTCCAAAACGATAGATTTCTTTAGGTCAATATCCTAAGTAATAGTAAATATTTAATGGGTTATAGTATTCATTTGATAAGACACTATTTGAGTTTCTAAGTCTGTAATCTTCAGGATCAATATATCCTAATTTATAATCTTGTACACACTGTACTTGTATAAAGTATGATAGGTTTTGTAGTTCCTTATTATTTACTAATGTCTGTTGTACATTTCCAAAAAATAACATATTTTGTACTTGAGCTTGAGTTTTTACTCCAGTACATATATTATATTGAATATTCAGTTCTTCCTCATTAATCTCCTCAACTAACTCATATCCATCTATATTAATAGATAAAAGAGATGATTTAATTTTATAAGGTTTAACTATTTTATATGTTTTACTAGTATGAACACCATTAACATCAGAAGTATCTCTTCGATAATATACAAATACATTAGCAAAAGAAGTATCAAGATTAGATAATTCTAAATATATTGACTTTTCTGTACGTTCATCAACTAATCCCCCAGATATTGTTTTAGAGTCTGTAATTGTGCCTTTAGGTATTGAAATAATTCCAGATTCCGCAACTATGTCAGTTTGATTATAATCATTATCTGCTAACTTAAAATAAAACGTATAATTCCCAACACTTAATTGACCGTGAGAAATTATATTAAGCAGATTAATTTTAGGAATAGTTTTAATATTTCTAAATAATCTTGTGGTTAGATCTAAATCTTCTTCTTTATATAAGTTAGTTTGTATTAGCTGGTTTCTAACAATTCGTTTGTATCTGTTATCTTCAATAACAGAATAAGTTGAGTTAATAATTCTAGGTGGATTTAGATCATCATTAATTATCAGGTTAACAGTACCATCGTATGATGGTTGACATTCAATACTTAGAGGCTTATTTAAATTAAAATCTAATTTATCTGTCTCAAAATATTGTAATTGTCCGTCAACAATTTTATTTCTAAAAGGTTGATATTCGTGTGCTAAATCACCTTCTTCAAAATATTTTTTTACATATAGAGTTGTTTTACTCATAATTACTTAAGACTATTAATAAGTGATTCAGACACTTGCATTAGTTCACCTTTATCCTCATAACTAAAATCTAGAGATGTTCAATCCGCAATATAAGTTGCATTAGTATTTGTATTTGATACACATCCACTATCACCTGAATTTAATACTTTAATTGTACTATTTGTTGTATCTAATCATTTAATGACATTATTTGATGAATCATAGATTAGTTTATCAAGTATTCCTTTAAATTTATTAGTATATACTTCTGCATTTGCAAGTCCTAATTCCTTAAAATCAGAATAAATTTGACCATCAATTAAACTATCTTGTTCTGTTAAAGAGTCATTATAATTTTTAGCCTTAAATTCAAAATCATTCCTTAAGGTACTATAATCTTTATCTATTAACTCAGATTTAAGTTGTGTAAATGATAAAGGAGATTCTTTAGTTCCTTTAATAAGAACATTTGACACAGATTGATACTTAGTAATATTATCAGAATCATACTTAATTTCAACATCATTGTTTGGCAATTCTACCTTAATTTTGGCATTCATTCAGTTTTTATTAAGATACTCCCACTTATTAATATCGAGAGTAGCTTGTTGAGTGACAGTTCCATTAGTTGACGTACTAATTGAGTTGTTAGAAGTAATGGGTTGGTATCAAGCTGTTGAAATAGGCTCAGGCGCTAAACTGGCTACATATAAATGTAATCCCATAATTTGTAAAATATACAATGCATAGCGAACATTATCCTTATTAATATCAGAGTTACTGTCACTAGCAGAGTTTCCAATACCTGTTAATAAAAACTTAGATCCTATTAAATCTGTGGTGCCATCACAAGAGATATTTACTCCATATTTTGTATTAACACCTACGCTTCATTCAGGATCAATTCCTACAGTAAAATTTCCCTTAGAGTTATTAAAGGCAATAATTGCTAATGAATTTTTAGAATCATTTGTACAAAGAATTCCTAAAGTAGGAGATGTAGAAACTCATATTAAATTCCCACCTCAAAGGGATGAACCACGTTGTGCTTTAAAACTAGCTCCTTCAAATAAATAACCACCCTTACTTTGTTTTTGACTAGTTGGCCATTGTACTTGAAAAACAACTGGAGTAATTGAAAGTTTATTACTTAATAAAGTATCTGCAAAATATGATTGCAGTCTAGACCAATCTGCAGCATCAGTATCTTCATTGTTAGCATATATAGTAAAAGCTCAATCGTTATCTTTTGGCTCAAGATATGTAATACTACCCATATCTTTTGACGCTGAATCATTTACACCTATGGTGCCCAGGTTCCTAACTTTAGGTCTAAGACGAAACTTTTTACTGTCTCCAGGAAAATGGTTAAGAACTATAACAGGTAATTTAGAAATTGCTGGATCATTTCCATTTAAAGATTTAGTATCGAACTTATTAAATACTTTTTTCAGTTTCTCGTTTATTTCATCTCAACCTGAATTTTCAGTTAATTTTGGATAAAAAGTACGATTATAAGGTACTGGAATAAAATTATATAAATAAGTTCTATTAAATCCTTTTATAGTCTTAGGTTGAGCATTTGCATAGGTATATAATCCTGTTGTACTATAATAATTAAACGAATTAACAGACTCAGAACGCTCTTGAGGTTTAGTTATATTATTTTCTGTTACATAATATTTAAATAAATTATTATAACTAAAATCCAACGATTTTCAAGTAGACCACATACTATTATCTTGAATGATTTCAGAGAAAAATAAGATACTGGGAGTATTAGCTTCGATCTTTAGTTTTTGATATTCTCTAATACCAATATATTTTGATTTTGCAGGTGTTATCTTCTTAGAAACAAAATCCGAAATACTCTTTTCATGATTATTACTGCTAGTTAGATCTTCGGAGTCAACATTATTATTATATAGATTACTTAATATTTCAGTTGTAAATACGTCTTCTTTTGGATCTTCAGCTTTTTCTACAGTAAAATGATTAAGTGATATAGTTAATTGGTCTATCGCCTCTTTAATTCATTTGTCTCTTGCTATAAATTGAAATTGACTTTCAGTAGAATAAAAAGCATTCATAGCTTTAGAAGCTATAATTGGAGCTCCTACGGCTCGAATACAAGTTCCTCCCTTAGGCTTTCCTGTTTCATCATCAACTTCTGCGTTTTCTCATAATTCAATTACAAATAAATATATACCACTTTCGGCTTTTATGTCCTCTAATTCTATAATTGACTGTCCTAATAAATCAATGTTATCATCTTGTATATAAAATGGTTCCTTATTTTCTTCTGTAATAGGTATTCAAATTAGAGATTGTTTAGTTGTGTCAGGGTTGTTATCTAGTTTATATAAACGACGTCAAGCAGTATATTGCTCTGTTCTAATTGGAGCTTGTACAGTGAAGTTTAAATTGATACTATTATCATCAACAGTATACTTAAATACATCAAAAAACCTAATGTTATCTACATTGAATAAGTCATCCAATGTAAACTCTAATTCTGTTTTATGATTATCATACACAACAATAGTTTTATCTCCAAATTTAACAAAAGGAATTGCTCTAATTTTAATAACCTGTGAAGAAGTTACACTTATATTTTCAGCTGTTCAGTTAAAATAATAATTATTTACATTATTATATGTAGCAATCTGTGACGTTTTTAGTTCAACGTCTTCTCCAAAAGCAGGACGTCAATTTGGCTCCTCACCAATTTTATATTGGAATCTAACATATAAACCTTCATAATTTTTAGGAATACTTCCATTATTAGCCTCTGCTCCATATTGTTCTTGATTTCAAATTTCATCAGAAACAGCAATTTGTGCTTGTACAGTTAAATCTATATTAACTGTATTTTTATTTGATTCTCCAGAGTCAGACTTAGATACAAAATATCTTGGTACATTTACATCATCTAAATATAAATTAAAAGAATCAATTGGGGCAATTCTTGATTTATAAGATATTCAACCTGGAATCTCTCATTTGACATAATCATAACTATCTGTTTCTGATGCCTCAATGTCTACAGTATGTGTAGTAATTAATGACTGATCAATTTCATATAATTCCTTTTCCTCACTTAAAACATAAAAATTAATACTCTGTAAGTATCCTGAAGCATTTTTTTCCACGTAGATATAGTATCTATCTCCAGTAACTAGTTTAAATTTCTCAGTAGTAGAGTACAATTTTACGGTTTCCTTTTTAGATAAGTCTGTATAAAATACAGATAAATTAGGAGTTTTTTCACTTATAGTTTCCAAATCTTCATATTCTCAACTACCTACCTTAGGAGTAATTACTATACCGTCATAATCATTTAATGAATTATGATCACCTTCATTATTAAAAATAGTCTGAGGAGAAGGATAAGATCCAATTTGACACTTTTTATCAACTGGATTATATGAAACTATATATATTATATTACCATATTCCTTTATTCCAACAGGTATATAGTTGGAATCAAGTTGAGCAGTTGCTAACTTATAATTTCCCATATCATTCTGTAGAATGTATTCATTACCATTATAAGTTAATATGGTGCCGTTTATACAGTCTGTTAGTATATTATTTGGAGTTGTTAATGGATGTAGATCCATGTTTAAACCACCAGTAAAGCTATTAATTGTTTGTTGTCTAGCATCCATATAAGTTTATATTAAAACAATTTTTCCTTTAGTATCACGATATCCGATATACCTAAAGTTTCTTGTTGATATTTCATTTTTAGTAAATTTCCATCCTACATCAATAGGATAATAAACTTCAAAGAAGTGAGTTTTAGATTTATCAATAAAACTCTCTTCCCTAATTTTATATAAAAGGAGATCTTGAAATTTAAGTTTAGATCTCCTTTTATTTTTTATTTGCATTTGATAAAATTCTCATTCCGCATCAGTAAGTCCAAAAAAATATGATCCAGAATAAGTTTCTTGGTTAAATCTATAAAGAAGACGTAATTTAATTCTCTTCTTTAAGTTATAATAATAAAGTCTTTTAAAGCTATCTAAAAACATCTTGCCACAATATGCCGCAAATGACCTGTTATAAATCACTACATCTGCGCCTCTTTTATTTAAAGTATAAAAAGTATTAAATCCATACTCTAATAATCGTTTGATCTCATGTCTTGGAACTTTTGGATACTTTTGACAAATATCGTCTAAGTAATCATCTAAATCCTTAATTATCATATTAATAATATTGCTTACCTTCGTATGTATTTTTAGTTATCAGAGACTTTAAACTTGAATCAACATAAATTAACTTTTCACTAACATCATATCCAGGTTTAGTATATCTAAAAGCAAGTTGATTCCCAGTAAACTGAGTTAATACATAATCTAAATCATTAAATTTTCCTTTTTTATAAACCTCTTTAAATTTTTCCTCAGAAAAAGATTTCATAGAAATTTCTCCATAATTACCAAATTTAAGAGGCAATACAAAGGTAACATTATTATTAATAATATCCAATAAGATCATATGAAAACAATCTTCAAATATTTTGGCAGCTAATACTTTACGATCTTTAAACCGTTTTTTAACTCAGATTCCTCTAAGAAGTTTTTGTGGTAGTGCTGCAAATAAATCTTTTGCTGTAAAAGAGTGTGAAATAGTGTGTATAAGACCCATTAAGCAGTTGGCTTAAAACTTTTATTATATAATTTTCGATCTCAACGTGTACGTACATCTAAAATAGCATCCATTTCATTCTGAGATAAGTTATCAGGAATTCTTGCAGATCTACATAACTTCAACCAGTCTAATTTTACTACAGAAGCTAGCTGCATCATATTACCATCTTTTCTAACCAAACTTTGTTTATATAGGTCTATATACGCAGCATAGGTTGCAAGAGCCTTAACTTCTTTATCATTTAATAAAGGCAGTCCTGTATCGTCTACAATAATTCCATGATAAACAATCACCACATTATCATAATTTCTATCAAACAATAAAGTATCTCCCTCTACTTTATAATTTAGTAATTTACCTTTATGATAAAGAGGATCAGTATCCCATTTTCACGCCTCAGAATATTGTTCATAATATTCATTAGCTACATTTGGAAAAATATTAATATTAGACGTCATTTGAGCATCCTCTCATGGAATATGGACAGATTCAATTATATCAATATTACAAGGCAATTCAATCCTTCTATCAACAGTATTTGTCTTATAACGATATAATCGAGTATGTTTATTACCTATTAACTCCCAACCATTAAGAACAATATCTTCAAAATTATTAGGATTAAGAGTTGTTCCATACAATGTATTAGCTAATGAATAAACTGAATTAAAATTTTGTAATTTCATATTGTTCTTCTTGTTCAAATAAAATATCTATAACAGTTTCATTTTTTTCTTTTGTTGATAGTATTCCAGAATGATAAGTTTGAATTAGATCATTAGTTATTTTTAAGTTTGATGGTAATAATATATCATAATATTTTCATCCTTCTCGATCTATATCAGTATATACTTTTCTGGTTCTATAATATACAGTTTTCACTATGTTATGATGATATTTGAGTATTTGGTAATGCTGGGGCTAATAATTGTCTATACAACCGAACCTTCTTTTCAGTTAATCTCTTTTGAATCTCATCAGATAATATACCACAGTCTAAATAAGATTCTAAATTATTAGCACAACAGTCTCACTCTAAAAGCCTTCTGGGATCTAAAAATAATGCAATAATTGAAATATATTTTACAAAAGGAGCATTAAAAATATATCCATCCATATTGCCATTTCCATTTATAGCTGTATCAATATATACATATGGTTCCTGAGCACCCCGTTTTTTGTATTGATGAAATCGATAAGCCTCATCAGTATATACATTATATCTTATTTTTCTATCAATACTTCCAATAAATTTAATTGTATCAATACCATTTAAATATACAATAGGAGGAATTTCAAAATGTAAAGCTGTTTCACCAATTTGTACTCCATCAAAAATACAGTTACATTTTGACATAGACTCACATTTTACTTCAATACAGTTAATAGCTAAGAATAATTCATTAAGATTAATAATTCCCTTTAACAAATATTCCCGCATAATTATATTACGTTCAGCTACAACTTCATCTTTTAGTTGTTCAATGGACATAGTTGGATTAGAAGTAATTCCTCTCAATCCACTCATCACATCATTATAAATTGCACTTGCTATAGCGTCTATTGTCATAATAGTTTATTAAAAAGAAAAGGGTAAAGTGAGCGATAACTCGCCCGCTCTACCCTTTTGAAATATATTATATGATTAACTAGTCAGCAGATGCTGTACTGGTTTTTCCATCAATAGTAACAGTTACTGCAGCTTTGGCTTCTAGTCCTAAATCAGCTAGAGCAAAAGTAACCGTTGCTGCATCAGGCAATGTAAGAGATAATGTAGATTTATCTACATAGGCTACTTTGCCTGGATCTGTAACATTATCTTTAACTAGTGTTACATTCGAACCAAATGTCATCAATTTTGTAACCTTATTTTGAGTACTTGATAGTGCAGTAACTACTTTTAAATCATTAGTTTCCCAAGTAGCAGTTACAGACTGTACATAACCTACTGTGCTGGTTACATAGAACTGTTTTCTGGTAAATGAACCTTTATAAGTAACTTCAACAGCAAACGAATCTCCTTCATCAGGAGTACCCCCACTTACAGTAATCTTACCACTGCCGTCAGATTGGCGTTCAATTTGATATTTTGAAGGAGCATTAATCAGTTTCCAGTTAAAAGATGTAGCATCCGTAGTTAACACTTTATCATCAACAGTAGCTTGAAGAATTGCATTACCATTAGTAATTGCAGTCGGATTTAAGTTCTGATCACTTAAAATATTAAGCGTATATTTAGGAGTGTTAACAGGAGTGATAACATCACCAAAAGCTGTATTAATAGCAGTTTCAAAATCAGTGGCTAGTTCCTGTAATACATAGAATGTATGAGTAGTAACAGAAACTAACTTTTGGCCAACAGTACCCTGACCATGCAGACCCCGACGGGGAACACAATATTGGAACGAATACTGGTTGTATAATGCTGAAGCAATAGGATATTCTTCAGAATTAAGAGCCTTGTAGTGAAGATTAGCATAAGATGGGAAACGTAAATTTTCCTGTAACCAGGTACCAGTACCTGTCTGCATTTCATTCTTAACCAAAGTACCATCATCTTTATTAGGCTGCGTACCATAGTCTTCATAGTTATCACACAAGTCTGCTGGGCATGCTGCTTCTGGAGCACTTTGAAGCTTAGCTTCTACAATCATCTGATAAGTGTCTACACAAGTTACAGTAACCTGACTACCAGATACAGAAATCTTTAAAAATTCATAATTTTCAGGAATAGCAAGTTTAATAGCCTTAGCCATAATTTTAGCAGCTTCACTTAAGTTTGAGTCAGTTAGTGTAAACTCAGCTAAAACAGGTTTTGCAAAGCGATACCAAGGCATAGCATAGTCAGATAGATACTTTTCATCAAGGCTAAGACCAATAATAACTCTGTAAATACCCTTTTGATTTGGAGCATTAAATATTGCTTTAGCAACTGAACCTCTTTGACCAGTAGTTTTCCAAACTACTCCATTTACTAGACCGTCCTTTACATAATCCATACAACGTAAAACACGGAAAATAGGAGTTTTAGGAACAAGTGAATTAGCTAATGTACCATCAGCATTCTGAACCTGACCTGTTAATGCAAGGAAACGAGGTGTTACACCATCTTCCAGTACATTAGAATTAATTATAACTTCTTTTTGAAAATCAAACATAATTGTCGAAATTTAATTTATTAATATTAATTATTTCCAGGAATTGCTATAGTTTGATTAACAGGAATGTTTGTCTGCAGTCTAGGATCACTTGCATTTTCCAAAAGCAATTTAACATAAGTGTTAATAATTTCATAACAAATATAATCTGGAAATTCTAAGACCTGTGTATTATCATCTATTTCTAACAGATCTTCTTGAGTCATAGTTACATACATTGGAGACTTTAAATAAGTAACTTGAACTTTAGTTGTAGTTCAATTAGAATCTCCAATATGTATTTCTAATTTTACAGTAGATTGATTTGATATTCGTTTATATTTTTCCTTTTCTGAAGAACCTTGTTTATTCTCAATTTCACTATCCATTTCAGGATTAGTTACATCATCTTTTGGATTGTTATTGTTAATTATATAATAATAAGGTTTTTTATGTGATGGTTTCATATAGTAATTATTAATTATTCCACCTTGAATGTCAGCCGTCATTCTCTGACAATTTGAAATAATTGTTATTTTGTTCATTCCACCACATCTATCAAAATTGGAATTATTACCTTCAAATTCAGCAACACAATTTAGTAAATGTAAATAATCTTTAGGTAATTCGACAACTCAAATGTTATCATTTAACATAGAGTCCTCTTTACGCTTAGGTATTATTGTGGCTGTAGTTTGCAAAACTCTTAAATCATCAGAACTCTGTTGATTGATATCATATCTATTGTAAATCTCATTTATTTTTTGTTGGATTGCTTTATTAAACAAGTATATGTAATCCTCCAACAAAAGTGCTGGGGCTTTTAATTTATTACACTCAATTAAAGCAAATTCATAACACTGTCTTAAAGTCATACTTGTTTAATATTATATATCGTGTATAAATATTGTCTATTTTAAGAATAATTATTCTTTGGTAGCTTTTGATTTAGCTGTAGTGGTCTTAACAATAGGTTTATCTTTTAAAGCAACTCCAGCCATGTCTGGATAAGTTTCATTTCGAATTGACTCATAGATATTTAAATTCTGAGGATTCTTTAAATAAAGAATTACAGATTCATCTGTAACTCCAAGGCTAGTGTCAGCATACATCCATACACCACTTTCATGAATAATTACTTTTTTATCTTTTGCATCGATTAGCAACAATTTTAGAGCTGTATCTGATCCAGTATACAAATCAATAATAAGTTCTGGATTTTTATCAGCTCTTTGGTATAAATAATCTTGTATATCACTAGAAGGCGCATTTCTCATTGACTTACCAAGTAATTTAACTTTTGTTAATCTTCCTTGATCAGTATCACCTTCAATATACATATAAGCTTTTGTAACCTGTTTAATACGTGAAATTCGTTTAGCAGATTCTACTCCTGGGCGTTCTACATAAAATTCTGCAAGTCCGTAACGTTTAGGACCTCCATCAATAAGTAAATTTCCTTTTGAGTCTCTAGAATTTCTTTCAGGAGCGATTAAAAATGAATCTTTAATACATTCCCATATATTTCGATCTCTAGGGTTATCTAAATCAAAAGATACACCATCGTGCAGTTCAATTTTTTCATCTTCAGGAATAAAATATTGACTTTCTACTTTATTTAAATCTGCTTCACTTAAAATCATTTCAGTCGAACCATCTGCATTTGTTCTTACTTTTTTAACAAAAGGATAGTTCATACCATTTTTCTGTTTCAACGGATTAATATAGCAAGGAGCTTTTTCCTTACCATATACATTTCTTAAGGTTACTATATTTGACATATTATTTCTTATTTACTTTTTCTAAAATTTCTAAATCTATATTCAGAAATACTATCTAAAAAATTTTAATATATCTCCTCTCACAATTAAGAGGAGATATATTAAAAACTATTTAATCGATTATTAATTAATCTTCACTCATTAAAATGTAGCTACGATATGGGTTGAAGACTCCAACACCTGCATAGCCCCAGTTAATTAATTTAGTTCCAGCAACAGGCGAAGCTACAGGTCCACTTTCTAAACCAGTGCGACCACCAACACCCTGTAGCCAGTTATGCATAAATTCACCACCTTTAAACGTAAACAATGCCATAGCAGGAGTACCACTAGTGCTATCTGCTGTCAGATCAAGGAATACACCATATTTCTGAGTTGGATATTCAACATCTAGTGCTCTATCTACTTTAAATGTTACAGTATTACCTGCAAATTCATAACTATTAAAAGTGGTACCTACCTTTACATAATCGTTTTCAGCCTGTGAGAACATGAATGTTCCAACAGTTTTCCACGACAAGATCCACTGTGACAGTGTATCCTGAATTTCCGTCCAAAGACGAGTATTACATATGAACGTAAACTTGTTTCCTGTAGGTTTTTCTGCTTTAGCAATCATTGCATAAATAGCAGTATTTAGAACTTTTGCTGTTAATTTAGAGAATACATATTTACCAGCAAAACGTTCTACTTGTGGTATTATACCATCCCCACTAATAATCGGAATCCCTGTTTCGGGATCAAAAATCTTTGGTTTACCATTAGCATCCATGTTCGATTTACCCCACAATAGAGCATTACCACGAGCTAACATATAAGAATCCAAACAATCTTTTTCTGCAGGATTCATTTTGTAAACTGGATCACTTTCCTTGCCCTCACCAATAGTAATGAAGACATCTTCCATTGCTTTATACTTAGCACTAAAGTCTACATCAGCACGATGTGTTGAAATAAATGTACGATGTGTCTCGGTGTTACTCTGATATTTTACGTACTTTGTTGTTAATCACCATATTACTATAGTGTTCAGACTATATCTTAATCTAAATATTTAAATACATATCCTTTACACTTTTCTCTTTTACCTAATGCAACTAACTTAGCATTACGGTATCCAGCTTTTACACAGTCTGTCATTGTAGGATAGGTTTCTAACAAATTTCCGTTTTCATCAAAACGTCCTACAGATTTACCTACATAAGGTTTTTCTACTACTGTAATGTTTCTGTGTTTTAATTTTTTCATATATGGTAATTTTTCATAAGAAAATTGATGTCCTAGATATTGATGACCTAATTTAATAGCTCTAGGTAAGTGTCCTGGCTGATCTCTTTTAGGATCAAGGTATCTTACAACATCATGTAAACTTTTGAATTCTCTTTCAAAATTACCTTCAAGATCATACATATAAACTTTAACCTTACTATTTCCTAAAGAGGTGTCTCGACCTCCAAGAGCTAAGTTATATGTGTCTTCTCTACGTACAAACTCTTCTGTTACTATTTCAGCCTCAAAGCTATAAGCTTCTTCCTCAGAAGTAAAAATTTTTAATGTAGTACGTTTGAAAGACTTAACACCATATTTAGCTACAGCATACTTAAATGGAGTATTTGCATTTTTATAAGAGGCTGGTCTATTTATATAGACCCCACATCCTATATATCCATCAAATTCTTTAGTTAAAGTTTTATGTACACCTATATAAATTTTATTATTAACTGTACAAAGTGTTTGATAAACTATATATATATAATTCATATGTATTAATTTTAGATTTATTCCATTTCGGAGTTACTTTTCTCCTACGTCTATTCAGACTAGTCGTTGAACGTTCTAGAGTGTTTCTCCTTGAGCTTACATTCTCTCTAGCTTCGCTGCTGATTGTCCATCTCTGGAGTTTCCAGCAATTAAGAATATTTTTTTAATTTAACACTGTATTACAATAGTGTAAATCAGCGGAAGAGAGCTACGTAAATTCAACCCTCTTCGTGTAACTCAGGTTGATAGTTCGTTAAGAAACGAGTTTTCATACCAGGTTGACAAGCGTCTAGATCAAGAACTGCATCATAATTTGAATCTTGTAATTTACCTACAATTTCCCAGTCTCTGTCTGATCTACGAATAGGACGAGATAAGAAAATTACCTGCTGACGAGAGCGCTCGATAATCATCACGTCATTACGTTGGTAGTAATTTTCAGGGAAATGGAAGATAATATCTGTACCTTGTGCACCATCTCCTTCAGGAGCAGTTAAGAAGGGAATTCTTTTAATGAACCCAACATTGATATTCCATTCAACTACAAACGATGGCTGACTCTGGAAACGATTTTTCTTCTCTTTGTCAAGAGCGAAAATATTACCAAGGGATTCAGTAAGGTACGTAGCAGTGTATTCTTCATATAATGAAGATACAATGCCTAAACGAGCGGGTTTTTCACCCAAGAACTTGTAAAAGTCCTCATAAGTACGAGTAGACGACATCTGAGGACGTACTGTACTAAAACCAGAAATTCTCATATTTTTTATTTATATTGTATTTATTAAAGTAAACTCTTATAATAAGAGCTAATTGTTTTATCTTGATTAGGTTTATTATCTGGAGTTTTAGGTATTACAGTAGTAACAGACTGGTCTGATTTAGTAGTCTCTTTTTCCTTAGACTTAGACCGTTCCTTTAATTGTTCTTTTCAGTACTGTGTAACACCAGAAATTGCATCTTTTCCAAATAAACGATGCCAAGCTAGTTCAACCAGGACATCTGGATTATTTAAATCTTTAAAGAATTGCGACATTCCATCAGCATCAACATCCAAGATGTAAGAGAAAATTCTCTCTTTCTCGGCATCTTCAATTTCTAAGCTAGGAGCTTCGTTATCACGATAATCTGTAGAAATTTCATTAAACTTTTCTAAGCTACTGTGAATTGTGTTTTTAAAGTCATTAAATTGACGTTCACTTTCTAATTTAGCTTCCTCAGCTTGTTTATCTTCTTGTTCCTTATATTGTTTTTTAATGATATCAATTTTTTTCTTAAAAAGCTCATCATTCGACTTAGCAATCTCTAATTCTGATTGAAGATCATCGTCTGTCATATCAGGATACTTCTCTTTAAGATTAGCTAAATACAATTCATCTTCACTATAATCATCAATAGAATAATGTTTTTCTACAGGACCATTTTCTGAAATATACTCTTCTATCCCTTTCTTTTTATAATACTCTGCAACATCTTGCAGTGAAGCATTATTCCTACGTAAATAGTTAATAGTATTAATTTCATCTTCTGTTAACCCAGGAGCTGTAATTTCTTTTAAGATATTTAATTGCTCTTCTTGACTTAGTGAAGAAAATTCTACTTGTTCGGTTGTACCGTCTTCATTCTCAAATGTTACGGTTCGACCATCCTCAAGTCCATAGGATTTTAGAAACGAAGTAAGGACATCTTCTGACTCCTGATTATCTGGCTCTGTGGAAGGTTCAGAATTATCAGGTTCAGTTGGTTCCTGGTTAGAATTATCTGGCTCTGTTATTGAGCTAGGTTCTTGTATATTTTGATCATCCTGATAAGATGAATCATTATTTACTGGATCATTATCCAGTAAATAATCAAAGTGATTTAATTCAACTGCCATACACTTATTTTTCCTTATTAATTGATTAATATCTACTTACAGTAGACCTGCGCAAATATAATATATAAATTCTTTATTTCCAAATATTTTAAATAAAATTGTATATTATTTTAAATAATACAAGCACTTGGTATTCTTACTACCCCATTAGCGTCAATATGAATTGTCGTATTGCCTTTACCGATTGTCATGGAGCCATCTGAACTTAATTCAATTGTTCCAAATCTAGCATTGCCTGTAGAATCAAAATAATAGGTATCCGTACCTACATATACAAAATTAGTTGAATCATTTACAGTATATTGTAATCATGGAGTGCTATAAATACCAGTAACCATTCTTCGAGGACCAAAAAGAAAGCCAGTTTGATCTAATTTTAAATTAGGAGTGGCTTCAGATTCTCCTGGTATTATAAAATTAAAGTTTTCAATGTTAGTATCAACTAGAGTACAATTAGTTAATGTTGAATCTTTAATTTCTGCATTTGCAATTTTACTATTTACTAAATAAACATTACCCTCTGATGAAAATCCATATCCAGATAATTTTCCGTAAACAGAATTAGTGATTCCTGTTATATCTCCAATTACATTCAACGACAGAGAAGGTTGATCCTCTACATTATCTGGAATTAATACAATTCCAGCTTCTATAGGAGCAGATGTTGTTATCTGCTCAGCTGCTTCAATACAAGAGGTATAATCTGTAGTACCTTCTTCATATAAGAAATCGCAATCAATGCCTGTTAATATAAGTCTCGCTGTTAGGTTAGAACAGCCAACTACCATACAATTAACAGTACCATTAGAACTTTGTGAAGTAAGTTTTAATCCAGCCTTTATGAAAGAATTTAATTCACATTCATAAGTAGTTCCCCTATAAGAAGGATCACTCATTGTGTCTATATTAAATCATCCATCATAAATATAAGTATCACAAAAATATTTAGTATTGTATGGTACTGTTGCAAAGATACTTCTGTCTTTAGGAGTAAAATCATATCTTTGATATGGAGATACACCATTAGTTTCAATAAAGTCATCCTCAGTTAAATCAGATCCCTTTGAAGAACTTGTTAATAAATTTGCATAGTATTCAATCCCCACAGATTGATCATTAACTATCGTATTCAAAAATCCATTTTCATAAGCATTAATAATTAATTCAATAATAGAAAATCCCCCAACATCAGAATTTTCATTATGATTAATTATCTCACCTTCTGAAGTCTCTGTTTCTGAATTAAATTTATCATATATTTTAGCACTAATTACATTGCCTCCATAAGAAATATATGTAGGTAAATTTAATAATTGAATATTACTAAAGGCTGTAGGATCTGAATTTGAATTGGTTTTATTTACAATTAATTCATCTGTTACAATTTTTTCTGCAACTATAGAATTTATTGAAAGTTTACTATTATTTAGATCAAGAGTACTAGTTAAACTAGGACTAGTAATCTTAGAAATCGTAACATTATTAAATATTCAATTACCACTTATTGAAGCTTGAGAATTAACTAAAGGAAAATCACTTGAAGAGTAACCATTTAAATATTGAGCATTTAAATTACTAACTAATACATTAGAATTTATATAAAATGGAGGTTGAGATGATTCGGTAGTAATTGTAATAGGACTATTGAACTCTAGTGAGTCAGTTATATTAATAGGAATTAATAGATAATTGTTACCTTCTGTCTTATAAAATGAACCAGAAGCAGTAATAATTAGATAATTATCTCCAGGATAATCTAATGATGATATATTATCATCATCTAGAAAAATGATTTGAGAAGAAGTTGTTAGAGTCTCATTTTCTTCTTCATTATTTGCAGAATCATTATTAAAGCTTAAGGGATAATACCTACTCCCAACATTAACATATACCCTTCCAGAAGTTTGTAATACTAAAGTATCTTTTTTACTACCTACTTTGGTACTATTAGATAAAGTTCCCATGAAGAACTATTTTATATTTAATTTGTTGATTTATTATCAATGATTTCATTTAGTTGTTCTACAAAATCTAATAAATTATCAGTAATTTGTCCAGCTTTATCTAGACGATCAATAATAGATTTTAGAAACGCACACTCAGAAGCTGAAAATTCAATTTCAACTGGTTTTGCTTTTGGTGACCAAGAAACCTTACCTTCTCCTGTAGTTAATTTAATAGCTTCAACTTCATCACTTGAAAAATCAATCTTTTTTCTTACATTTCTTTTTGAAATCATTTCTGTTACTGTACCCTGTTCAGGTAAACTCATTAAAAGCGTTAAACGCGTTGCTACATTTAGTTTCATATTAGTTCATATTTAAATTAAAAAATCTTTTGATGCAAAGATAATCATAAACTTATATAAAAACAAAAAATGCCGCATTTTATTGCGGCATTATCTAAATATTATAATCTATTTGCAATAAGTAAATACTTACTTCTACAATCATCACATAAAAATCTTTTAGCTATTTTAAACATCTTTTGTCCAACTTCTCCCGTTAAGTATTGATATTCTTCTCCTTCTGCATCTAAATTACAGGCATCTTTGATATGAGCTGCTAAATGTCCTTTTTCATGATCAAAAGTATTTTGAAACTCATCTGCAGAGGTGGTAAGTCCAATTACTACAATTGAACAACGATGTTCAAAACTAGAATATGTTAATCCTACATTGTAGCCACCTGTTTTTAATACTTTTTCTGCTTTCTTTAATTCTGATGCACTACAATTTATTAATTTTAGTTCCTCTAAAATTTCATCCACATAATAGGTCGTAACAGCATAATATACTAATACATACCAATCTCAATCCTCAAGGTAAAAGTTTTGTACAATCATATTAAATCATGTCTTCTCACATTATTGGAGTTCCTGAACCAATACAATCTGCATAAAATCGGGTCATAGGTAATCCATCATATCCATCACAATCATCAATATAATCTTTTACATATTGTAAAAGTTGACGTTCGTCTGTAATAGATGAGTTTCAATAATCCGATTTAGCCATATGAAATACAAACATTACATCATAACCGACACAGTTTTCTACAGTAATATGATGACGTTCAAATAGCTGTTGTATTTCTTCTTTAGGTGTTATGGGCACTTTATGGTCTGGTGTTCCTAAAGTTACAGATCGCATGTTTTTAATAGCTCAGATACATAATTTTTTGTTAAAATGCCAACCATTTAGGGCTAAATATTCTTCCATACCTGTTGGCATTTTATCCTTAATATCTAACCTATTACGTTTCATTTATCGACCTCCACCACGTTGACCCATTCTATAAGAAGAACGATATCCTGATCTATAATTAGATCTAGACTCCATTTCTTCCATAGCTTTTTCGTAACCGTCCTCAAACCCACATTCGTAGGCTTCTTTTTCTATTTTTTCAATTTCTTCTGGGTTATGCCGCATACCCATTCTATCAGGACCTTTGTCCTGACCTTCTCTGATTTCCCAAACTCTCATGTTTATTCCTTTTTTAATTGTAACATCAGTTTCTTATTTAGATCCATTAATTCAGTAATATTTTTGGACATCTCTCCTACTTGAGTTTTTAAAGTGTTAATCTCTATCTGTTGTTGCTGTTTTTCAGCAAATTCAGGATTTAATTCTGATAAAATACGATCACAATTAGCAATCATATCTTTGTGAAAATCTAAACTATTGAGAATTGTCATACTCTTTTGTTTTAGACTAGTAATTTCAGCATTCATAGCTTCTCGACTATCAGAGAGTACTACAGAACTATTACCAAAGTCTGCAATATCTAAAGTCGCAGGAAGTTTTTGATAAGTTATATCTTGATTGTTTATCTTTACTACTAGATCTACTACCATCTCTTGGGGCTGTCCAAACATAGGTTGAACAGGGTATTTTGGAACAGGCATCGATACACTAACTACCGAGCCTGTTTCCAAAACTGCCTTATCCTTATGTAAAATGTATACTATATTATTGGGTCTAAGTGATTGAAACATATTATAATGTCATTACTTGTAAAACATCGGTTAATCTGTCATAATAAAATAGATAGACTCCTGTTCCAGGTAATCCAGCTACTGTAAGATTCGCTCCATTAAAAGTAGTTACACTATTTGTACCTCCAATTTCTGAAGTAAATCTAATAGGAAGCGTTGTTGTAGTACCAGATGGGATTTCTTGATTAATTTTTACAAGCAATAACCCTCTAAATGGAGTATTACGCCCTGCGCCATTTTTAAAACTAAATGTTACAGCATCTGTAGTTACAGACACTCCAGTAGACTCAATTGTAGGAATACCACGTGTATTAACAAACTGAAAAGGATATATTGCCATAATTATAAAATTTTATTAACCCCAATAGTTACCATTTCCATAAAAGCCGTAGCCTAGAGCGTTTATACCATACTGTGCAGCAACACAGGTAGGAACTCCAACAACTGGCGAATATGGTACTGATACTGATTCAGGAAGTTTACATTTAATACTATCTACTTCTCTTTGTAAAGCTGTTAAAGCAGCATTAACTGGAGCAATTGTCTGTGCTTGGTATGCCTGAATTGCATTAGTCTGGTGTTCTTGACTCAGTTGGTTAATCAAAGCTGACTTGTCCTCACGAAGTGCATCAATTTTACTTTGCATTTCACGCATTTCCAATTGACAGAACTTATCATTAATCAGAGTTGTTTGCTGGTCAATTTTACTACCTAATACATTTGTCTGATTTAATGTAGCTAATTGATTATCATAACCCTGTTTAGTAATTGCCTCACGAACATCGCAGCAGCATGAAGCTAACTGAGAAGCTAATTGACAATTACCAGCTTGAATAGCATTAATGATCTGCTGACCACTCATACCAACCTGGTTACCTACTGACTGAATCTGACTTTGAACAGCATTTATTGCAGTCTGAATAGCATTTACATCACAGTTAAGTGTAGTAGCTAACTGACCAATAGCATTTCCATTACCATTAATTGCTTGAAGTAACATATCTCTACCGTAATCGTTATTAATTTCATTAGCTAAACCACGGTTTCCACCGAAACCATTTCCGCCTCAACCCATGAGGAAGAATAAGAAAATAACCCAAATAAATCAACCACCTTCTCCAAAGCCACCTTCGTTATTACGCATGGCTAACAATACACTAGGATCGATTCCTCTCTGTTGCATTAGAGGACCAAGTAATGATAATAATCCGTTGTTACCAGTAGTGTCTCCAAACACATAAGTTTTTTCTTCTGCCATATTTAAAAATACTAAATAATTAAACATTAATTTTTGTTGATCAACAGTACAAAATTAACTCTCACGTGCCCAGAAACATAACGTTACTAATAAAAACAAAAAATCCTCTTAAAGCCTTGACTCTAAGAGGATTCTAAGTATTACTATTTAGTACTTTGTTACTATTTCTTTTGTAACTTTTCTTTAATTTCATCCAAATCACGTTTCAACCAAAACAATTCTTTAAAAACCTGGTTGTTTCAATCCTTTAGGAATCTTGCCTTCACGTACATAATTATCAAATGTAGCTCTACTGATTCCCAAGTAATTACAGGCTTGATACTTACTAAATTTCTCATTTTTATTTGTAACTCGATTTAAAGTATCAATTATTTCATGACATTCTTCAGCAGTCATGTTAGAATTACCTTGATCAATATCGTCAATAATCTTCAACAATAAGTTCTTAATTATATCTAACATCATTAACTAACTGTATTATATAATGCACAATTAATATAAACTTTAGTTGAAATCTTTTGAATACAATATATTTTTTGTTGAGAAGCTGTTCCTATAACTTGATCAATTTCATCAATAGCACAGCTTCCTGTTGGAAGTGTGACAATACAGTCTCCTTTTGTAACTACTATAGCATTTGAGTCTTCATCTGTTACAGCATTAGTAATAGTAATATTACTTGCGGTTGTATTTACATAAATACCAGGTTTACCTGGAGTATCAACTGTTTTTAAATTTTTAGAATAAATATTATCTAAATTTAATGAAATAGCACTTACTCCATTATAGTTGGTATTATTTTTATTTGCAGTAATTGTTAATGAAAATTCATTAGGAGAGTAAGTTGGAATATTGATTTGAGGAATTGTCTGACCTCATTGTCAGTTATTATTATCTAATATGACTTGAGATTGACCATCAGGCTTCTCTCTCTTTACTGAAAGAGATTTAATAGTATTAGTTATAGAACTAATTGTATTCGCTTGTTCTGTTTGTAGCTCAGCTATATCTGCTCCTTGACTTGAACTAAGATTTGTAATCTGCTGTTCAAGTTCCGTTTTCATTTGTGTACTACTAGTATTATAATCTGTGATTTTTAAATAAGGAGTTAAATCAATATCTGTTAAACCTAACAGCTCTCATTTTAATTCTCCATCTACCGAAACGTAAATTCACTCTTCGTACACATTTCTAGTTTCAACACCTGTTGATTCTTTAGGAACTAAATAAATAATATTTGTTTTTCCACTAGATGGTAACTCAGATACTACTTCAAAATGAAGATCTACTAGACTATTTAGTTTACTCTCAAGCTCAGAATCTTTAGCCGATAATGTATTATAATTATTATTAATGTTAGTCTGTAATTTAGTCTCTAAAGATTCTAGATCCGAATCTACATCTGAAATGTGTTGATTAATTTTTGAATCAAGTTCATTTTGAGTTTCAGTAATTTTAGTGTTTAAAGAAGTATTTACTTCATTGATAGCATTTCAGGTACCTCCTGAAATTACTAGATTCTCACTATTCTGAGTAGGTGCCGTATCGGCATTTCTAATTTTATCAAGTACTACTGGCAGATCAACTAAAGCTTGAGTATAATCCTCTTTTGTACCTTCATATCCATTTTCTTGTGCAATTGTATAGGCATCTTTCCCTGGAGCTCCTACAGTTCCAGGGAAGATAACCCATTTTTTTTGTTCTGAATCGTAATGTTTTACACTCATTTTATTATTGTTTAATAAGCTTATACTTTCTGTATTTATTAACTGATTCTTATTGGGGGGGGGTTCAAGTATATGTCGCATTTGGAGCTTGTACACTTCCACTAGAATCATTATTAACTTGGTATATTCCTCCATATGGGTAAGTTGGTCCGCCCATAAGTCCAGATATTGATGTATCTCCTATATTCATACCATAACCTGGTACATCTGCCCCACGACCATCTACATCATAATATGTCATAATTAACGATATATTATCTCGTACAGCTGCGTCAGCAAAAACAGTAAATGATCCATTTTGGGCATCATACGAACAAGTTAATGTAATTGTAGGATTTGATGGGATTCCATTCTGTCTAACTATAGTAGAAGCATATGTAATATGCTGCGAGCCATTTTTAATATACATATATGCTGTAGCACTTCTAGATGATGAACTAGTATTTGCTCCTACAGACACAACACCAGTTGAAGTATTGATGCTAAAATTAGAATCTACCATACTAAACTCAGTATGATATCCTGGTGGAAGTCCGTGATTATCTTCAACTCTTGACCCATCATTATATACAATATCATATGTAACATCACTAACATAACTTACAGACCCTCCAGTATATGGAATATCATTATAACTATATATGTTAATCGCTACGTTTTCATAACTACTAACTGTTCTTGCTGCTTGAGTTACTGCAGAATTAGCATACCAATAATCGCCAGTACTAAATTCGGCTTTAACTGTTGCCGTTGCTGATCTAGTTGTACTTCCCGTATTAGCAGTAGCTGTTAAAGCTCCTGTAGTTGGATTAATAGTAAATCCTGTTCCAGTTACTGAATATGTTAGTGTGGCTCCTGTAGTAATTGTTTTTGATTCGTCACTTGTATAATATTCATAAAAGTCGTAGTCTAAGTTAGGAGATCTTGTTTCTCCAGAAACAGCAAAAGGTGTATCATTATTATAGGTTAATACCATATAAATTAAACTATAACTTTTAATACTATTAGCCTGTTGATAAACTGTTGCAGAAGCTGTACCTCATTGTCCATTACATTTATAAGAATAAGTTAAAGTTCCAACTACAGTTCGATCAGAAATAGTAGTACCTTTACTTGAAGCTGTTATAGGATCAGAATAATTAGATTCATCTATAGTAGGATTAGTTACAGAATCAGGAGATCCTGAAGTTCAAGTAATAGGCTGAGTAATAGTCCCAACTACAGCTCCTTGAGATATAGTTCCTCCTTTCGCAGGGATATCTGCCACACCTAATACTTTACCAGTTGGAGTTCCATAGGTTTTGGTATTAGCACCGCCTATAATACTAATTGTAGAAGAAGCTTGTGTACCTCTGTATATACCAGTGACATTAGTAGTATAAACAGGAGTTTCTGTAGTGCCTCTGTTTGGCACACTAACTGTTAATCCAGAAACAGTAAATCCAGTTGAATTACTTAAAGTAATACTGCAATTAGAAGTAGGATTAAATTCAGAGCCTGTTGAGCCAGAATCAAAAGTCTCAGTAACAAAAAATTTAACAGTATCTAATTCCCCAGATGGAGCTAATAATCTTGAGGCTCCATTATTACTTGTTCACTTGATCACTACAACTCTTGAAGATACATTATTCGGATTTTGATATACATCTACACTACTAGTAGCTTCTAAATTATGACTACGTACTTTTGCAGTAGCAGTAGTAATCTTAGTAGTTGTAGTCTTCTCAGTAGTACCTAAGCTAGCAGCAGTTACTGCTCCTGTTGTAGTGTTAACATTAGTACCACTATAACTTCAAGTTCCTCCAGAGGAGATAGTTTCATAGTCTGTAGATGTATAGGTTACTTTTTGAGTAAAGCTACTTGTTGGATTGACTGTTCCACCAGATGCAGGTATAGTAGCATAACTAATACTTACAACAGGTATAGCATATTCAGCTGTATTAGCTTGTTGTCACACGTCTATAGCTTTTGTAGATGATTTGTCATGTGAAGTAACTTTTGCATTTACTTCAGCAACAACTGTTCTTTCTTTCTCAGTAGTACCTAAGCTAGCAGCAGTTACTGCTCCTGTTGTAGTGTTAGTAGCATTTTCAAATGACCAATTACCATTAGTAACAATCGTCCCAACTCCTGAATCGACACCATTTCATCCATATGTTTGAGTAAAAGAATAAGTAGGAGTTACAGAACCACCACTCGCTGGAATATCAGAATAAGTAATTGTAATTACTGGATTCGCATATGTATAATAACCAGCGGCTTGTGTTAAATTACAAGTTTGAATTTTAGATCCAGATGTAATAGTTATCTGCTTAACAATCGAAGACAAACTAGTATTATTAGGGGCAGCTATAGTTATTTGAGTAGGTCCTTTACCACTTGTACTAGAAGCTGACCATCCACTAGGTAACCCACTAAGTGCTCATCTTTGAAATCTCTTACAATCAATTGATAAGATCTTACTCTCTCCTTGAGCAACAAAAGTCAAGGAGGGAGTAATTTCTAAGAATGCCATTGATTGATTTTGGCTTATAAAAAAATTATTCATTTATATTTTAAAATTAAAAACCAAAAATTTTACTATACTTTAAACATTTTTTAAAAACCAATATTCCTAATAATAGAGTTACTGATAATATAGATACTTGATTAGTAGAATATAAGTTATTTCCTCTAGTTGAGGGTAAAGTTTGTATAGAAGTATATGTTATTTTAACAGGTTCTGGATGTTTTGTAAACGTTGTATCATAACCAGAATTTTGAGTAACAGTACTTGATCCAGAAGCAGTTCATAGTAGTATTTTCATAATTAAAATTTTATTAGTTATGCAGTAGCATTTGAGGTTACTGTAACTGTGGCTGTAAATGATCTCTCAGATCCACTATTTCTACTAGCCGTTATTGTACCATACGAATTAGCTGCACCACCATAAGTAGCAGAATACTCACTTGATGATAACGTTCTGGATTTAGAAGAACCTGAAGTAAATTTACTAATAGCCGTAACACTTAAGTTTGGATAGGCAGACCCACCAGTATAGTCTATTCTTGAAGGTGTATAACTTAGAGATACACTCCCACTAGTACTAGTAATTGCATTTGCTGCCTGATAAACATACATTCACGCTGAAGCTGATTTACCATTTGCTGATCAAATTACTTGTTGCCTCGCTACTGTAGTTTGATTAGACACAACCGTACCTTTTGAGGAAGCTGTTCCAGTTTTAGAACTTACATTAGGAGCTACTGCATTTGTTCCACTAGTAGCAGCAGTAACTGTTGTTTGTGAAGTTGAACCAGATGTATACTTATAAGTTCTTATAACAGCAGTTTTACTTCATGTTTGAGACCCATTTCCAGCTGTAGCAGTTGCTGACCCGCCTGATGCGGGAATAGTTTTATTAGAAACAGCACCTGCAGTAACATTCCCATATGTAGTTACTCCACCACTATCAGAAGAACTTACTTGTTTATTAGCTTCTTGAGTAAGAGTTATAGAATTTGATTTCAAACCTGCATAAGTTGATTGTATAGTTGCACTTCTAGCTTCTCCTACAGTAGTACCTCTGCTAGATACTATTATACTTAATCCTGAAGCAGTTGCTCAGCTTTGATTTGAAGTTACGTTGCCATAAGAATCTCCAACTGCTAATTCTGATCCTGATGTATATCCTCTATATACTGTAGACTTATAAGATAAATTTGCACCTGCTGCACTTACAGAAGACACACCTGACAATACAAGTCTTTTATCGTATCATGTATTAGCCTGTTGATAAACTGTAGTTTGTCCTGTTCCAGATTTGCTATTTAAGGTTACTGTTGCCTTTAGCGCACTACCAACAGCAGTTCTAGCCTTTTCTGTAGTACCTAAAGAAGCTATATTACTAGCACCTCCACTTCATGCTACTGTACCTCCACTAGTTAGAGCACTTAATGTCGAAGTAGATCCAGATGTGTAATTCTGTGTTCTAGACTGCGAGTAATTTGCTGTTCCACTAGTTACAGAACCACCACTAGCAGGCACATCATTACAAGTTACAGAAACAGAAGGAGTTCCATAAGTGATACTTGTTGCTTGATTCCTAATCTGAGCTGCAGAAGCAT
>ENA-ORPD01000049-ORPD01000049.1-human-gut-metagenome-genome-assembly--contig:-NODE-49-length-111905-cov-7.371667_pt1 | contig 111905 bp, 127 predicted proteins | sample MGYA00242143_ERZ509076 | MGnify/ENA primary metagenome ERZ509076 (study PRJEB26280, sample SAMEA2338706) | human gut metagenome | biome: human gut; feature: human-associated habitat; material: faeces... | reverse complement strand
TTTCTCTCGCTTCGGACATTGCCTCGTCTCTGTCTTTCCCCTTTAATGGCAATCCTTCCTTTTCTCCGCCGTATCTTTTTTCCAGCTTTTCCCGCTCTTTTTCGTTGCCCTCTCTGCATTCCCGCGCTGCGTCCTTTTCCGTTAGCCCTTTTTCTCTGAGCGCGTCCCACACCTCTTTGGGCGACTTTCCTCTCGTGTCTATTCCGTATCTCTTTGCAAGTCCGTATGCTATCCTGTTGTTTGCCATTATTTTATCGCCTTTTTCTTTTTTTGTCAATTTAAAAGGCGGTACCTCTTTGAGGTATCCGCCTTTTTTGACAACCTGTCAAGTTGTTCTTTAAATTAAAATATTAAACCAAACTCAAATCGATTCAAAAATCGTAAATATCGCGTCGATGCCCTACGTCAAGAACCAAAATCAAAATTTCGTCATCGTCGATATGACATATTATGCGATAATCCCCTACGCGGTATCTCCATTTCCCCTTGTGATTTGCCGTCAAGGCTTTTCCGAACAATCGCGGGTTGTCGCATCCTTCCAAGCGTTTTTCAATCCAATTCAACAGCATTGAACTCGTGTATTTGTCCAGACGACGCAATTTTTTGAGAGCTTCCTTACTGAATTTGACCTTGTACATCATTCCAGCCCCAATTCCTTTTTGACTTCGGACAACGAGTAAGACACTTCCCCGTCCGCTTTAAACTCTTTCATGGCTCTTTCGTAAATATTAAGGTCGTATTCGTCCTCTATTTTCTCCATAGCCGCCTTGCGGAAAACTTCGGATACGGTCATGCCTTGAAGCTTTGCATAAGCCTCAACCAACTCTTTTTCTTCCTCCGGAATCCTCAAAGAAATATTAGTCATACTTATCACCTCTCTTTTTCGTATTACATTGTAATACATATTATGAGAAGTGTCAAGCATTTTTATACTGTTTTTAAGGGGGCTTTCGCCCCCTCATTAACGTCAGCCGCTTTTGCTCATGGATTTTCCTACTTCGTATTCCGTTGTCGCGGTATTTGCTTTTGTCAGATTCAAAGTTGCGGCAGCATAACCGCTCTTGGTAATGCTTACGTTTGCCGCAGTGTTCTGTCCGACATTGAACGAATAAACGCCGCCGCCCAACTCAGTTACCTGCGGAGTAAATTTGCCGTTTGATACCGTTACGGTTGCGCCCGTAATCGGAGTGTCCGCGCTGCTGTCGGTAAGCGTAAGAATAACGGTAGTCAAACTGTTTTTGACGCCGCCGCCGTTAGGCTTGGGAATATTTGCGACTTCGCGATAGCCTATTATATTAAACGCCGTGTCGTAAACAGGCACAAGTATTTTGTCGGTTTTCTCGGAAGCAAACAAATCCTTCGGCGCGCAGGGGCGTTTACGCACGTCTGCGGTAAATCCCGCGTTTGTAAAGGTCGTGTTGCTTAAAGACGGCGTGCCGATAATCTGGTTGACACGGAATCCTTCGTGTCCCCAACAGTTGATAGGCTGCGCTTCAAGACCTCTGGGATTGCCGGAATGGTCTACCATTTTAACTCCCAAATCAATATTTTCGGCTACTGCGGTGGTATCGAAGGATACGGCTACGCCCAGAACATTGTCGAGCGCGCCCTTTTCAAGTCCGAGATATCTTTCGGCAAGAGTAAATATGTAGTCCACCGCACCCTGCAAATCGAATTGCATAACGCGCCCTTTGTAAGCGTTGCCGACGTAGTCCCTGTCGCTCATATCAACGTCGAATTTATATTCCTTCAACATAGTCTGCGCTAAATCGGAACCCGTCAGAATAACGCCCGAATCACGGTTAATCATGCCGTTTATAAAGCGTGAGCGCGCTATTATGCATCGCCCTTCCGTAGGATACGTATGCGCGCCGGCAATCATGTCGCCGTTGTCCAACGCTGTGTTAAGCTCGTTGAGCAGTTTGCCGAAAGCCCCTTGTTCGGTCATGTCTATCGTGTGCAGGTTGTCCGCGCCGTTAAGACTTCGGTAAATAGAATAAGCGAGAATTTCCGCCAAAATACTTGCCGTTCTGTCTTCCACCACGCTCGCCGCATAGCTTGCAACTCTTGTTGCCACTCTGTTTAGAGGGAGCCACTCCTGCGACATATCGGGGAACAGAATCATCTGGTCGTTCAATTGATTTAAAAATACGGTAAATTCGCTGTCGGAAGGCATCATAGGCGCGTTTGTGTTTATGATGCCGCTATTCCCTTCCGTGCCTTCTCTTCCTCCGATTGACAATGTTCTCGACGAGTTCGGAAAAGGCGTTTCCAAAGGAACGCGCACCACGTCTCCGACCTTTGCGTTGACCGTGTATTTGCTCGTCACGGATTGACCGTTTCGGAAAATTTCACCGACGTAAATTGCTTCGGCTATGGCTTCCGACACTTTTGTGGGCGTCATGGTACCGTCAAGGTACAATGCGCCGTCCTTGCCCGTAACGGGGTCGCCCGTCATCAGGACTTGCCTTGAAATTTTTTCAAAACTTGTAATCGCCATTTATTTTTTCCTCCTATCAGGCGTTGTATCTTGCCATGAGCTTGTCAAGCTCCGTTGCTTGCTTGTCGTTTGCGGGAGCGGGATTGCGCTTTAATTCTGCCAATTCCTTTTTAAGCTCCGCAATCATTTCTTTAAGCGACGACAACTCTTCAATCGCTTTGATTGCCGTTTGATTTGCCGACGTTTCGGGCGCGGGCAGCTCGTTTTTTTCGGGCGTCGGCTCTGCGTCGGATGCGGAAATCTCATCCTTTGCCGCTTCCTGCGCGGAATTTGCTTGGGGCGCAGGCTCGACAGATCTTTCTTCCTTTTGCTCCCGCTCTTTTTCCACGTTCAAATCCTTTAAAAACAGCTGCTTGTCCGTCTCGCTCAGACCTTCAAATAATTTTTTGACCTCTTCGACAGTTACCATTTGTTTATTCTCCTTTTTATTTCTTTTTTTGAATTTGCCGAATATTGACATACGTTCTCCTATGCGTTTTTCTTATAAAAAAACAGACGACAATGCGTCTGACGAATCTGTCTTAAATTTTCAAAGCGTCCACCTCCTCAATCATTACCCGAGTCCTTTCACGGTATATCGTTCGATTGTTGTTTCTGCAAAAATCCTCATATACGCGTTCCAATTCCCTTGCCTTTTCCCAAGCTTTCAAGGCGGATTCATAATCGCTTTTACGCAAAATAAATCCTTTCTCCTTTTGTCTTCTGATTGCGTTTTCCATACGCCGCTGAGCAAAATCCGTTTTTCTCTCGCGTTCAATTTCGTTTGCGGAATATTCGACGGGAGGGACGCTGTGCGGCGTATAAGGTATCATATGATGTCTGCAATTGAACCCGAACAAACCGTTCATATAAACGGCGCCGCTTTTAGTGTATTGCGGAACGTTTATCGCCACGTCGATTGGAATGTATTTGTATCCGTCTGTTTCTCCGCTCGTTCCGTCAATGCTGTAAAGCCTGCCCTGCCACGGCGAACATCGTTCCGAACAATTGGCGTGAGAAGAAACCCATACCAACCTTACGCCCGACGACTTCATGCTTTGGATGTCGTCCGCCGTGGCTTGACGCCTTGCTTCCATTTCTGCAAGATTCCGCACGGAAATTCCGCGCGCGGCGCTTTGCGCGGCTAATCGTGCGGCAATTTTTTTAAAAGCTCCTTTCATTTTTTTCCGATATTCTGAAACAAGCGGACTGCCTATGCGCTGCGTCGTCGCAACATTCCTTGCCTTGGGCGCAAGCCGAAGCATATAGGATTCGGCAGCGACTTTGGCAGGTTGGCGCAACGTCGCAGTCGCTTTGCCTGTTCCCGCCAAAACAACAGCCGACACCTGTGCGTAAACCGTCCTATACCATCTTCTAAAAGCTTTTGCCAACCTCAACTCCGATTCGCGCGCCGTTTTTCCATCCTTAATCTTTGACGCCGCTATTCTGATAACGCGATAAACCGTTTGTTTCGTTTCCTGTTCGGGCACGCCGCTTGTCACGTCGTTAAATACTATTTCCTTTATTTTTGTTTCCGCTGCGGTCAAAAATACGACGATTTCATAATGAGGCTCTTTCGCCGTTTCATTTTTGGTTTTGTAATTTTTAATGTTCATATCAGACTTTTCGACGAATCGAATATATCCGCCATTTCGTCCTTTGCTTCAAGCTTTCTCACCCACTCGTCCACTTCGTCCTGCGACAACTCCGGATGCAGACGCTTGATTGCCTCGTCAAGCGGCATTACGCCCTGCGCAAACTCTCCTAAAATTTCTTCCTTGCTCTTGCCGTCTCCTTTCAAAGAATCATTCCAGGTTATCTCAACCTTACTCTTCAATCCGTAAAACTCCGAAACGTCTGCAAGCATGGCGTTTATTGCTTCTTCGGCAAGTTCGCGTTTTGTCGAAACTGTTATGTCCGTTGTAGTCGTCTCGGTGGTTACTTCCGTTGCCGTCTTGTTGTCGTTATCGTTCAGATGATTTGCAAGAGTGCTTGCCGACAGCCCGACCTTTGCCGCAAGAAGCTCTAAATCCGCGTCGCGTATGAATTTATGTTCTTCTCCCCTTAAATCTGGCTGTATGAAAAGAGGCTGAGGTTGCTTGCCGTCGATTGAGGAATTGCCGGGCAGCTGAGTGTAAAGGTCGTCGTCCAGCGGGTTGTTGACGCCTGCCGCAAACGCTTGGGCATAATCTGCTCCGTTGTGAATTTCTCCGACTTTTACCGTCCGCATCTCCTTGGGAACCAATACCCGCGTGCGCCCCCAATACATATCAAGCTGTCCCATCGACCAGTTGTAGTCAATGCTGTAAAGTATGTCCAACGCAGTATGGATCGAGCTTTCGGAAAAACCCGGCATTGAGTTTATTGCAACGGACGTTTCTTTGTTTTTCCAGTTGTAGCAGCCCAATGTTTTGAACGGAAGCCTGTACCACACATTCGGCGTTATATTTCCGTACAAATCAAAAAATCTCGAACGCGTGAAAAAGTCGAGCTTGGACAAACCTTTTCTATATTCCTCAAACGCGGGATTTGTAACAGCGCCTTTCTGTTCCAAAATCCTCACCCTGAAATAAGGCGCGCCGTTTAGGAAAACCCTGTCTTCTATGCAATAATAATTGCCGTCGTCCACCGTATTGGCGGAAAGATAATCCAAAAATCTCGCGCGAACAATCCCCTGCTTTCTGTTGACCTCAAAAAACGTCCTGTCAACGGAATGCACCGAAGGATAGCATTCTCCCGCGCCCGCAACGACGTTTAAACGCAAAATATTGTTCCCCAGTCGGTTTGCGTTCATGAATCCTTCCGAAACAAGGTTGGAAAACCGAGAATCTTCCGCCCACGCCGTAATAAAATCCACTGCCGGACGATGCTGTCCGTCAAAGCGGAATCTGCCTTTAGTGCACTCCCGAGTCAGTATGTCGCACACTGTTTTGCCCATACCGACCGAGAAAAAATCTCCTTTGTGCAGCTGCAATACAAATCCGCGCGTCCACTCGTCCCACTGCCTGACGTAAGTCTGCTGATAGGTAAGCCACGCGGGAGGCATTTGGCTGAAAAAAACATCGTTTGAAACTACGTTCTGATAATTTTGCCAGCGCGCGCGAAAATAACGCGAAAAAAAACGCCGAAGCGGGTTTCCCAACGGCGCTGCCGACATTAAGTTGTTTGACATTAAATTATTCCTCCCCGCGCGACGGGTACGTCATAGTAAAGTTTGGTGGCATATTCCAAACTGTCTATGGTGTCCTCGCGCTGATTTTTCTTTATATCGTTTGTATTTTCGTCAATCACATAGTTTTCTATATCTGAAATAAGTATTTCCGTATTGACTCCGCCCGCCGTGTTAAAAAGCAAAATATTTTCGGACAACATATTGCGTACGCGTTTCACGTCGCCCCATACGGATTTTTTTTCCACCAAACAGGTAGGCTCGTCGTAATCCTGTTCAAATTGCGCCCTTAACATTTGCCCTCCCTCAGCCGATTCAAAAATCCACATCCGCGGCACGGTTTTTAACATCGGAAACTTGTCCAACATTGCCAAAAGAAAATTATATATCCGTCGCGACTGCTCGGACGGCGAAAGCGCGCCGCTTTCTCCCTGACCGCCGTTTCTGTCTTTGGGACTGTACTCAAAAACGTCAACGACAACAGCCCTTCCCGACGCCATAGTCGCAAGGGCAGTCACGCAGGTGCTGTCGTCGACTGTCCCTTCGTCCAAACCCAAAGCAAGGTCTGCGACACGGTCTCCGCGCGCAATAAGCGCGTATATGTTGCAACAATGGCGCTCGCGCTTGAATTGCGGATAAACCATCCCCGTGAAATTCACGACCTCGCCAAGATACCAATAGCGATAAAAAAGCGTATCCGTATCGCGCATTTTTTTTATTTCCGCTACGGTTGCGGGTTTCAATACGCTTTCGATATCGCGCCAAGTCGTGTAAATACGCTTTGCTCCGTTGCGGATTTTATCTCCGAAATACTTATGCGACCAATGCGTTTTCAGCGGCGGAGGATTGTAGGCGTACACGGTTTTGCTTCCCGATATGAGAAATTTATTTGCTGTCGTTTCGGCAGCGGTGACGTGCTCTTTGTACTTGACTTCGTTTGCTTCATCGAGTATGAACATTTTAAGGCTTCTCTGTTGAGGAGTAAATCCTTTGGTCGCATTTAAATCATCCTGCACTTTGCCGTTTATGCCCGAAAAATAGCACTTTGCGCCTGTTTTCGTACAGGTAATTTCAATAGGAGACAGCGACGTTCTGAAATACCGTTCCAAGCCCATCAACTGAATTGTTGCAAGCATGGAACTGAACACCGTGCTCCGAAGGTCTCCCGACTCTGCGCGGCAATACCAGATGTTGTTAAAGCGCGACTCCATCATATAAAGAACAGCCGCCATTTCATTCGTTGTGGATTTGCCGCTCGACCGTCCGCTCGCCTCTACTATTTCCGTTACCGTTGTTTCAAACAACGGCGCAAATTTCGGAGAAACGTCATAATCAACTGTCGCCCGCACCTTTTTCACCCACGCTTAAATCCTTGAAATGAACATTCAACGTCACGCCGCTGTCCATGCACGAACTATTTGCGGCGGCATTTAAAAATATTTCCACGACTGTTTTAAAAATCCCCGTCACCTGATAAGCGGAAGCGGATTCTATTTCTAAGTAAAGCTTGTCCAACGCTTTTTTTACGATTTTTTGCGCAATGGGCAATCTGCCTTGCAGATATTCGAGCATCGACTTGGTATTCGCGTTTTTTATCTCCGCGCACCGTTGCGCAAAGTCTCCGTTGGAGTCAATAACTTTTTTTATGGTATTTGGCGCCACGCCGTATTTGACCGCAAGACTTCTGTGTGTCGCGCCTCCTTCCGCATACTCGGCTACTATTGCTTTGCAATCTTTGTCCGTCAATTTCACATCGCTTCACTCTCCCGTTTTTTTGAAATAAAAAAGACAAGTCGCTTTGACTTGCCTTTGCTCTGAACTGAATTCTATCAAACTTTTTTACGGCTTCTCTTTTAACGGTTCTCCCCATATATCCTTACCTTGTGCAAAGTATTCCTTTGCTTGTGCCACCGTTATTGGGTTTGCACCGTCTATTTCGCCTTCCTCTAATTCGTCCTCAAAGCCCAAATATGTCCAATCGCAATACGGACAATCGTCAAGAATATCTCCATCAAATTCCGTTCCGCAAATATAGCATTTTACTTTTCCCATTTCTTTAAACCTGCCTGTCTTAAATAAGCGTCTTTCCCATATCAATCAGGAAAGCGCTCTTTCATCATCCGCGTGTATTCATATTTCGCCCTGCCATGACTTTGGGATATTAATTCCTCCCAATCGGTTTTGGTGAATTTGTTTCTCAATTCTAATCCAAGTTGAGAATACTTTTCCGATTTTTCCCAATCACCGTCATAAGCGTAATTACTCCATTTCTCTTGATATTCTAAGTATTTTTCACAATTTGTCATTTCTATTCACCACTCAAAGGATTTTTCTTTATATCGCGTTTACAATTTTTATAAATTTTACCTTCTGAATTATCCCAAATACTATCTTGGTTATGTTCCCTCATAAGCTTCAAAGCCTGTTCTTTTGATTTGACTTTAAAACTTATTTCAGGCTCGTTGTCAAACACTCCGACGTACATCTCGGCGTCATTCTGTTCAACAAATTCATTTGCCAGCCTGTCGTACTCTTCATCCGTATATCTGCTTAAACGTCATAAAAATGTTTAATATCCACATTCCACAACTCATCGGCAACACCAAGTTTTGTCAACTCTGATTCGTCTATATCCTTATAAGTTGTCAATCTATTTCTAAAACAACTATAAGCTGTTTCCAATCCTAATAGATAACCGGCGTTAAAATCTCCCTGCTCTTTTTTACCTTCATCATAATAACGTTTTAAATGAAGTGCAACTTCCTGCGCTATTTCATACCTTTGCTTTTTATAAGAAATCTTCATCTCTTTTCCAACTCCATAAACCAATAAAGACTTAAATAAGAAATTTCTTTTCAAATAAATATTTCTTGTTTTTGCTCATGGTTTTGCCATTTTTAAGCAATTAGTCGGGGAAGCGTTCTTTCATCATTCTTGTGTATTCGTATTTAGCCCTGCCGTTTGCAGTGTCTTTAATCAAATGCTCCCAATCTTCCTTTGTAAAATTATTCTGTAGTTCTTTTAATTTTTTTGAATATTCTTCTATTTTTATTTGCTCTGCATTTTTCTGCCAAAAATAATTATTTGCTTCTTCATATAATTCTTTATAATTAGCGTATAACATATTTATTCTCCCCTTAATGGATTCCTGACTCGTTGTCAAACACGCCGACAAATATTTCCGCATTTGTTTCATCTATCCTAAATCAAATTCATCTACGGTCTCTTGCGCGCTTCCCATCCACATCATATAAGTGCCATAAGCATACCCGCTCGGGGAGAATTGATTTGTTCCAGAAAGTTTGGTTTCTCTTTCCTCGGAATAAAAATATCTCTCAATATCTTTTTGCAGTAATTCAATCAATTTTTCGACTTCTTTCCGGTCTTCTTTGCTCAAAAGTTCGCGTATTCCCCTTTCCGCCTCTTTTTTATATTCCGCAAGCGTCATTTCTTTATCTCCTCATCTCTTATCGACATTGCCGTGTTATAGTCTTGCGACGGTTTAACCCTGCTTTTAAATTCTTCAAAAGTTTCTCGTGTAACCTCACCCGTATATTTATAAAATATAATCGGTTCTTTTTTGTCTCTGTTTTTATCCCACCCATCAGGCGCATATTTCTCGTCGAATGGCGTCCAGCTTACAGGCTCAAATCCTTGCTTAGTATAAAATTCATAAAGTCTCTTTCCAAATGAGTCAAGCCTATCTCCGCCGTTTTTTATTGCATATTCTACAAGGTTTTTACCCCTAATTGTTTTATCATCATCATGCCTGCAAACAGAGATAATATTACCACTCGGCTCTATAGCCACACACGAACCACCTTCCGACACATACAATTTGTCGTTTTTGTAATCTTCAATGTCATGAATATCCACGCGCCATCTGTTTTCGGCAGAAACACTTGCTTTTGCCCTTGTCATTTTATCATAAAAAAAATTGACTTTTGCTTCGGACATTGCCTCGTCTCTGTCTTTCCCCTTTAATGGCAATCCGTCCTTTTCTCCGCCGTATCTTTTTTCCAGCTTTTCCCGCTCTTTTTCGTTGCCCTCTCTGTATTCCCGCGCCGCGTCCTTTTCCGTAAGCCCTTTTTCTTTAAGCGCGTCCCACACCTCTTTGGGCGACTTTCCCGTCGTGTCTATTCCGTATCTCTTTGCCAGTCCGTATGCTATTCTGTTGTTTGCCATTATTTTATCGCCTTTTTCTTTTTTTGTCAATTTAAAAGGCGGTACCTCTTTGAGGTATCCGCCTTTTTTGACAATACCATTATATCACAGGTCGATATGACATTTTATGCCATCTTTTAAATTTCCGAATATTTTTTTATACCCACGCGATGAATTCTCATTGTCTGTCGCCAGCTGTAATTCATTTCAACAGCTATTTTTTCAAATCGTTCCAATTTTATGTAACGCCTTTTCAACACTTCGCAATAAGGATAATCCAGACTGTTTATCTTTGCGCTGATTCGCTCGGCTTCGGCGTTCAATTCGTAAATGCCTTGCGATATACTTGTCTCTAACGCCGCCATTTTGTCTATAAGCGTCTCAATCCCGCTTTTGACAGGGCTGCAAATCACTTTTTCGCCGCTCCTGTGCAATTTCAAGGCGTACAACTCGCGTTTCAGCTCCGCATACCGCTCGCGTTTGGCTTGTATCTCGTTATATATTTTCGTATATGTCCTTAATTCGTTTTTAGATTCCTGTATATCCATTCCTATTGACTTCCTTTAATTTATTCATCCACAAAGCGCCATGACTAGCGTCAAAAATTTTCGTTTCGGAGGGGGTATATGCCCCCTCCTTTATTCCTGTGTAGCAACAAGAAGTTGTTTATAAATTGGTTTGGCGACTACGGAGCTTGCTCCACATAACACCACGACTGCGGCGGACGAATTAAATATATTTTCCCATCGATTAGCTCGCAATATTTCGGCGAAATACTAATCATTACAGCTTTCATTCGTCTTGCTCCTGTATTTCCTTCTCTGGCGGCTTATAACCGTCCTCGCATTCCTTTATTTCGGGATACTCATACGGTATGTAGCAATCGTTGTGCGACACAAGCTCTTCGCGCGGACACATGCAGTATTCGTTGCATGAAGACAGCTCGTTGCAGTCGTCGCAAAACACAACGTCTCCGCGCCACTCGCAGTCAATTAAGCAGCTTTCGCAAAAGTTCTTCATTTCAGTACCTCCTTCATCGGCTCGTCAATTTTACGATTTTTTATGCCCCTTATAGCCCCGCGCAGCTCGTCCACGCTCGCGCAGTTCCCGACGTCTATTCCTCGCGCAGCAGCAACCGTTCTGAGCAGCTCGGGCGACGACAGCAACGCTTTGTATTTTCCGTAAGTCAAACCAAGCGCAGCCGCTTCTCCCGTCAACTCATCCAACGCCGTATGCGCCCTTTTTACCTGCCCGCTGTAAGCCCGTGACGCGGTCAGACTGTCCGTTATTGTTTTTTTACGCATTTTTACAATTCCTCCGCTATATCAAAATAGCCTTTGTTTACGGCTTTTTTCAGACTGTTGGCTTTCGCCGTGTCGTCCGTACCGTATTGCATATCCAGTCGCACGATTATGTCAAGAAGCTTGTCGTTGGTGATTTTGCGACCGTTCAATTGACAATGTTTAATAAAATTCCAAAAGTAGCGCTGCAATTGAGCGCTTACGCCGTTGTCATTCAATATATCCCGGTAGCTCTCTCTGCTCTCGCGCGCGTGCGCGCACGCGATAGATGTTATATTTTCTTTTTTTTCATACATACTTACTTCTTCTATTCTATTCTTTTCTATTGGGCGGGGAACGGTCGTCGAACATTCGGGGAGTATTCGGGGAGCGGTCGGGGAATTGTCGTCGAAAGCGTAATTCTCCCCCTTACCCCCATCAATCGGTGCGGGTATCCTGCTTTGTGTAGGCTTTTCGACTTTTTGCCATGTTCTCCAATTTTTGAAAGCGTAATATTCTCTGCCGTTCCGAGCGTAAAAGTCAACGGACATTTTGGAGCCTATTTCTTTTAGGGTCTTACTCACGTCGACCACTCTTAAACCCTCATCGTAGGGGAAAATCTTACCTTTCAAAACCTTGGCTGAGGCTTCGCCTCGACCTTCGTCGTCAGCCATGCTGAACAGTCCTATGAACAACAACCGCCCCCGCTCGCTTAACTCGCCAAAACTTTCGTCTGTCCAGATTGACGGGTCAATCATTCTTTTGCGGGGCATTACTATACCTCCTTATCTGATTTACATCTTTTTCAAAAAATCCTTGCCGTAAAACGCAATCATCTCGTTGCGCCAGTAGTAATACATCATGTCCGCCATTTGCACCGCCAGGTCGTACTGTGAAAGATTGCATACCGTTTTAAAGCCGTAGCGGTTGTTACACGCCCAAGAAAGCAATGTAGAGTAAATATGCCGCCCTGCGTCGTTGCCCCGTACAGAGGCCGCGGCAAGCCTTGTATGCCGCGCTTCGTAAAGGCTGCGCGTTCCCTCGATAAACAAGACAAACTCTTTTACTCCCGCGTCCCTGACGCGTCTGCACTCTTCTTCGAGATTGTTCCGCTCTGCCGACGTTTTGTCTTTGTTTTTTGCCATGACGTTTCCGTACAACTCCGATATGCTTCCTTTACGTTCGCCCAGCCATTCGCCGCGATAGTCCTTGCCGTCTATTTTAAACGAGTAATCGCCGCTTTTAAAGGCGGTGCGCTCGATATGCAGTCCCATGTGTTTCAACGCTTTTAAATACTCGAAATTTTCCTTTTCGCGGGTGTCGTAAAGCACTGTGGCATTTCTGTTAAAGTAGTCCCGCGCCGTGATTGCCGTCATAAAATAATCCCCCGTTTCAGAAAGGCAGCTCCATATCGTCGTAATCGTCGGCGGAAGGCAGGTCTTCTATACGCTCCTGCACTTCCTCCCGCTTCCGCTCCGAAGCGGGCGAAAGAAATTCCACGTTGTCGGCAACCACTTCGGCGGCTGTCCTTTTGACTCCGTCTCTGTCTTCGTATGAGCGAATTTGAAGACTGCCCTCCACTGCAACCTGCTTGCCTTTTAGCAAATACCTGCAACAGTTATCCGCGAGCGTACGCCAGGCAACCACGTTGATGAAGTCCGTCTGTTTGTCTCCGTTTGAGTCCTTGAAGCGTCTGTCAACGGCAACGCTCATTTTCGCCACGCTTACGTCGCCTGCGGTTACAAACAATTCCGGGTCTCTTGTCAGACGACCTATCAAAAAAATTTTGTTCATCTTTTCCTCCAATTATCTTTTAAAAACGAAATTTCCGACGGCGTCATAGTCTCCACGCCCAGCTCCTTTGCGTCCGATACTACCCCGTCTATCAATCGAGCCATTTCCGACGCGTCATAGGCGCTTGAACCGTAATAAACCTGCACCTGTACGCCTTTTTTCCCGTTTACCTCCACGTCGCCTAGAACCGTCGAGGCTCTCCACTCTTCGCATATGCGTTCCACTGCCTGAGGCTTGACTATGAGGTGCGTAAATACGCCGTAATCTTTCAACGCTTTTAAATACAAGCTGTCTTTATCGGTTTTGAGAACCGCAGCCATTTTGTCAAGCAATACCCACAGATAGGCGTTTGCGTCAAGACTGCGGCGCTTGCGAAACGGCTTGATGCTCAACTCCAAAAGCGTACCGTTTTCCGCCCATTTACGCGCCTTCAAAGCAGTCTCCCTGCACTGCGCGTCGCTTTGCTTGTCTACCTTAAAACAAAGCTCGCAATGCCCTTCAAGGTCATATTTGACAGTACAGTCGGTAACTTTCATAGCGAGTTTCTCAACGTAATTTTAACGCCGTCCCTGACATTCGTGACTTTTTTGTATTGCGCAAAAATTTCGGGCTTGTCCGCTTTCAGTTTTGCAACGTCTATACCTTCTCGTATATAAGGCTCGATATATGAAATTTTTAAAAGGTCATCCTCGTAAGACCTTATACCCCGCTCCTTCATTCTTATTTTCAAATCCTCTTTCATCTCGTCGTAGGATTTGTTATAGTCGTCTATTTGCTTTTTCAACTCGGAAATACGCCGCTCCACGCTTGCCATGTAGGCTAATTCCGTTTTGGAAATAGGAAGCGACTGAGACTTTGGAATATAAATTTCTCCGTTTCGCTCGCACTCGAACAGGCGTTCAACTTCCTCGTCGGGTTTCCTCTCTACTTCGACGAGCTTTCCGGAAATTCCGTTCAGGTGTATACCGTACAGAGTCGCAATCTTTGCACCGGGATTCATTTTTCCAAACAGGTACGCATAAACGGACAGTTGCCAGGCAAGCGCGTCCTTATGCAAAGCCGACGTTGTTTTGATATCCGCAATAAAACGTCCTTTTTGACACCTTCCGACAACGTCTATTGTGCCCGCGACAAGGTCGTCGTGAACTATCGTCTCGCTTACCGTCGGCGTGATTCCGTTGTCCGACATAACGGCTTTAAAAGCGTCCAATTCATCGGTAAAACCTTCCGCGCCGAAATTTATGTAGTCCTCTATCTCCTCGTGAATTAAAGTTCCGCGCTCCGCTTTCGCATCCAAGACATTCTTTCTGACGGCAGAATAATTGGGCGACAAGCCGTGTTTTTTCATAAGCTGCGTGACGCTGATGAGCTGCTTGTCCCCCAGCCAATAAGAGTGGTCACTTTCCCTGAATTTTATTTCCATTTGCCGCCTCCGTCGCTTTCGCTGCCGCTCTACGCTTTTTCACGAGTATTTTTTCCATGTCGTCGACCGTAAGTTCTTCTACGGTCTTTTTCAGATAAGTCGCCACCTGTTCCGGTTTTACGTTAAAACCGTTCAATTCTTTCAATTGTTCTTCGGTCGGCGGCAAAGGCTTGTCCTCTTTTGAGGAAACATTCTCGTCCGTATTTTCTTCGTGGTTTTGAGGTTCTTTAAATTCGTCTGCCTCGCTGTCGCTATATATTCCCGAATAAGCCAACTTGCAAAGTTTAAGCGCTACTCTGTCAAACAATCTCTTTAATCCCATGGCGTAGGGGTATTCGTTTTTGCAATTTTTTGCCGAGACCTCGCCCACCTCATAAATCCCTTGCGCGGGATTGGAATATGTAAACACCAAGCTGTCTTTGTACCCGTCCTTATCTACGGTTACGCACTCAGGCGAAAATTTCCGCTTTTCATCGGCTGCGTCGTTGATTTTTAAGCACCCGTTGTGCGAAATTATTAAGCCCGAGTAGTTCATTTTTGTGCCGGCAGCATTTTTGTTCATTAAAATCCAAAAATCCTCTTCGCCGACTATACCGTGCTCTTTGATAAATTTTACGGCGACACTCTTCGACTGTTTATATTTCGCCGTTTGAACGACAGGCAACTCCTGCCCTGTTTTAACGTCATACTCCCATTCTTTTTCGTTAAACATTTTTTCTTCTCCTTTTGCTTGACTTTTGGGAAGAATGCGGCTATACTTTCAACATCATCGGATGCAAAAAGATGATGTTTTTGATAGCCGCTCTTCCCCCTTATGTTTTGGAGCGGCTTTTCTCTTGCCGAAAAAAGCCTTAGACCAATGAATTGTATTGTTGAGAAATACGCTCAAATTGCTCTTCCAACTCCTGTTTCCGTTTTTCTATCAGCTCTCGTTTATATTGCGCCCGTTCTTTTACGGCATACATAGGGTCGTAAAGCCTTTGAGCCTCTTTTACTATTTCGGCGTTCTCGGTCAAATCAACGACGTATGGTTTGGACATAAATTCCTCGTCCGACATGACTTTGTCGCCGAAAATATGTACTATCTTGTACCTGCTTTTTTCCCGCATATGACACCCCTTAATTGAATGATACTCAAACAATATATGCGTCACCGCTTGTCCGACGTGAATATCATTTCTTCGCCGACAAGTTTCCCCATAGCCTGCAACAATGCCTTTGCAGACGTGACAAGAAAATCTCTCGCTTCATCCGTTTCATCGTCAAGGCAACTGTTCAATTCGCCGTTAATCAGCGAAAATGCTTTTATTAAATTATCCATGCTTAATCTCCTTTTTAACTTCACTGTATATTTTGATTTCAAGCTCTGTTAATTTTTCTAAACCAAACATATCAAGCAAAACTAACCTGTTCAATTTTTTCTTCCACTGCCATAGAATTTCTTTTATCAGCGCGTTCTTGTTTATTCCTTGTCTGTCTGCTATCACTTGCACAAGCTCCGATATGCCATCCGGTACTTTAAATTGTTGTGATTTCATATTTATCTCCTTTTATCCAATTTGGTTAAATATAGTTTATTCACCAATTTGGAGAAAGTCAAGCATTTTTCACCAATTCGGATAAAATATTTTATATGAGCATTTTTTCACAAAGAATCAAAGAACTTCGCTTGTCGCATAATCTATCTCTAAAAGAGGTGGCGCAAATTATAGGCATGAGCCTTATGGCGTATGCGCACTACGAATACGGCGACAGGCAGCCTTCCATAGAAACCATAAACAAGCTTTGCGACTTGTATGAAGTTCCATCTGATTATTTGATTGGACGCATTGACAATTATTGACCGCTTATTGCCGCCTCTACTATTTCATAAAGTGTAACGTCATAAAGCAGCGCAAGAGGTAGCAGTTGCTCAACATTGAGCCGTCTCTGACCATTTTCATATCTATACATTGCCGCCTGAGTCACTCTCAATTTCTTTGCCGCTTCGGCACAGCTTTTGCCCGCCGAAATTCTTAATTCTTTCAATGTCATCTTTTCTTTACTTCTCCATATATTTTGATTTCAAGCTCTGTTAATTTTTCTAAACCAAACATATCAAGCAAAACTAACCTGTTCAATTTTTTCTTCCACTGCCATAGAATTTCTTTTATCAGCGCGTTCTTGTTTATTCCTTGTCTGTCTGCTATCACTTGCACAAGCTCCGATATGCCATCCGGTACTTTAAATTGTTGTGATTTCATATTTATCTCCTTCGTGTACATATTGTACACGATAATTATAAAATACGTATTGTACACTGTCAAGCAAAAAGTGTACAATTTGTATATAATTTATATGAAAAGGAAATGAACATGAACACACGCTTAAAAGAAGTCCGCCTTTCCAAAGGCATTTTAATCAAAGATATTGCTCAAGCATTAGGCATTACAGTCAGCGCATATGCCCACTACGAGCAAGGAATCAGACAACCCTCAATAGAAATCCTCAAACAAATATGTATCTATTTCGACGTCTCAGCAGATTATCTTATCGGACTTACTGACAGTTATTAAGCGTCCTTATCGCTGCATCTACTATCTCAACAGCCTCTACGTCATAAAGTTTTGATAATGGAAGTATCTGCTCCACATTAAGCCTTCTTGAACCTTGCTCATAGTGAGAATAAGCGCTAACTGTCACATTTAACTCCTTTGCCGCTTCGGCACAACTTTTGCCCGCCGATACTCTCAATTCTTTCAATGTCATCTTTTCTTTACTTCTCCATATATTTTGATTTCAAGCTCTGTTAGCTTTTCGGCATAGCCATTTTGAAATTTTTGTGATATAATATTAATGTCAGCTTTTAGGAGGTTATTATGGGCGGATTAGCAAAATATCCACAATTTCCTTTGAGGATTAACCCCGCACTCATTGACAAGATGCGCATTATTGCTGCCGAAAACAGTCGTTCTGTAAATAAAGAAATCGAGCAGCTTATTATCAAGCACATCCGCGCCTATGAGGAGGAAGCAGGCGAAATCACTCAGCAAGATATAGACCGTTTTCTTGAAAATCAGTGAGAAAATCGGATATTATCATCTCAGCTTGGGCATTAAACAAAATGCCCTTTATTTTTGCTACGGCGGAGATAAAATTATAAAGGTCATCATCTACCCTCAACGTCGTTTGTGTCTTTTCCATTTCAAACTCCCAATGCAATTCAATCTTCGTTAAAGCACGACAGCAGTTCTGTTTCCGTCACGTCCAACGCCTTTGCTATCGGCGTCAACAATTTTGCAGGCGGCAGCGCTCCGCACATCCACCGCGACACCGTAGCCCGCCCTCTGCCAATCTTTCTCCCCAGCTGCGCGCCTCTAATATCTTTCTTTTGCAAAAGTTCTCTAAACGTCACTTCCTTCACCTCCCTGTTCAATTGACATAGAATATTTTAATTGCTAAAATTTCAATATGTCTGATATTAAGTTTGTCAAAAAAATGTTTCAAGCCGCCATAAAACATAGCAAAAATTATGATTTAAATAGCTTTTCTATTTACGACTACCGTAAAATGCTAAATCCTAACAATAAAAAACATTTAGCAAAGGTAATCGAAAATAAATTTAAAAGAATTCTTTTTGCTAATTATATTCGTTTAGTTCCACATCACATCTTTCAAGAAAGAATTGTAATTTTTACAGAACTTGCCTACGCAGATTTACGCAATAGGCATAATTTATTGATTTCTATTCTCGGAACTCTTGGCGGCACAATTTTAGGCGTGGTTTTAACTTTGCTATTAAGCCTTTAAAAAATTTTGATTAACATTGCGACTATGCCGAAAATAAGCCCCTCTGCCAACAATGTGCAAATAATTGCGACAACTTGATTTAAATACCATTTCTCTTTTCTTGTTGCCATTACATACTTACCCCATTCTTCCGAGCCTATTTCACATGGAGGCTTTTCGCTTTTGTCGCAACCAATCAAGTGACCAATTTGCGGATTTAGTTGAGCGTAATTTTTAAAATACATCTTAGCTTTCCGCTTGCTTTTTTCTTCTATCCAAACGAACTTTATGTCATGCTCGTTCATAAAACTGCCTATAAATCCTTTCATAACTTTTCTTTAATCCGCAAATTGTTGATTATTGCAAAAAGTATAGTATGCTTTTTGTTGATTGTCAAGCATTTTTTAACGATTTGTTGATTATTTTTTTTTTATACGTTATTATAAAAAAATGATACGATTAAAAGAGTTAAGGCATGATGCAGGCAAATTGCAAAAAGAAGTTGCCAAAGATATAAAAATTAGTGTGCAAGTCTATTGTAATTATGAGAACGGTCAAAGGTCACCGTCGCCGGAAATGCTCTCTAAACTCGCGGATTATTTCAACGTCTCGGTTGACTACCTGCTCGGCAGAGATACCCCAGAAAATGCAAACAATAAAACCGACGAAAAAATAGCGCGCATTGACTTGAAGTTCAACAAGTTGAATAAGGAGCAGCAGGAACAAATCGAAAATTACGTTGACTTTTTGCTGTCGCAAAAAAAATAACCGAGAACAAGTCCCGGCTATTATGTAATTTCATTTTTCCTCTTGCAACAACTTGTCAATTTCATTTTCAATCCTGTCGAGGATTTCCTCCTTGTCCCGCTCCGAAAAGTCTTTCAAAAGAATTGCAAGTTCAGTTGCAAATTTGTCTTTGGGCATAAAAAATTCCTCCTAATTGTATTTTTAATCAATTCGGTTCCGTCCGAAGCTATTTCAAATTAAGAGGCAGAAATACAAATCCCTACCGTAAAAATAGACTAACAAAAACTTGTCGTTTTTTCAACGAGGTTGTTAAAAACTATAAAAATAAATTAAGGAGATTGTACAACGAAATGCCGACAATTAAATTTTTCAGAACAAGTTTTCGTTCTATTACAATAAACAAAGATTGTCGATTTGACGACTCAACAAACGAGGTGAAAAATGCGGGCAGGTTTGCAAATTCGCGTATCAACTCTTGAACAGGCTATTGACGGCTATTCGCTGGCGGCTCAGGAAAAAAAATTGAAGGAATACGCTCAATTCAAGGGATATGAAATAGTCGGGATTTATCGTGACGACGGATATTCCGGCGCGTCCCTCAACAGGCCCGGTCTGCGAAGAATGATGTCCGATATCGAAGCGGATAAGCTGGATATTGTTCTGATTTACAAACAGGACCGTTTAACCCGCAGTGTAAAGGACCTGCTCAATCTGCTGGATATTTTCGACCGACATAACGTGGCGCTTTATTCTATAACAGAAAACATAGATTTGTCCTCCCCTTTCGGGCGCGCCGCTCTAAAAATGTCGGCAACATTTTCCGAACTTGAAAGAGAGACTATTATCGAACGCTCTAAGATGGGAAAAGACCAAAAAGCGCGGCAGGGTGAACTCATGGGCAACGGCAAATCCCCTTTCGGTTACAAATACGACAAATCAATCAAACGCTTTGAAATAGTACCCGAAGAAGCGGAAATAGTCCGCAATATTTATTCCTTGTACATAAAAGGTATGTCAATCAGGCAACTGAACGCACATTGCAGAGAAACTTACAATCACCCCTATTTCGGCAATCCCATGTCATGCAAGGCTATTCTTCACCGTCCCATGTACGCAGGTTATTTCCAATGGAAGGGTGAACTTATAAAAGGCGTTAATTTTGAACCTATAATTTCTTACGAGGATTATTTAAAAGTGCAGAACATATTAAAACAAAATACTTTTCGGCGAAACAGACTGACTTCCCCGTATCTGCTGACAGGTCTGTTGCTGTGCGGCGAGTGCGGAAACAGGTATGTAGGAAAATATAAAAAATCCTGTCAAACAAACAGCGAAGGACAAAGAATACAATATGGCAACAAGTATTACGGATGCACCGCTCGCATAAAGAGGGACAAAAATTACCATCCCGCAAAATGCACAAACAAGCTATGGCGTGTCGATATATTGGACGAAATAATCGTCAATGCCGTCAAGAACATAGATTTTGAAGACATAAAAACAGTCAAATCCCCCGAAGGACTGTTCGACTCTTTGCGCGCGGAAATTGCTGACGCAAAAAATAAAATTGACAAGCTGCTCGACCTGTATATGAGCGACCTTATCACACGCGAAGCCTATGAACAGCGACTTTATGAATACGAGAAAAAAATCAGACAGGCGGAAACGGTAATCGAGCAAGAACAGATAAAACTCGGCGACTCTCCGGATATTCCCACGAATTATCTCAAAGAGCAGCAACTGCGTCTTGACGATATGACCTTGGACGAAAAACGTCTTTATTTAAAGATGTTAATAAAGCATATAATACTTAAACAAGATGAAATTTACATAGAATGGCGAATTAAGTAGCCGTTTCTATGTTTTTTTTCGACTTTTTTACGTCCCTTAATGAAACAACTTTGTATGTTTACCAGCAAGGCAGGCAGGACTATCCCGTCGTCTTCGGGCAGCTGACAAAGCGCGACGGCAGCTTTCTCGTCGGCAGAGAGTTCGAACCCGATTTCGATTGGAGCAATCTCGCGGGCAAGGAAATCATAATGGGCAGACGCGGCGGTATGCCCGCAATGACTCTTCAGTACGTGCTCAATCAGCACGGTTACAGAGACGGCGAAAACATCACCATGAACTACGACGTGCCCTTCGCTCTCACCGGACCGTCCTTTGTGAGCGGAACGGGAGATTACGTTGCTCTGTTCGAACCGACGGCGTCGGAGCTTGAAAAGGAAAAAAGCGGTTTTATCGTGGAATCCATAGGTGCGGAAAGCGGCGAAGTCCCCTACACGTGCTTCGTTGCCACTCAGGAATATATCAAAAACAATACCAAAAAGCTTGAAAAATATCTTGACTGTATTTACCGCGCCACTCAATATCTTTTGAGCCATGACAACGCTTCCATAGCCGAGCTGCTTCTGCCCTACTTTGAGGGCTCGGACAAAGACACCATAGCCTCGGCGCTCGGCAATTACAGAGCAAACGACAGCTGGGTGATTTATCCTTCCATGACGGAGGACAGCTTCAACCGTATGCAGGATATAATGCAGAATGCGGGAGAGCTTTCCGACAGAATTGAGTTTTCAAAGGTCATCGACAACAGCATAGCGGACAAAATCGGCAGGTAACATCGTCAGCCGGTGCACACTCCGACGCGAAAAACAAATATAATGTTATGTGGACTTTTTGCGGAGGTAGAGCAATTTGAGCGCAACGCTTTCTCTTAACAACATCTCGATGACCTACTATACGAAAACCGATGAGACCAAAGCGATTGACAACCTGTCCTTTGACGTAAACAAAGGCGAGTTCGTCGCTATCGTAGGTCCGAGCGGCTGCGGCAAAACCACTATCCTGTCCATAATAGCCGGCATTCTGAAACCGACCTTCGGGGAGGTTCTGTTAAACGGAAGCAAAGTGGAAAAGGTAAACAACGAAGTCGGTTATATGTTGCAGCACGACCATCTTTTCGAGTGGAGAACAATTTACAAAAATATAATTCTCGGGCTGGAAATTCAAAAAAAATCCAGCCCCGAGGCTCTGGCTCATATCGAAAACCTGTTGGAAAAATACAATCTCAAGGATTTCAAAAAGTATTATCCCAGCCAGCTTTCCGGCGGTATGAGACAGAGGGTGGCTCTTATCAGGACACTCGCGCTTGACCCCGACGTTCTGCTGCTTGACGAACCGTTTTCGGCATTAGACTTTCAGACGCGGCTTCAAGTGTGCGACGACGTCTACGACATCATCAAAAAGGAAGAAAAGACCGCTCTGCTGGTGACGCACGACATTTCCGAAGCCATCAGCATGGCGGACAAAATAATCGTACTGACGAACAGACCTGCCTCGGTAAAACGAGTTCACTTTACTCATTTGGAGCATATTTCAACGCCGCTCAAACGACGTGAAGACAGCACGTTTTCCGTGCAATTCGAACAAATTTGGCAGGAATTAAACAATTATGAAACAAAATCGGCAGCTATCGATTGAACACAAAAGGTTTTTGAAAAAAACCAGACTTCGCAAGGTATTGGTCCTTGCTTGCCAGATAGGATTTCTTGTTCTGTTTTTGCTGCTGTGGGAACTCGCCGCCAGGTTCAACTGGATAGACGCATTTATTTTCAGCTCCCCTTCCAGAATCTGGAAACAGCTGGGAGCGCTGTCTCAGACAGGCGATTTGTGGAAGCACATTTTCGTCTCCACAAAAGAAACCGTGCTCGGTTTCCTCATTGCCACCGTGCTCGGCACCCTGGTTGCGGTCGTTCTGTGGTGGTCGAAATCTCTTCAAGACATCTTTGAACCCTATCTTGTGGTTTTGAACAGTCTTCCCAAAATAGCGCTGGGACCCATCATCATCATTTGGGTGGGTGCGGGAGAAAAAGCCATCGTGACGATGGCGGTCCTGATTTCGGTAATCATCACTACAATTTCCATGCTGAACGGTTTTATCGGAACAAGCCCCGACAAGGTGCTTCTGCTCAAAACCATGAACGCCTCGAAATTCCAGATTTTCACCAAACTGGTATTTCCCTCCAACATTCCGACGCTTTTGTCCACGCTTAAAATAAACGTCGGTTTAAGCTGGGTGGGCACTATCATGGGAGAATATCTCAACAGCAAGGCAGGTCTGGGATACCTAATCGTTTACGGCGGGCAGGTATTCAAGCTGGATTTGGTGATGGCGTGTACCGTAGTTTTGTGCGTACTCGCCGCAATCATGTATCTGGTCGTCGCCCTGATGGAAAAATTCCTTGTAAAGTGGAAAAACAACTGAAAAAATCGCGCCCCGTCAAAGGGCGCGCTTTTTTTTCCTTTCGGAGCGTTTGATATAAATCAGAAACGCGGCGTAGGTTGCTATAACCAACACGCCCAAAACGGAAATTAAGGGATAGACATAGCCTACTATACCGGAAAAACCTACAAGGGACACCGCCAAAGCGGAACAAAATACGGCGATTAGCGCAAAAACCTTGGATTTGAGCAACGGCGTCAGCCATTCGACAAGCGGATACGCGCAGGCTATAACCGTCGTTACTATGGAGAAATATATAACCACGCTCATAAGCGCGCCCGTTTCCGAGCCGACCAGATAGGCGTAATAAAGCAGCGGCATTGTCACGGAGCTGTCGACAGAGTTGACGCGCAGTATAATCAGATAAAGCAAAGCGGACAGCACAAACGACGAAATCAGCGACAGCCAAAATCCGTTCGCTTTTCTTTCTCCGCCGATGCCCAAAAGAACTCCGCTCATTATCACGCAGTTCATCGACACGTACAGAAAAGCGCTTCCCGCGCCTCCCTTGCCTTGAACCGTGCCGTATTCGGAATTGAGAAGGCAAACCGAAACGATGAGAACAACGATGAAAGGCACCACAAAATTGCTGAAACGCCTTATTCCCTTCATATCGAAAAACAGAATCAGACCGCATATCGCCGCCGTCGCCGCGCCGAAAACAAAGTGTATGCTTCTTGTGGCGAACAGGGCGGACAGGGTTACGTTTGCGCCGGCAAGCATCGAGCACAGCACCGCAAAATAATTGAAATTGAGAAAAACGCGCGACGCCTTTGCCACAAAAGGATTCGGTTTGTCGGCAAGACTGTTTCCGACGTTGTTTTCAAGCTCCGCAAATTTGCGGCCTATTGACAGAAACACGTAGAATACCGCAAAAAAAACGACAAACGCGACCGCCGAGGACAGCAAGGCGTTTTTGCCGTAAAAATACAGAGCCACCTCTTCTCCCGAGGCAAATCCCGCGCCTATGACGCCGCCCACTATCACCGCCGCGTCGGCAAATAAAAAAAGAACCTTTCTCATGCTGTATTATATTGAGAAAAGGCTCTTTTTATTTGTTTGCAAACAAAATTTCCGTCTGCCGCAAAAGCTTGAAATAATCCGTGTCGAAAATACGCATAAGCTCCTGATCCGTCACGCCTTCAAAGCCGCACGCACGGCATATCACCGCAGCAAGGGTGTTGTCGTCGACGCGGAAATTCTCCATGCCCTCGTCGAGTATATCCGACTGAATTTCCAAAGCTTTGCTTACGATTTTGGACACGAAGTTTTTTTCGTAAATAAACTCCACGCTCATGCGCGAAACGGCGATAATCACGCTGTCTCTCAGGACGAAGGGCAGATTTTTGGGTATGTCCACCCAAGTGAAATAGCCGTCCTTGACAAGATGAAACCTGCCGTAAACTCCCATTTCCATCAACGCCTTTATTATCAGCGATTTGAGATACAGCGAAACTTCGTCCCTTATAAGCAGACTTTTGAAATAAGCCGTGCAGGGCTTGGGCGAGGTGCGGCTTAAATTGGACACCACCTTTTCGTGAAGCTCGGCGTCGTTCGTATATCTCAAAGCCCACTCCACCACTCTGAACAAATCCTCGTCGTTCCATATCCCGAACAAATCGGGCAGCTGTTTGAGCGTCGTCGAATAGCGCTGCGCCGCCGTAAGCGGGATTTGGGGATAATAATCCAGCCGCTTGTAGCGTGAACGTCCGGAATTTTCATAAAATCCGTCCATAAATTTCCGATAAAACCATGCTACGGCGTTGGATTCGTCTATTGTCGTTATGTCCGTGAGCGCTTCCTCGAACTTTTCGTATTTGCCGCAATTGAAAGCCGCAAAACCGTAAAGAAACAGCATATCCAGCTCGTAAGGAGAGCCTTTAAGCAGCTTTTCCAGCCATACGAAAGCCTCCTCGTCGAATTTTATTTCGCAGAAGGTGGTAGCGATTTTAAAAATCTCAACAGGTTCTTCCGTTTCGCACTTTGCAAGAATTTCGGCGTACTCTTTAAGCTCTGCCCTCTTTCCCGCCATATAAAGAGCCGTCACGAGATTGCACAGCGCTACCGGGTCGTCGGGTTTTAGGCTCAAAGCGTCGCGCGCCTTTTTCTCCCCTCCGACGTAATCGTTTAGCAGCAAATCGGTAAAAGCCGTATTGTTTTTGTAAGCTATCTCGTCGGGAAAATTGCGTTCAAGCTCCTCGAAAATGCTTTTTGCGTCGTCCAGCCTGTCGTTTCTTATCAGCATACCCGCCTTTTGCTGCAACAAATCGGCGCGGCGTTTGGTCATGGGATGGACAAGCTCAAGTCCGCCGCGAACCGCCTGTATTCTTTCCGGCTCGAGCGTGATTTCCGCTTCGGCGTTGTTTTCGGAATACAGCTTGAAATAATAGCCGCAAAGGGAAAGCTCGTTAAGCTCCAGATAATTTTTGCCGAGCAAAAGCAGAACGTCCGGATTTTTGGGCTCTTTGCGCATAAGCTCGAACAGCACGTTGTTGGACAGCGCGTAAAGCTCCATATCGTGATAAACCTCGGCAAGAAACAGCTTTGTTTCAAAGGAAGCGGGTTGGTTTTCCAGCGCGCGACGAATCAAAGAGACAGCTTTGACATACTGTCCCTTTTCTATAAGCGCGTCCGCCTTGTCCAGCATAAGCTCGTTGGAGGCGGAAAAAACTCCGTTTTTGCCTTTGTCGTTTCTCATTGAGTCAAGCCGTCTGATTTTCCGTTTTGTTTTCGGTCTGAGCCTTGGGCTGTTGCGTTTTTCTTTTTACAATCTTGATTTTTTCCACGGGATTGTAAATGGAAAAAATAATCATCATGTGGCTCTGCCATACGAAAATCACGTAGAAGAAACCGAAGATTGCGAAAACAGCTATGACAAACGAGAATATTACGTTGCCGAAGGTGAGCAAAAGCAACGCTACGGGAAGCAAAGCAATGATAAATTTGAAAATCGTCGATACGATATAGCGCATCAGTATATGCCACGCACTCTTCAAATTTACTCCCACGGATTGCTTGTATGTGGAATTGACGCTTAAAAAGGTCATGACATACAGCGTCAGAAAAGCCAACGCAAGCCACATAACCACCTGCAACAGAACGCTTGCCCATGCGGGAAAAGCCCTCATGGCGACGGAAGCGTGGTAAATGCCGTTTACACAGCCCACAAGCAGAACAAAGCAAACAACGCACGCAACGCCGTTTTCAACGATTCCGCGCCCGAAAGCCTTGAAAACCTTGAGACGGCCCGTCCAGAAAGAATCCCTTATTATCGCCATGCCGCCGGCAACCGACAGCCCTACCACGGCGCCTGCCGCCAGCATCCACAGCAAAAGCTCCGACATGGCAAGATTTGTGAGTCTTGAAATTTCAGCGCCGACGCCAAGCCACGGCGCGTAGCCGAAGCCGATTGCGTTGCCAACGGGCAGTCGTGACGTAAACTGCGACACCTGTATAAAATATCTGTAAGCAAGATAACCGACAGGCACGAATAAAATCAGCATTAGTATGTTCATGCCGAGAATTTTCAGCATATCGTTGCGGTAAATAACCTTGAAAAAGCCCCAGCTGCCCAATTCGTTTACCAGCTTGTTTACGTGCCCGTTTCTTTCGTTTTTGAGAACAATTTTGTTTTCTTTTTCCATTTTTTCTCCGATTTAAGCGGCAGTCACTCCGATTTGTAAATAATTCTGTGGCAATTTTCGCATTCGATGTAGCCCTTGTCGGAAAGCTTTGACACCAAAGACATGGGCATATCGACGCGACAGCCGCCGCACTGATTTTCGCCCGACAGGCTCACAAAAGGCGGATAAACCCCCTGACTTTTGAGCTTGCGGTACTTTTCGAGCAGCTCCGGCGAAATTTTTTTCTCTGCCTGAGCCATCTTTTTTCTTATTTCTATTATTTCCGGCTCCCTGCTCTTTCTCACCTCGTCGAAGCTGCTTTTTGCCTCGCTGTACTGCTTTTTGGCTTTGGGAAGCTTTTGTCTGTATTCCTCGAACTGTGCGGAGGTATCCTCCATGTCCTTCAAAAGCGCCGCCATGTCTCTGTCTAAAAGCGAAACCGTCTTGCTCAAATCGTTGAATTTTTTGTTGAGATAGTTCAGCTCGTCGAGGTCTATGCTCTTGTCGACGGCGGCGGCGTACTCGGCAATCAATTCCCTGTTTTCGGCATAGCTGTCTTTGAGCTTGTCCAGTCTTAAAGAAAGCTGCTCGGCGTGCTCCTCGAGCTGTTTGAGCTTTTCCTCGCTTTCTTTAAGATATTGATGCAGCTGTTTGCTGCGGCGTCTTTCCTCGGTAGCCCCCAGCTCCTGCTCGATTTTGCGCAGCTTCAAATCCAGCTGCTGAAATTGTAAAATGTATTCATTCATTTTGTACTCCAATCTGACAGAAGGAAATCAAGTTCGGCTTTTCGCTCCTCCACACGAGGCACGTGATTTCCGTCAGCTAATATTTTATCACATTTGACCGTCTCCTCAAACAAAAAATTGTGAAAATCGACGGTTTTTTGTCTTAAATTGGTTTTGCCGTATTTTATTTCAAGCTCGGTAAGGTTGTCCGAGCCTCTTTCGGCATAAATCAGGCAATAAAATTTGCCGTCGAAAAAAATTTCATCGACATGAAAAAAATAATTTTTCGACAGCGTTTCGCGCAGCTCGGGCACGCCGCGCATAGGCTGCAAAACAAGCTTGTCGGGCAGCCTTGACGCCTGCCCGAGAATTTTGGAAATTTCCAGCCCGCCCATACCGGCAATCACCGCGGTATGCGCCCGCCTGCCGCAAAATCCGTCTCCGCAAAGAAATTCGCTTTTGTCAAGGACGCCTTTGCTTTCCGCAAGTCTGCGCGCCTTTTCGAGACTCTTGCGGCTCACGTCGGTAAAAACCGTTTTTTGCGTCTTGTTTAAAAGCAGAGCCGAAACTCCCACTATACCGTGGTCGCAGCCGACGTCGAACAGCTCGTCGGAAACGGGCAGCAGCTCTACGATTCTTTTCAGTCTCGGAGTCATTTCACTCCAAAAAGTCTTTAAGCTTTTTGCTCTTGGACGGGTGACGCAGCTTGCGCAGAGCCTTTGCCTCTATCTGACGGATACGCTCTCTCGTGACGTTGAATTCTCTGCCCACCTCCTCAAGCGTGCGCGCCCTGCCGTCGTCTATGCCGTAGCGCAGGCGCAAAACCATTTCCTCGCGGGGAGTGAGCTTGTGCAGCACGCCGATAAGCTGCTCTTTTAGCATTGCGTAAGCCGCAACGTCTCCCGGCGCTATGGTTTTGTCGTCCTCTATAAAATCCACGAGGTGGCTGTCCTCCTCCTCGCCTATCGGTGTTTCGAGACTGACGGGGTCCTGCGCGATTTTCTGAATTTCCACAACCTTGTCTTCGGGCACGCCCATTGCTTCGGCTATTTCGGAAGGAGTAGGCTCCCGCCCCAGCTCCTGCAAGAGCGCGCGGCTGACTCTTATCTGACGGTTGATGGTTTCAACCATATGTACGGGTATTCTTATCGTGCGCGCTTGGTCGGCAATGGCGCGCGTAATAGCCTGTCTTATCCACCAGGTGGCGTAGGTGCTGAATTTGAAGCCCTTTGTATAGTCGAATTTTTCCACGGCTTTCATCAGTCCCAGATTGCCTTCCTGAATCAGGTCGAGAAAAAGCATACCTCTGCCGACGTAACGCTTGGCAATGCTGACGACAAGACGCAGGTTGGCTTCGCTGAGCAATTTTTTCGCCTCCTCGTCTCCTTCCTGCATACGACGCGCAAGCTCCGTTTCCTCCTCGGCGGAAAGCAGCGGCACCTTGCCTATGTCTTTGAGATACATTTTGACGGGGTCGTCAATGCTTATGTCAATGACTCCCTTTGTCAGCAGGTCGTCCGACACCACGTCCGTCACGCTTATGCCGTTGTCTTCAAGAAACTTGTACAGCTCCGCGTATTGCTCCGGCGTCAGGTCGAATTTCATTTTGTCGAGATTGTTTTCCACCTCGTCGAAGGTCACGAAGCCCTTGGAGCTTACCTCCTTGAGCGCGGTAAGAATTTCTTTCATTGCCGCTTCGTTGAATTCCATATATTTCTCCTTTAGTTATTGTCTGATTTTTGTCGCGTCAGTGCGGACAGCTCGACAAGGATTGAAGTTTTTCTTGCTTGGTCTTTCTCCGCCTCGTATGCCTCGCTTAACGCCTTTATTTGACTTCTGAGCCGAATTTTGTTCAACTCGGACAAACAGTCGGCAAAGTATTCCGCGTCTGAATCGGCATCGTTAAACTGCACCGAAACCAATCTTTTTAGCTCCTCCGAAAAGGCGTCAATACCTTCGAGCGCGTAAAGCTCGCCGAAAACAGGCTGCTTGCCTAAGCTCTTGCATTCGGCAAGATAATCCGCAACCATACGGAAAAAAGGGTTATCTGTTCGGGGAAGGGCACAGCCTGCGGCATAATCCTTGCGCATAAGGCAGCTTGCCAGCACGAAATACATTGCCCTGTCCTCTGCCGTAAGAAAATTCAACAGATTGTCCGCGACGGCATCGCGCCCGTCTAAGACGCCCGAATCGTCCGCCGTTTCGGTTGAACTGCCGCCGCCAACAAGCTCGCGCTTCAACATATCGTAAGAAAGCCCCGTCCTGTCCCTTATGAGTCCGAGATAGGAGTCCTGCTCCACACTGTCCAGAGGCTTCAACACGGCAATGGCGTTTTTGGCAAAGGTTCTGAACGCTTCCCGCTTTTTTTCCTCTCCGTTGACCTTGTCCGCACCGCTTTCCCTCCACGCGCATTCAAGCTTGTAATCGGTGAGAGGAACAGCCGCCTCCAAAGCCTTTTCAAACGCCTCCGCCCCTCTTTTCCTGACAAGGTCGTCGGGGTCCATTTCGTCGGGCATAGACATAACGCGGACGTTCAAGCCTTCTTTCTTTAAAATATCCAGCCCCCTCAGAGTTGCCGCCTGTCCCGCCTTGTCTCCGTCGTAGCATATGTAAACATCCTTTGTAAGCCTCGAAACCAGTCTCGCCTGCTCGCTCGTCAGGGCGGTGCCCATGCTTGCGACCGTCATATCGAAGCCCGCCTGATAAAGGCTTATTGCATCCATATAGCCTTCGACTATTATTACGTATTTGAGTCTCCCCTCCTGCTTGCATTTTTTTGCGAGATTGATTGCAAACAGATTTTTGCTCTTGTCAAAAATATCCGTAACGACGGTATTTTTGTATTTCGCGGCGTCCTCGCCGTTGAAAATTCTGCCGCCGAAAGCCACAACATTGCCTGCCATATTGACAATGGGTACAATTATCCTCCCGCTCAGCGGGTCGTAAGCGCGGTCGTTTTTGGTGACGTTCAGAACGCCCGCCCTGCGTATATCCTCTGTTTTGAAACCCTTGTCTTTCAAATAAAAATTAAGCGAATCCCAATCGGGCGAGTAGCCCATGCCGAAACGCCTGACGGCGGACAAACCGATTCCCCTGTTTTCGAGATATTTTCTTGCGGCAAGTCCTTTTTCCGACATAAGAGAGGCATGGTAAAAACGCGCGGCTTCGCGGCAGACGTCGTAATGAATCTGTCTTTCCTTTTTTTTGCGCTCATAAGCAGCGTCGTCTCCGCCGCTTCTGTCGGGCACTTCCAGTCCCGCGCGTTTTGCCAGCGTTTCCACCGCCTCCATAAAAGAACAGGATTCATATTTCATGATAAATCTGATGGCATTTCCGCCGACTCCGCAGACAAAGCAATGAAAATACTGTCCCTCGCGATTGATTGAAAGCGAGGGATTGCTGTCATTGTGAAAAGGACAAAGCGCCCAAAAGCCTCTGCCCTTAGGCTTGACGTCGATATAAGAGGATATGACGTCCACTATATCGTTTTTGTCAAGCAATTCCGATATAAATCTGTTCCAGACCGCGTCGTTAGCCATTTGCAAGCTCTTACAATTAAATATTCGGCAAAAAAATTAAAATTCCCCTAAAAACCCGTCAATTTTTTCAGAGTCGAAAAAATCCGGATTTTAAGTATCGGGCAAACCGTTCAACGCCAGATTGCGGTTGCGGTATCTTGCGTCGCCGGTTATTTCCTTGCCAAAAAAATACGGCGGCAAAAATTCCTTCGCCTGTTTCTCGTCGTCAAACTCCACCTCGCATACTGCAAGCCCCGACAGCTCTCCCTTATAAAAATCCATTTCTATTTTTAAATTTTCATATCGCAAAATATGTCTTTCTTTCTGTATAATTCTCCCCTTTTTTTCGGGCAAATTTTTTTCAAAATCATTTCCGCCGCACGGCGTCTCCGTTTCTAATCGCGACAGGGAAGAACCGGTGTCCTTTTTCACCGCAAAAAAACAGTCGCCGTTGACTTTGCGATACCTTTCCTCTGTTGTTCCGACCGTCACGTAATATTGCTCTATTTCCAAGCGCTCGGCGTCGCGCTCGAAAAGCTCCTTTACGTAAACGTCGGGAATCAAAAATTTTCTTTCAATTTCCATTTGCGCCTCTTTTCGGAAAATATGCGGAAAACTCTCCCGCCGCTTCGTGACTGTTTTTTATCATCCCAGCGCGACGTCCAACACCATCATAAGGACAAAGCCTATCATGACTCCCCAAGTTCCGAGGTGAGGGTGCGCGTCAAGCTTTGCGTCGGGTATCAGGTCTTCCGCAACCACGAAAATCATGGCTCCTGCGGCGAAAGCAAGCAGCCAAGGCTGCGCGGCTGTCAGATACGCGGCAAGAAAATATCCCAAAACCGCCGAAACGGGTTCAACCGCTCCGCTGCCTACGCCGAAGGCAAACGCCTTGCCCCTGCTTCCCGTCGCCTGCTTCAACGGAAGGGACACCGCCGCGCCCTCGGGAAAATTCTGTATCGCAATGCCCAGCGCAAGCCCGAGCGCCGAAACATACGCAGCGTCCGTGCCAAGCGCGCCTGCCGCTCCGAATGCGAAACCGACTGCAAGTCCTTCGGGAATATTGTGAATTGTGACCGCAAGAAACATCTTGACAGGCTTGTTCAGGGAGGTCTGCGGTCCCTCGTCCTCGTTTGTTCCGCTGTGGAAATGAGGAACTATTTTGTCAAGAAGCACAAGAAAGAGTCCGCCGGCGACAAACCCCGTCGCGGCGGGCACAAAGCTCCATGTTCCCCAGTCCGAGGCTGCCTCGATTGACGGAATAAGCAGCGACCATACGGACGCGGCTATCATAATTCCCGCAGCAAAACCCAAAAAAAGCGTGTTCAGCTTTTCGGAAATTTCTCTTTTGAAGAAAAACACCAGCGACGAGCCGAGCGTCGTGGATAAAAATATCAATGAAAAACCGAGAACGGTTAAAGCAGTATAACTCATATTTACTCCTGTTTGTCGATTATACCACACTCGGACTTAAAACACAAACGCCTTGAAACGCCGCAGCTACCCGAAACGTCGTTTAATAACCGCTCCGCAGCGCCTTGCCTGCAAACCGACAAAAAATCAGATAAAAAAGGCTTATGCCTAAAAAGCATAAGCCCTTGAATTTTGCCGCCGTTTATTTACGGGGATTTCTTATATTCGCCTGTCCCGGCTACAGCCTGCGGAGAGCAAACGGCCGTTTTTACCCCATTTCGGGGGCGGAGCGTTGCTTTTCGGGTACGTTTCTCCCTTTTCGCAACGCGCCGTCATTTTCTTTCCGCGCCCCTCCGTCGTCATCCTGAAATACGTCGGTTTATTCCTGAGCCACAGACCCCACAGGAAGATATTATCCTTCTCTACCGTAACGGTATCGACAAACTCCGTCAGCACGTCTTTGTCCGCCTTTCCGTTTTCGTTTACGGTGAGCCTTCTAAGCAGGTCGCGGACGTAATCCATGTCGATACTCTCTTCCTTCGGGTGATCCTGCGCGCTTGCGAGCATGGCGTCCTTTAATTCCCTGATCTCCTGATCGCATCTCGCCTTTACCCGAATGTATTCTTCCTTACTGATCTCCCCGTCCGCCCGCATGGCAAGGAGAGTGTCGAGTTTCTTTTCCGCCTTTTCAATCCGCATTTGGTATCCCGAAAAATCGCGCTTGCTCTCCGTCTTAATCTCTTTGAGCGTTTCATTCAGCGTCTTTACCGCCTCTTCGATCACGTCTTCTTTATTCTCAATAATATTGTCGAACAGCACCGCCGCCATAACGTCGAGTTTCGTCTCGTTCACGGAAGGCATGTCGCAATATCCCTCGGTATCGAGCCCGAGTTCCTGCCGCTTTTCCGCACTGCCGTTGTTAAAACGCGAATAGCAACTGTAACCGAAATGCCTTTGTCCGTCCTTATCCTGCCGCCATTTATAACGTTTAAATTTAGAACCGCACGCACAGCGCAATTTGTTTGTCCACACGTCGGTCGACGGCGTTACGCCGATTCTCTTCTGCTTGCTCTTTACAAGAGCAGGCACCGTCGTTGACCTGTCCAGCCGCAGATCTCTGCAAGCATACCACACGTCTTCGGGAATGATCGGCTCAAAATCTCCCTTTACGAGCACATAATCTTCTTCCTTGTTATGAATAATCTTCTGATCGAGAAAGTTGTTTCTGTACGACTTATTGTAACCGATATAACCCATATAGGTAGCGTTATGCAGCACGCGCGAAACCTTGGTCGTATCCCATCTGACGATGCCGCTCGCGCACTTTCTTTTGTTCTCGATGAGTTTCCCCATAATCGTCCGCATGCCGTCACCCTGCAGATACCAGCCGTAAATCATACGAACCGTCTCCGCCTGTTCGGGCTCTATGACATACGTATCGCCCACGCGCTTATAGCCGAGAATATTTCCGTTGCCGTAGAGCATTTTATTCATGCGGCTGACCTGCTGCCCCGCCTTCACACGCTCGGAAATCTTTCTGCTCTCATCCTGCGCGAGCGTCGCCATAATGGTAAGACGCAGCTCTCCGTCTCCGTCCAGCGTCCAGATGTTATCCTCTACGAAATATACCTCAACGTTGATGTTTTTGAGCTCTCGTGTCGCCACAAGGGTATCGACGGTATTTCTCGCAAATCGGCAGACCTCACGGGTTACGATTAAATCGAACTTGCCCGCCCTTGCATCATCCATCATTTTCAGAAATGCCGGGCGCTTTTTCGCCTGCGTTCCCGTAATGCCCTGGTCGATATACCTGCCGCACAGCGTCCAGTTGGGATGATACTTTAACTGATCGTCATACCACTGCATCTGATTTTCAAGGGCTGAGAGTTGTGCTTCGTGCTCCGTCGATACCCGCCCGTAAAAGACCATTTTTCTGTCTCTGAATCTGTCCCTTATCATTCGTCCTCCTTCATAATCCTTCTTTCGCGCAGAATCAGTTTTTCCATCACTTCGCCGGGCAGAATGCCTTTTCTGCACAGCACTTTCAGAAACTTCACTGCCACCAGCCGCTTATCGTAATCTTCACTTAATTTTCTGATTACCTCTTTTGTCTCGTTATCCGTCCTCTGACTGTAATTCAAATTCCGTCTGTTTTTGCCTTATAGGTCGCAAGGGTCGGGATTTTTGTCTTTTCTTTTTTATGCCGACACGGCTCTGTCTTTCATTTTCATTCTGTTACCGACTACTCTCCGTTGCCTTGCTTTTCCCGTTGCTATACAGCTCACGCGCATAGCGGAAAGATGCGCGCGGCTCCCCTATCACAAAATACTCCTTATCAATTCCCGATATTACGGGTGTGTAAAGTGTATCGCTACATTCCGCTGTATTCCGTTTTCATGAGCTCATAGGCGCGTTTGATAAAATCCACTTTGGAAATACGATTCTCTTTCAGAAAGGCATTGATCTCAACGAGAAGTTCGCGCGGAATCATCGTCTGAAAATTGCCGCTCTTTTCCTGCCGCTTCTCTTTGTTTTTCTTTTCATACCTTCTCTTTGCAAGCCTTGCGGGCGTATCTTCTTTTCTCGTTACCATAGTTCCGTTCCTCAATTTTCAATTATACATATCAGTGCGCCGATTGCGTTCATGATCAGATTTCCCGCGATCAGCAAGCCTGCCAAAACAAAACGTGCCGCCGCCCCTGCAATCCGTAAAACTTTCATTATTCAGCCTCCCCGTAGATGAATTCGGAAAGAATCTCTTCCTCGATGATGCTTTTTACCGCATTTTCACGCCTGACGTCTTCAAGGAAGTTTCCCGTTCTTCGGAAGCGCTCGTCTTTCTTCAGTTTTTCATACATTGTTTCGTAGAGGTCATCCGCCGCCCTGTCGATCGCGTGCAGATATTCGGGCAAATCTTTCCCGAGCGCCGCTGTTTTTACCCAATCGTACTCTTCCAGATATTTTTTCTTCATCGTCCCGTACTTGCCGTACACGTGCCGCACAGGCTTTACAAGCCTTTGATACTCCGTTACCTCTTCCGCCGTCAGACCTTCCGTATCAGACTTTCTTTCCAACTCTTCCTTCGTCATCACTTTCTCTCCGTTTTATGTGTTTCGTATATATACGACTATGTATTTTTATTATACTTATTACAGAGGCTTTAGTCAAGCTGTTTTTGAAAATTTTACAAACTTTTCTGTCTCCGATTCGTTTATTTGCCTGTCATGGCAATATCTTTGTTCTTCAATTCATTTTCATTTTTCCCTCCTTTCCCGTGATTTATAGTAAAAGACATGCGGGTTTCCCGCTTCGTCTTAATCCCGCAAAAAATCTGTTTTATGATTTTTTCTTTACCTGCTTCAAAAATCAGCCTCTTTTCGCTACATTTTCATATTTTTTGATCTGCATTTTTCTCTGTCTCAAGCCCTTTTTCCCTTTTTTTTCTCTTTTTCGATATTTCACCCTTCACTTATAAAAGGACACTTTTCTCTCATCAGTACACGGTTTCAGGAAAAATTTCTCCCAATTTTTATAAATTTTTCTGCCGAGTTTTCTTTTGTGCGCATCGATATAGCCATTTTTCAGCGCATAAGCATTACCTCCTTTTGATGATAACCCCTTCACTTATAAAAGGACACTTTTTTGCCGTCAGTTCGTGGTCTGCACAAGAATTTCACAAAAATTTTTCTTGTTAAAAGTTTTTTCTTTGATATGCGCCTACAAAAGCATTGAATTGGGGGCCACATCGCAGACAGTGACGCCCTTTTGTTTGGACAAACAAACAATAAAAAGGAGCCCGGCAAACAGCATTCACCCTGCACATTCAGGATTTTACTGTTTGCCGAGCTCCTCACGGTTCTTTACCGAGTCCAACTCCCTAGCAACCGTTAGCAATGTGTACGACGGGCACGCAATTGCCCATTAAACAATCGGTTCCCGCCGATTGAACGAAAAGTCTTTCAATCCATTCTAGCCGAAACAAACCAGCATTTTACTGATAAAGCATCCAAGCGCTTGTAACCAGCGACCTTTGCTTGTCGTCCTGCGGTTTTATCACAGCTCTTCTGACAGCACTTCGTTGATTACATGTTCATTATAATACAAACATACATTCGAGCCAAGATCTTATGCAATAAAGTTTTACCCAAAGCCATGATTATCACACCTAAAGAATTTTTTGTTCAAATCAGCAGAAAAGTTATATTATTCTTTGTTGAAAATTGTTTTGTAATTTGCTCAAACACTATGCTCGCTAGGTACAATATATTCAAACAGATTATTAAACAACACATTTATAGTGTATCCTTTGTTGTGCTGAAAATATTTAGTATGGTCTTCGAAATTTATAGCAGCACACATGGGTCATCTCTGGGACTAAAAATATATGCATGTTCACGCGCTCGTGTAACTGCAACACGCAAGTTTAGAATTGCTTGATCTTTTCTTTCCGGATTTGATACAAATTTATTCTGATAACGCCCTTCATAAACAATGACAACGTCGAACTCCTTACCCTTAGATTTATGTATCGTCATAACATTTATGCCTTGCCAATTCATTGTACTTAAAGAAAAATGTGCTCTAGATAAGGCATCTGATACCGCTTGCATAGCACCACTATATGTTCCAAAACTTCTCCAAATTGAATCCAATGCTGAATACAACTGAGAGCCGCGTCGAAGCAACCGCAAATATTTTACATCATCAACAACTCGTTTATAATATTCTGAATTACATTCTTCAAGGATACTCAAAACCTGTTTCCAGTCAGTTATCACATTTCCATAAAATTGTAGTGCATTAATTGAATCTACTGTTTTTTTAGTATCGGCAATAAGTAATTCACGATTTTTTCCTCTAATCATTTTAGTTGTTATATACTGGTTTAAAGCTAATGTTATCTCTTTGTCTGTTTGCGAAGTTGAACCATTTACACCTTTCCGACCAAGGATATGCTCTATCAATGGATTTAGTAAGTGTATCTCTTCACATTGTTTCTTAGATCCATTTTCTAAAAGACTAGCAATCAATAAGGCTGCCAAATACGCTCCTGCCGTATCTACGGCAACCTCATGCCCAATAGAAGGAACAATCTGTCCATTCGATAATTGGATCGTCTTTTGTAACGTATCTGACACCTCTAACATGAGTGCATTTGTTGGTACCAAAACAGCTAAAGACCACTCGTTTCCTTTAGCTTTGTATAATTGATCCCTTATTTGTAATATACATTCTTTCAAGTAGAGATGGGTATGTGGCCTTTTATAAAAAGGATAAAAACAGAGGCTAACATCTTTATAGGTTTTACCTTTGTTTGCCTGTAGCAACAGGTCATTTCCAAATTGTGTAATGTCTTTTCCATTACTTCTATTATTCTGTTGCCCGAAATCAAATATTTCAGGATTAAATTTTTCAATAAACTGAGCTATTCTTCTTGGATCTGCTCCGCGAAAATCGTAAATCCGTTGTTCGGGATCCGCCATAGCAATCAATCGAGAACTAGTACCAAGAGTTTTTATCAGCTTCCATTCATCTAAATTAGTGTCTTGAAATTCATCGAGAATAATCACTGGATACATAGCACAAATGATTTTTTGGAGCGCTCTGCTTTCTGTAAACAACTGTGCGCATAGTTTAGCAAATAAATCAAAGTGCACCAACCCCTCCGTCTGAAATAGCTCCTGTAATTTTTTTATATGTTCATCAGCAGGTATATCCGAAAGAAGTCGACCGGCTTCATGAGGCGGGAGAAGACGTAGAGGATGCTGATTAAGAAGATATCCATGATGCTTAAGTACGTTCCAGATAAAACCGTGATATGTATTTATCTCAATCTGTTGTTTGGTAATGGAAGGAATAAGGTCTCCCGCCTGCTCTTCAACTCTTGAAATAGTTGCTCGTGCAAAACTCAAAAACAAGACTTTCTGCCCTTTTCTAAGAAAACCGCTTTCTTCTACCAATTGTTTTGCCTTAAACAAAGCAATAGTGGTTTTCCCTGACCCAGGGCCACCCATAATAAGCAAATTGGAGTTGGACTGCAAGATTTTCTTGCGCAAATCATCATTTTGAAATTGGAACATATTTCATTCCTCATTGATATCATCGGATGAGCATGCAGAATCAGGATACACGGTTTTCCCAATGTTAATAATGATATCTTTTATGGATCTAGGCATTTCGTCTTCTTCACAGAACTGAACTAATTCTGAAAGCGCGCCGTCTCCCTTTTTATGCTTAAAATATGTTTTCATCGTGTTAAATAGCTCATCGCCATTCATCCCTTCCGAAGGCGTTTTATCAGAAAGATTAGCGGGCCAATCGCCATTTTTTACGATCTCTAATGCAAATCTCAGTAATACAGATTTATCAATTTCTTTAAGTACAACATTCTCTATTCCACGCTCATTAGCTTCAAAGGCATAATCAACAGCCGAAGCAATTTGCTCGCTATCTTTGTCTTCTTGTTTATCGAAAACAGCATAGACTGTTTTCCCAAGCCATTTATAATATTGACCCAATGCTGATACCTGAGTATCTGTTTCAGCGTTTACAAGTGCTATTCCCAGTAAATCAAATGAATAACTTTTTTCAGGATGAAGGCGTTGCATCTTTCTTGAAGCCATCGAGTACACATCATATTCCGTTTTACCTTCAGTAATAAGGACTCGTCGCGCCAATAAAGACTCACAAAATCTACGCCTAAATTCATCCCGGTATTTTTTAACTTTTACTGCTGGAGGTAATCCGGCAGGTTTGGCGGTAAGCACACCTTTATTTCGTGAAATGACTAATATTTGCTCAGGCGAAAACTCTTCCAGAACATATGGCGAATGAGAAGTAAATAACGCTTGCGTTGATTTTTCAATTACACTTAATACAACTCTTTTTTGTATATGTGGTGGTAATGCTATTTCCGGTTCTTCCATAGCAAATATTACATTTTCTTTTTCGTCGGCTATCATTGAAAGCAAAGAGAGAACCAGTGTATTAATAGTGCCTGTTCCCTGATGGAAATATGGCGTCATATATTCCAAACCATCTTTCTTACAAACGCCAGACCCCATAAAGACAGTTAGAACTTTACGCAAGTTTTCACGAGTCAAACTGGAAACTTTTATTTGCGGATTGTCCGCAGACTCATAAGAAACTATATTTGATAATGACTTTTGCACAGATGTAAGTACTTCAGAAATACCCAAATCGGGATCTCCTGCGACAGAAACATTTTTGAGCTGTTCTATAACACTTTCCCACATTTGCGGCTTGATTTCTTTTAATTGTAGGATTATATCAAGTAACGACCCATGTTCAAGACTCAACGCTCTGTTTCCAGTCCTTAACGTTCGCAAATATAAGAAGCCGCATTTACGTTTGTCGGCTTTTCTGAATGGTTCTGGTGTGCTGCCATCTCGTAACGTTTCTGCAAAATACGTTTTCCCTTCAAAGTCATCCTCTTCAAGATTATAGCTTCCTTGAAATACTAAACGTAACGCAGGTTCAACCTCATCTGAATCAGTACTACTTGCAGGGGGACCACTAATAATCGCATTTGTTTTTTTATCCCACCATTCAATATGATTTCCAAAGTATATTTTTTGATCATTGTTAAGCCCTGTAACTATAACTTCAATATCAATTTGTACAGGCGTGCCATCTTTTAAATATTCCCCTGCATAAAAATCGTGTTCATCAATAACGGGATATCTTGTAAGACGGTCAGGCCCCATTACTAAATCAATAGCTTCAAACAATGTTGATTTCCCAGAATTATTGTCGCCAACAAGCACTACATTTTTGTTTATAAAAATAGAGGCATTTTTGATTCCTCTGAAGTTTGAAATTTTTATATTACAGATATTCATCCTTTTCCCTCCGGTCTGCTTTTGTTATTCCTTAAGATATCAGATATGCAGATTAAACATCAGGGGATCAACCCTTGCGTTGTTGTATTCGAACTGATGTAACGTAAAATTGAAAACAGCTTTTGCCTTGTGCACGATCCTGTGGTGATCTGGACACAAAATAACAATATTCCCAGGATTGTTATTTGCTGTTTTACAAAAATACTCGATATGGTGCGCCTCGGAAACATCGACACCATACATAACCGTCGCTGTTGCTCCGCAAATCTGGCATTTGTAACGATACAGCGCTTTTAAAGATTTCTGAACATTATTATCAAAAATTCTTGCGTTATAACTTCCCGTCTTTTTTACCACTTTTGCAGCGGAGTCGTTCTGATTAAGGATCTGTTCTATCTCTTCTTCTGTAAATTGCGTAAGAATCTCTCTCTGCTTCGGAGCAGGCTCCGTGACGGTAATCGGCACACTGTCATCGTTCATCAGGTCTTCAACAATCCCCGTTAATTCCTCGAATGTATAATTTTTTAGTTCATTGTGCATCAGCACAACGCCCGGCGCCGGGGAACGCTTATGCCACCCCTTCCGGGCGCTTCCTGTTAATACATCAAACTCATCACGTCGCAATTTCATATAGCTGTCCGGCTTGCCGAATTTCATAGATATATCTTCAAACGCGCCCGAAAAAGTATCATACCCTAATTGATGGACGGCGTCTTTATCAAACTTTGATAAATAATAAGCTATTACAGAAAGCTTTTTATTCAGATCAGTTAACACATATCCTCCTTCATCGGCACGTCTGCCAGGTGATTTCCTCAACTAACGTTTCAAGTCTCATCTTCCGGTCGCTGTGTCTGATTTCACATTCCCAGACAATAATTACATTCCAACCATCATCCTGTAATTTTTTATAATTTTGTTTATCTCTTTCGCGATTACAGTCAAATTTCTTCTTCCAGAATTCAGCATTCGTTTCAGGAAGGACAAACCATTTACACCCTTCATGGCAATGCCAGAAGCAACCATTTACAAATATTACAGTTCTGTATTTTTTCAGGACAATATCTGGCGTACCGGGAAGCCCTTTCACATTTCGCCTGTAACGGAATCCATTCGCAAACAAGTATTTTGCGACGACTTCCTCTGGTTTTGTTTTCTTCCCCTTTATACGGGACATATTGTAACTTCTTATTTCTTTATTATGAACATCCATCAGTATTTTCCCAGAATCGGCTCTGTCTTATAAAGCTGATAAAAAAATCCTTCCAGCATTTTAACCGGAATACTGTTTCCTGCCATTCTGATTATTTTATCACGCGGAAATAATTTGCTTTTTACTCTCTGCTCCGGATTGTTAGCCTGAAGGCGCTCATAATCTTCATCGGTAAATCCCATGAACAACAAGCATTCTCTCGGTGTCAGATATCTGAACTTTCCGCGTCCTTCCACTCCGCTGTCAAAATACACATTACCGGAATTAGGGTGCCTGTCCTGTTTGGTGGTAATTGTCCTTATAAAATCCTCTGAAGTAATGCGGCCTTGTTCATCAACTATCTTCGGGTTTTCTTCCCAGATCTTTCTGCGCGAAACCGTATCATTCGGTGTACAATCCAGTGCTTCCTCCCACAACTTACTGCGCCGATCAGCCGGCTGTCTCAGCAGCTGGTTTATGGTAACAGGCGAATAAAACCTGGATTTTCTGTAATCACTCAATATTTTCGTTTCATCCGATCCCCAAGAATCAAAGAATGCTTTTATCTCTTTTTTTAACGACTCGTTCTGACCGACGAAAACGCTCATCATCAGCAGACGCGGACGATTCTGCGGTAATCCGTAATTTCTTGCATTGACCGGCATATATTTACTGACATAGCCGATCTCTTCAAGTTCATTGATCCATTTTTCAAAATTTTCTTTGTGCCTTGGAGATAACAGAGTAGGAACGTTTTCCATTATCAGATAACGAGGCAATACTTTTCCCAAGTTCTTCATTTCTGTCAGGATCCGTCCTACCTGCCATAACAGGCTTGATCTGCTACCCGAGTCAATATCAATGCCCTTATTATAGCCATGAAATGCTCCTACGTTAGAAAGATCCTGACAAGGGAAGGAATATGTAAGGATATCCGTATTGTCCGGCATCTGTTCGCCATGCACCCTGCTGATATCGACCAGATTTCTCGTACGCTTTATTGCAGATAGCATCCGTCTTAAAACAATCTCGCTGTAACCCCGCAAAGTCAGATAATTCATCGGCTCCTTTCCGTTGTTGCTGAGGGTATATTTACTCAGGATAGCCAGTAACTGTTTTTTGTTCAGAGACTCCACTTCCGGAAGAATCTCATAGCTTTCATGAATTGCATCATAGGCAATAAATGCGTGTAAATCCCATTCGCATGTTGCCTGAACATTTATATTGATTCCGATATTTTTCAAGGCACGTGCCTGACTGCCTATACCACTGAAAAACTCAACAATGTTGTAAATATTCTTCATTATATCTTACTCGCTGTTTATTAAACAAGCACTCCGCTGTTTTCTAATTTCTGTCGTATTTTCCAGATCAGTTTGGCCTGCTTTGGTGTGGCAATACGCGGCCTCGCTGTATCGATAGAAGCAGCAATATTCAGCAGATCCAATTCCATTGGCGAAAGAATCTTTCTCTTAACTCCTTCCGCAATCAGATTTCGCCAATACTCACCGCCTAACGAAACTATTTCCATTTCAACATTCAGTTCTTTACCAAGTTTTTCTGACTTGATTTCAGACTTCATACTTTCTTCCATTACAGCCAAAGGCATCAGATCATCTGTAAATTCCTTTGAAAAGCTCAACGGGACTTCCATGTATCTTTTCCATGTTTCCTCTTTTTTACAGTACTCCGTAACAATAACGCCATATGATTTCTGAATAAATTCATTGGTAATCTGCGCCACTCTGTTTATTTCTCTGGCCAGAGACGGATATAGCTCCTGTTTTTTCCAGATACGATCATAATCCAAGGAAAATCCATCCGGTATTGCACTTATTATCTTGGATATGGTATACGGGACAATATTCAGCTTATATCCGCCTACATTATACCAGTCTGATTTGTTGACAATGCGGTCTGTTTCCCTGTAAAGAATCGTATAGGAAATACATCTTCTGAAAAATTCCGTGTTAAAATATTCGCTTTGAGTCTGATACTTCTTGTCAATTATCTCCGCAAAAAATTTCATGACTTTCTGCGAGCCGGCGCTGACTCTGTCCGGACGCAACAGCTCAGCAGCAGTATAATATTTTGCCAGTTCTTCCTTTTTCACAACCTGATTTTTAGGATACTTCTTCCTGAAATTTTCTATATCACTTTTCTTATAAAGCTTGAACTGTTCCTGTTCATATTTCCCGCGCGACCGCTCATAATACCAATATGTACCATGCAGACTTCCGTCTTTAGCCGGGGCAGGAGTATGGACGGACAGTGATGCCATTGTCCTGTGAAAAGGATGATTGGAGAAAAAATCCGCATCTGTCACGGTATTCTGACTGTTTGCATACTTAGATATGTTCTGTATCATAGTATCGTAATCGTCGTTCTTGACTACGGTCAGTTTCATCGGAACAAATATATTATCCAGAGACAACTTGTCTTTCAATACCGCTGAAGTAAGCGAAGCCGTCGTCTGCCCTCCGTTAATAATCTGGAGATCTTCTATCTCAACTATCTTATGTCCGTCAGGCGACAAAACAATTTTTGAGGCTGTGCAGGCAATTCCGTTGTTATAGGTAAAAAACTTAGTGGGTTCTGTTCTTATTGTATTTCTTATTCCTTTATTGATTTTTCCTCTGTTGCTCAGGAATGCCCGGATATTCCCCTCCAGCAGATGAGGTCCGTGTTCATAATAAATTTTATGCAGAAATTCTCCCGGCACAATCGCAAGATACGCGTCGTAATCAACATTATCAACCATTTCAGCTTTTATGCACGGAATCCCGTCAATTCCGTATTTTTCAGTCCTGATGATAATCGGTTCGCGCTCTCTGCCCGACTGATATAACTCAAATAATCTTTGCGTGCCCCATATATTCAGACTGACTTTTTTATTCAGAAACACAAAGGGCGGCAACTCCCTGACCGCATTGCTGATATCTTGATTGGTAACAATAATCAGCTTGATCTTATCAATAGATTCGTCATTTTCAAGATTAACATAATCAATATGCATCCTTCTGGCGATATCTTTCCCTATCTTCAGAACGTCATCGTAAAGATCAAAATATTTATCTAACGTCCCCTCATACGCCTCTTCCAGAAAATTGAGCATTCTTGTCTGGATTCTGTTGATATCCGTAAGAGTCAACGTTTCAGTCAGAGAATCCTTAAATTCGTTTGAAATGAGAACTACAGATTTATCTGCCTCATCAAAAGCAATCGCGTCAAAGGACATAATACGATTGTTCCTGCCCTTTTTATTTACAACCATAGGTTGGGGATCAATTAATTCCCCCATCGCGACAAGCTTGCCAAGTATGTCTGTAAGAAAATAATCGTTATATGTCGTTCCTTCTATCTGCGCTTCAAGATGAATATCTTCGAGATATTCACTTTTATACTCTTCATATGTAATTTCCATATCATCATATCTCCCTGAATTTTTCTATAGCAGACAGTTCAATTTCATATTTTACCTTTATTATCCCGCGGGGCAGATTCTCATACCTGATTCTCGGAAAATCTTCGGTCACCCTGTACGTGTCTGATTTAACCACATTATAAACATAGTTATCATACACTTCATTAAAGACATATCCGGCTTCCGCCAGTTTATCCGCAAAAAGGTCTCTGTCAGTATCCAATGCAAACGATGTCATTATTTCCGTAGCCAACGCGTTCAAGGAACATCCTTTAAATTCCGGACTCATTTTTTCCATATGGAAAATGATCAGTTTCCCTTCAACATCTGATTCAAGCTGTTCTACAGATGAAATGACTACCGAAGACTTATTGTTTGAGATTGATTTGATTTCAAACCAATCATTCTTATTTGAAAAATCCTTATGCGTCGGTTCCGGACCGCTCCACGAATTCAACCCGGCAGTCGTTCCATACTTCCTGATAATCGTATCACGCAGAAAGAGCAGTTCGCCAATCAATCCCTGTATCTCTTCTTCGGAAAGAATATCCTTTCTGCCATAAAACATTTTCTTCCAGAGATTATATCTGTTCACAATCTCCACATAGCCGTTCTGCGCCGTACAATTTTCAGTCTGATTTATAATGTCTTCACACAGCTTGTAAAACAAAGTAAAATTTTCTTTCGAATTAAAAGAAAACAGAATACTGTATCCCAAAGATGTCTTTACCTGTTTTATCACAAGAAGAGAATTACCCACAATCTTCACAGGAGTGAATGTGCCGTTGTATCTTAATGTTTTCTGCCCCTGTTCATTCAGCCCCAGATACAATTCAAGAGGATGCTGTTCGTTAACACGCAGATAGGTTGAATTTGCTTTTATTGCTTCAAACTTGTCTTTTATTTCGATGACGTTCATCATTCTTCTCCATAATCATTGTAATCTTCCTGATGCTGTTTCTCATAATAATTGCAGGTTCTGTTCACTATATAATTTGTTGCGCCATCAATTACTCCTTCCTTTTTCGGAAAGCCAATGGCAAAACCGATTAAATATGGCAATTCATTTTTTTTCATATCCAGAAGCATTCTGATCTGAGCCAGCACTACTTCATCTACAGAATTTTCAGCGGTATAATAACTTTCGATATCAACATCATCATTGTTTGGCTGAATATAATATATGATAAGCAACGCATTGCGTCCTTCAACCATATAATCCTGCGCCTTCGCTTTCCCGCCCTGCATTGTCTCAACATTCTTTCTGACCTTAGGACTTAATCCGTTCGCTGTATCAGCAGGCCCCCACAAATGCGCGCGAATTCCGTTAATACGGATTATCTGCTGATTGACGTATTCATCCCTGTTCACAACGTCAAATGCTCTTTTTACACAGGTATCAACAAAAAGCGGATAAAAATCAACGGGATCATTTCCTTTGTCTCCACCCATTATCAGCACATCAAATTTTATATCATCGTGGTTCTGTAAAAAACGACTGATCTGCTTTGTATCAAAGTTTTCATTCGCCTCGTGAACCCTCAGACTGCTGATCAGATCATTGACTCTCTTTGCCGGAATATCTCTGAAGTAAGGATGTCTGACGGAGGAATCCTTCTGATCAGGCTTAAATTCAGTAACAAATTCTTTTGCAAGCGAAATGTTTTCAGCAATTGCAGACAGATCACGGTGAAGGTACGGCGTTTCAAATACACTTCCATAAAAAGACTTGCGTTCAATCTTTGCCTTTGTATTCCGCATTTTATTCGCTGCTGTAATGCCCATTTCCTCCGAATTGTTCCGGACACGGATACCATAATCTTCAGGCCGCTTTCCCTGTGCTCCCATCGTACGGATATCTTTTTTCAGCTGATCAATTGACTCGCTGATTTCTCTGTAATAGTTATAAGAAAATTCAGTAAGGAATATTTTACACAGATCCCCATAGTCATCGCGATACCCGAACCACCGTCCCATCTGCATCAGAACGTCGAATGTCGCAGTATTTCTGTAAAAATAGCTTACACACAAGCCTTCAAGCGTCAGGCCTCTAGATAATGCGAGGCCGCCTATGGCAATCACGCGCAATCCGTCTTTTTCATGTTTTGAGTAATCTACTTTACTGGAATTTCTGGCAGAGTTAACTACTGCGATTTCTATGTCTTTAATTGATTCAGGTAATATTGAGAAAATCTCATCCCAGGTTGCAGATCTCCCGTTCCAGCTGTTTCCCTCATATTCCTCTGCAAAAGAATTATACAGTGAACTGATGTAGGGATTCTTCATATAATCTTCTTTTCTGCAGCGACAGTTCTGCTTAACAGCACGCTTCATATTGTCAAAGTAATCCGTCACAATGTCTTTTATAACAAACTGAACCTTAGTAAACCTCGACATGTTTATCAGCATAGAGCGATGGGTATTTTTATCGATCTCCCTGACGTCTCTGATGGCATTTGCCAGCAGAAAGACATTGATAGCGTGATAAAAGGACTTGAAAAGCTCTGTCCCTACCCATTCTTTTCTATGCCTTAACGGAAACAGCTGCTCGTTGTGATCTTTGATAAAGCGGACATTGCTGTTTTCATTAAAGAAATATTTTTTTGCTCCGCAATAATTAGACGGAGATTCAAGCGAGTAAATAAAATGTCTGGGGAACAGATCGTCAGCCAGCATTTCATCCTGGGTGTTATAGCCGATAAATACATTTGCAAAAGGCGTCGCTGTAAATCCCACATAAGTATTTCTCGCAAACAGCTTAAGTATCTTGCGGATGTAATTATTAATCTTTGTGGGATCTTCATCCTGCTTATTCGTGTTTATACTTGCGTTATCGGCTTCATCATCAATCATCAGCATAGGAGCCGGTATCTGCGTTACAGAGCTGCTTGTATTTATGTTTTTCAGAGAAGCATACAGTTTTTTCAGAACAGATACGTTCTTTTTTATGACAAAAATCATCGGAGGTTCCGAAGGATTGTCGTTAATCCGGTATGTAGTGTTCTGATCGTTTTTTCCTGTAAAATCATTATCACGGCTAGTGAAAGCCTTCGGAGTGTGAATACCCCTTCCGACTCCTACATCTTCTGCATTTACAGAATCATAGCCAATAAAGCCCTCTTCCACTCTCTTCTGCGTCTGACGACGGAGACTCTCAATTGTACCGGTGAGCAAAAATATGACTTTGTACCCAGCATCAGCCGCTTTTGTTATAAGTCCTAAATAATTGGAGGTTTTACCAGACTGTACATCTCCGACAACCAGACCGCGGATAGAAAAGGCGCTGCTTTCATTCGGATTGCCGATGTACGACATCAGTTTCGGCAAAGTATTTTCTTCAAGTACTGAAATTCCTTTTTCGCTGAAATTTTTACTCTGCAGATGAGCTTTATATCTTGGCCAGTAATATTCTTCATAATCAGTATCTTCCTGCAGCTTAGCATACCATTGAAAATCATGCTCGTAATCTCCGACCAGAGCGGCACCCTCATCCTGCCAGATACAATACTGAGATTTGATTTTCCGGACAATTTCATCCTTTTCAACGTCGGTTATTGCAAGCTTTTCCCCATACTGATCAAGCACCTGATCAAAGAAAACGGATATAAATTCATCATCGATCTTTACTGACGAATTTAACAGTTTTGTAGCCTGATAATGCGACCCGAATAACCTTATATATGTTTCGATCAGTTCTTTTTTATCAATCATCAAACAATCTCCTCTTCAGCTTTTCAATGATCTTTTCATCATTAAACGGCGGATATTTACATAGCTTCTCAAACGCAACAATGTCTTCACATTGTCTGATTTTTCTGATCTGATTAAATTGCTCAACACCCAACAAAACCAATGAGTCTTCCGTCTCTTCTGACAGTTCAGTTTCCTGCTTCTTATTACATACCGAAAAGTAAATATCATCAAACGGTAAATGAGAAGATATCGTATCAAGCAATCTCAGAATCTGAGCTTTATCTTTGTCCCCGAAGGAGTCCAGAAATTGTTGTATAAACGGAGAATTATGATTTACGGAAAACAAATCTTTCCCGTTTCTGCTTGGTGTCTTTATCCATATACTTTCACTTGATTCGTCACCAGTCAGCCGCGCACGTTTGCCGGTTTTCTTTTCCGAAATCCTGCATACCTGCATAACAGATTTTCTCAATAAATTCACTATCTGCTTCGGGATAACGGCATTCTGCTTTTTGATATCTATATCCCAAAGATAATCAAGTTTATTCGGAATATCTACTTTGATGCGCCCGTATTTATACAGCTCAGCATTCACGCTTTTTGAAGATAAGCCGAACCAAGTCCCATATATAATCAGACGATCATTTCTGTACACGAAAAATCCCTGATCGTCCTTCAACGCCTCCATACCGCCAAGATACGCTATATCCTCTTTTGACAAGTCATCCTGATGAGGTAAGATATACGTCTGAATTTTTATAATAGCAGTTTTTTCTTCTCCTTTTTCTGTATAAGGAGTTGATATTTCAACGGGTTTCCCCTCATCCGTTTTAAGATTTCTCTTGTGATTGGGAGTTCCCTCGAGAAACGGATCCAAGCCCTTGATCAACCGACCATTTATGTAAAATGATACCGGAGACGAGCTCCTGTTCATAAATCTGTGAAATATAAGAGCAAGGTGGCTTTCGCTTTCATCAATTTTTTCAGACAGATATTCGTACGTATGTCCATTGGCTTTCTGTGCAGCAATATCAAAGTTCTGCCATACAACCATAGTCCCGCGTTCAAGCGAATCGAGCTTCTCAAAATTCGGACATTCTCTTATTTCATCGGAATTCAGTTTCAGACATTCCCACTCTTTAGACAATAATACCTCATCAAGATCCCAGCGATATGCATTTACTTCACCAGCATATTTTGACAGAACGGTCAATGTCCGGCACTGGGATAAAGATGCAGATTTCAGCCCTACGCCGAAGCGTCCCAGATCGTTTTCACCGTAATCATCTCTCTCACTTCCATATTTCATCGCATTAAATAAAGAAGCATCATCCATTCCTTCAGCATCATCCAAAATGGTAATATATAAGTTGCCCGTATCATATGATGGAAAATCAATCCAAATATTTTTTGCTCCCGCTGATATCGAATTATCAATAATATCCGCCAAAGCCGTTTGGAAAGAGTAGCCTATTGACCTGAGTGAATTCATCAATATATCTGGCGATGGTATGTTTCTGATTCTTTCTGCCATTTTCCTGTCCCCTTATTCTTTCGTCAGAATTTCTATTTTTCGGAAATAACTATTTCCATAATGTCGTCCATTGTGCAGTTCAGGGCCGTGCAGATTTTAACCAGTACGTCGCTGCTGACACTTGCTCCGTCTTTCTTCATTTTAGCAAGGGTTGCCTGGCTGACGCCGGCTTTTTCGGCCAAATCCTTAATCTTCATTTCTCTGTCGATTAAAAGTTTGAAAAGTTTCTTGTAACTTGCTGACATGATTGCTTCTCCGTTCGCAAATTTATATTTTTAAGTATAACAGATTTGTTGAATTATGTCAATATCTGTCTAAAAAATTAAATCATCTTTTAATTATTTTTGCTCTTTTTGCAGCTGGTCGCCTTTCTCAATACTCTATAAGGGTGGATATAAAAAGACTGTTACCGATCAGGCAACAGTCTTTCTTATTCACGTCAATCAGATCTGTAGATTGTTTCATCTGCGTCTCTCAAAGCCTGCGTTTTATTTCACCCTGAAATAATAACTTGCCCTGCCGGAACCGGCGCGGTTCAGTTCGCCAAGCTCAGTCAGTTTTCGGAGAGAGCCTTCTACCGAACTTAAACTCAAAGACGGACATCTCGTAAGAATATCCTGCTTTGTAAATTTACCGACAATACCTTGCGTTGCGCGCCTTACCATTTCAATGGCGGGAACCCTGTCAGCAACAATGAAAAATCTGTCCTCAAAATCTCTGTATGCCGACAACACAATTCCGAGAAAATACTTGATAAACGGGATGACGTTTTCATTTCCTTCGTGCCAGCCGATCTGAGCTTCCCGCAAGACCTCGTAATATAAATCTTTGTTCTTTGCGATCTTCGCCTCAAGAGAAATATATTTCCCCACATAAAAACCGTTACGGTACAGCAAAAGCGTCGTCAAAAGTCTGCTCATTCTGCCGTTGCCGTCGTTGAACGGATGGATACACAGAAAGTCGTGAATAAAGACAGGAACGGCTATCAGCGGCTCGACTTCCAGATTGCCGATGACGCGGTTATACTCATCGCAAATTCGATCGAGCGCTTCGGGCGTTTCAAAGGGTGCGAGCGGCGTAAATAATATTTCCGTACTGCCATCCGGATGCGTAGCACTGATATAATTCTGCACATTCTTCGTCTTGCCCGCCATGGGATTGTTCATGTGGCCGTACAGAATTTTGTGCATCTGCAGAATGTAATTCCGCGTAATCGGAATCACGTCGAAATTTTCGTGTATGACGTTCAGTACGTCACGGTAACCCGCAATTTCCTGCTCGTCACGGTTTCTCGGCGTAGTCTTTTCGGCAACCAGCTGTCTGATTCTCGTACTTGTGGTAACGATACCTTCGATCGCGTTGGAAGCCTCAGTACTTTGCACTTTTGCAATCTCCACAAGTTTTTCAAGTTCGCCGGGGCGCTGCTTCAGATAAAGTTCCTGCTTACCGGCCTCCTTATAAACAGCCGCAACCAAACCGAGAATTTCCGAATCCCATTTTTGCTCTTTCAGTTCTGAATAGTTAAACTCTCTCATTCCGTTCACCTGTTTCGCTTGATTTTACTTTATTATTGCTTTTCCCTTATATTATAACCTATTTTAAGGGATAAATCAACGGTTAAGGGTAAATTTTATCAGATTTTTTCTGAATACCTCTGAAATCAAGCGAGCGCTTCAAAAAAACTCTTTTACCAATGAATTTCGGCAAAGGCTTAACAGGATTGCGTATTGATTTTTACACTGATTTTCTGCTTACCGGAAATATAAAAGAGACTGTAGCCGGATCGGTAACAGTCTCTTCGTTTTGTATTAAGTTATATACACCACCATCGTCAAAAATTGATAGCGGGTGGGAAAGAATCAATATAATTCATGATAAGATCATTATTCATTTGTTTTTCTCCTCGCACATAAAATCAATTTGCATCAAAATATTTTCCTTGTCTTAATGGCATTGGCGGTCTACGATTATTTACCTGAATATCTCTGTTCCAACTATTATCCAAGGCTGCAGCCAATGCATCATTAAGTCTATCTTGTAATGAAGCATACTGCTCTATAACTATATAATCCTCATTATCTTCTAATCTGTTGGGGAAAGTAGCGTAGTCAATATTATTTTTACTATCTCTACGATTTTCTAACATAACGGCTAATACACCCCTGCGAGTTTTAATATCACCTTTCAATGCTTCATGCAGCTCCCAATCGACATGTGGACGTGTATAAGTATCTTTACCCACAATACATAAAAGCACATCACAGTCGTACATCCCTTGCAATATTGTATCTTTTATGTACTGGTGGTGTTCGCCATCAAAATTCACGTTTTTAGAGACGGCATAAAAAGGAATATCTTTCTCTTTTAATAAATCTTCAATATATTCCCTCGCTTTTGTATCTGCCCTATGATAGCTTATAAAGACTTTCATATTTCACCTCTATATAAATAGACCTATTATTATCCCAACCGAAACACACAAAATAGGAACATAATAAAATATAATCGACCTTGAAAATATACAATTTAAGAGATTATTATGACGAGTTTCACATTCTTTTGTAATTTTTAATTCAAAATCGATTTCCGCCTCTTCCTTATTGCGCACCATATCATAAAGCTTTCTATATCTTCTCTCTAATTGCAAATAATAAGCATCAAGCAATGCAAATATTAAAATCGGTACTAATACTATTGGAACAAACAAGCCTGCTGTTTTTGGGACAAAGGCAAACATAGCAACGACTAAAGTTAGTGCCCATCCTTTAATCATAAACGAATTCTGCGCCATTCTTGTTATAATTGCTTGTATCATTTCCAAATGTTTTATTTTATTTTCCATACAGGCTTTTACCTCTTATTTTCAAGATGATTTAACAAAGCAGGTGTTACCTTGCTTCTACCCTGAACATTCGTTAGTCCGTGCTCGCGAAGCTCTGCAAGAGGAAATTTATCCTTACCATACTTTTCTATCAGTCTTATCTTCATATACCTGACATCAGGCTTTACTGATAACGTTTTATAAAACTCAAGGTCTTCATCCGACCGATTACCATAAAGTTCTGTTTCCAAAACCTCACATTTGTACATTATCGCTTTATATTCGCCGCCAACATAAATATAAACGGTATCACCAACTGAAGTATTATTTGTCTGGCTCCACTCAATCGTATCAAGCTTTTCAAACGCACCAACAATATCATAGAGTTTAGGATTGCATGGGATTACCCAGCCATCCTCTACTCTTGTTGGATCTTGTCTGCCCTCCACCCTTGCTCGAATAGTGTTCAACCACTCGCCTTGATATTTAAAATATCTGGGGCCCGCAACTCCATGTTTGCTCCCGGAAAGCTCGGTTGCCAAAGCTGAAAGTGAATATCTCTGACCCTGATACTCCACTGTCTTGTCATCCACGACAACGCATTCCACCCCGGAATTAGCCTTGCCGCGATTAAAATATGTAATATTGGCTCCTACGGGTATATTACATTTTGAGAAGGTAAACGGAGACTGACGTTCTATATGTTCTTCCTCTATCTCCTGTGCAAGGTCTTCATCTTTCTTTTCCTGCACGGAAGGTTCCCACAACTTCAACCTATCTCTATGTCCGCCCAAAATGGCTATTGTCTCCAAAATAGAGTAGGCTTGTTCGGGTGACATTGCATAAAACTCCCTTACTCGCACTTTGCCGCCAATATTTTCAATCGAACGCAAATCAGGGTTAAGCTGGTCGATAAGCGAATGCAACTTTTTATCAGTCAAACGCTCCTCGACCTCATACGTCGCATAAACCCTGAACGCAAAGGGGATACACTCACTATTGTTTAACTGCTTTAATCGGGTTTCCACATTATCTGCATAGCCTATTTTGACATATTCCTTGAACGATGGATTCGTTAAAATATAGATAAATCCTTTAGTCTGCATTTTTCACCTCATCATTTATGACATCCATTATGTCGCCGACATTGCAGTCAAGCACTTTACAGATTTTTAGCAGAACTTCCATAGACACGGTTTCATTCTTACCAAGCTTAGCAAGCGTAGTCGTGGAAATATCCGCCTTTAAGCGCATTTCCGTCTTTGTCATTCCCTTGTCTATGAGTAATTTCCAGAGTTTGTTGTAGCTCAACATCACGAGTCACACCTCAACTAATATAATACAAGATAATTATAACATATAAATCAATTCATTTCAATACTTTATCAGCATTTATAAATATAATATTTGAAATTACTACTTCGATTAACTGAAATAACTGCACGTGCGCTATAAAAAAGAGACTGTAACCGGAATGGCAACAGTCTCTTAGTTTTTATTAAGTTATATACACCACCATCGTCAAAGGTTGATAGCGGGTGGGGAAAAACTTTATCCCCAGACGCTTGTAATACTTTTTCGCGGTGTCCGCGTCTACCGTCAGGGTAAACAGCGGATTTTCGGGTGTAAATCCCCGATTAGCCCCTCGGGTGTTTAATGTTCGCCTGCGCTCGTTACCTTTTGCCCTGTGCGAAGAATTGCAGGTCTGGCAGTACGCTGTTATCGCAAGACTATATCCCATATATTTTTCCGCCGTAGCGGTTGTATTCAATTTTAATTTTTTTAAGTTTTTCCCTTATCATTCTTTGGTTATATAAACACCCTTACCGTTAAATCTTGCCATTGATTCGGTCGTAGCATACCGTCTTTTTCCTTTCGATAAGACCGTGCCCCTTTATAATCAATCGTAAACTCCCATACCAACTTTTTCATATCGTTAGGCTTGTCAATTAATTCAAAATTCATATACCAATTAAAGCACGTTTCCGTCACAGGAACAATGGTATGAACGAACTGCTTAATCACTTCCCTATCAATATAATGCTCGGTAAAATCCATTTTCGATAGTAGAAAATCTTCCACCTTTTTTGCAGGCTCTTCCTCCCCGTCTTCGTTTGGAACCATTCCCGCGTCAAGAATACGCCTTTTGCCCAAAAGTTCGATTTTCTCTTGCTCGATTTCCTTTTTGAGTTCCAAATAAGATTCTTTCGGTATTTCGTCTTCCAAGCGCATACGAGTTAAGCGTTTTAGTTTTTCGTCTAATTTTGCTATCTCTTTATCAACCGTAGCCTTGATTTCCGCTGCTTTTTGATATTCTTCAAACACGCCGATTTGATATAAAGACGACACGTTGTTTAGAATATCTTTCTTGCTGCCCCATAAGCCTGCAAAAATATGCCTTGCCATCATCTCTAATTTCCAATCACATATTTCTCTAAGATTACAAGTTTTTGAATCGTCAATCCCTGCTTCAATCCTGATATCCTTAGAACCGTTGTTGAGTTGATTATAGCATTTGTACCCGTAAATGACTTCGCCGTTTTTATTCTTGCGCCACTTGTTTTTGCGCATTTTATAACCGCATCTACATTTTAACTTCTTAGTCCAAACGTCGCCGCTTTCGTGAATACCCGTTTTGTGAAGAACTTCTCCGTTTTCCGTGCGGAATTTGCTATACCTTGTACGTTGCTCTCTTATCTGCTTACACCTATCCCATTGTTCTTCGGATATAATCGGCTCGAAATCGCCTTTTACGTAAAGATAGGTATCTTCATCACGGTTTATAATAATCTTTTGGTCTAAGAAATTGTTTCTTCGTGATTTTAAGTACGCAGGGTAGCCTTTGTAGGTTGAGTTATGTAGTATTCGAGATATCTTTGAATTTTCCCATCTGACTAATCCCGAACTATCCTTTCTTTTACGGCGTATCATTTCGTCACGAATTTGCGAGATTCCTTTACCGGCAGAATACATATCGTAAATCATACGCACCGTTTCGGCTTGTTCTTCGTTTATTACGTAAGTTCCTTTCGCTTTATCCCTATCATAACCAAGAATATTACCGCTTCCGTACAAAACGCCCTTGTCTCTACTGATTTTCTGCCCCGCGCGAACACGCTCGGAAATCTTTCTACTTTCTTCTTGCGCAAGCGTTGCCATAATCGTAAGCCTTAGTTCGCCGTCTCCGTCCATCGTCCAGATGTTGTCTTCTACGAAATAGACTTCAATGCCGTACTCTTTTAATTCTCTCGTAACCACAAGCGTATCAACCGTATTTCTTGCAAAACGGCACACTTCTCTCGTTACGATTAAATCGAACTTTTTCTGCTTTGCATCTTGCAACATTTTTAAAAATGCAGGTCGCTTTTTCGCTTGCGTTCCCGTAATCCCCTCGTCGATATACTTCTTAATAACATACCAATTAGGATTTCTATTCGCCACGTCGTCGTACCATTGCATTTGATTTTCCAAAGCCGATAACTGCGCTTCGTGCTCGGTACTTACTCGTCCGTAGAAGACCACTCTTCTTTGCCTTGCTCTATTAAAATTAACGTTAGTGGGCATTACCATTCCGTTTTCAATCAAGTTAAATCGCCTCCTTTGAATAATTTATTTTGCTTTACTACACTTTCCCCAAACTGAGTACGCTTCTTTTCGATTTTGGCGTATTCTCGCTCGTCAATCATTTCGTTATCACGCATAATTTCTAACATCTTAAACGCGATAATCTTATTTAACACCTCCATATTTATTTTTGACTTGTCGATTTTCTCTACGCTTTGGGCTGTGTAACCGCCTTGATTTTCCACTTCACTATTAAATTTTTTATCCTTTTTTAATTCCTTATAATTCAATTCTCCTTAATTTTTATTTTATAGGGGGTTATCCGCATTTTTAACGGAAAGATAAATACGGATGCCCTATTCAATCATTTTTCTCCTTAAAGGCTACGCCGTGTATTTTTATTTTGGCACAGCCTAATATTCCCGGCATTACGGGTGTATTAAGTATAGCATTGTTAATGCTACATTCCGCTGTTGTCAGTTGACTTCAAAAGTTCATAAGCCTTTTTAATGAAGTCCACCTTTTTCATTTTACGTTGCTTTAAAAACGCATTGATTTTGTCAAACAGCTCTCTTGGTATCATTGTCTGAAAATTACCGCTTGCCGCCTGACGCTTTTCTTTGTTCCTCTCCTCGTACTTACGATTAGCAATCCTCTGCGGAGTATCTTCCTTTCTTGTAACCATAACTACCCCCTTAATCCACATAGACGATTTCGTTTAAGATTTCTTCTTCGATAAGACGGTGTATTTCTTCCCTACGGCGGACATCTTCCAAATAGTTCCCCGTCCGTTTATACCGCTCGTCTTTGGACAGCTTTTCATACATAACGTCATAGAGATCATTCGCCGCTTTATCAACGCCGTGCAGGTATTCGGGCAGATGCCCTGCCAAACTCAACAATTTACCGAAATTATGTTCTTCGATATAGTGCTTGGCAAGCGTTCCGTATTTTCCGTAAACGTGGCGCACGGGTTTTGCAAGCTTTTGATACTCCATAACTTCCTCAACGGTAAGACTTTCCGTTTCGGACTTTCTTTCTAATTCTTCCAACGTCATAATAACCCTCCAAAAAAATATTTATCGTATATATACTATACCATATTTTTGCCTGTCTGTCAATGGGTTTTGGAGAGTTAGCAAAAATGCCTCTCCGCTATTTCAGCAGTAAAAGCACAGAAATAACCGCCTGCGCCAACAAAAGCACGGGCGTTGCCCAGAAAAAGAATTTTCTGAAACCGCTTTCAAATGCGATTTCATCCTTTGCCTTTTCAATTTCCTTTTCCGCTTCCTTTACCTTTTGGGTAAGCAATTTCTCCTGCTGATTCATTTTGAATACGGCGTCGTCTGCGGCTTTGTTTACCCGCTCGTTCAGCGTCTTTGTAGCCGAATCAGTCGCCCTTTCCGTAGCTGTATTTACTTGGCGTTCTATCCCCGATACCGTTGTCGTTATCCTGTCCAACGTTTGATTGAGGTTTCTCGACAACTTCTCGTTGCTCTCTTTCACGTCTTTCGTGAATTTCTTTAAGTCGTCGTTCAGATTCCTCTCGAGCAGCTCGTTCTGCCATTCTACGTTCTTCACTTGCCGCGTCAGTTCCGCTATTCGCACATTTTGCGTCAAAATCAAGTCGTTGCATTTCTCGTTCGATACCGACAAGGCTTGCATTAACAATCCTTCCCGCGCTTGCGCCGTTACTTGTTTTACTTCCTCGCACAACTCCTGCGCCGGCAGGTTGTCCGATAAATCCACTTCTTCGTCCGTTATAGGGTCCGGACTTCTCCCCGTTATTTTGTTTATCAATTTGTTTTAATACCTCCATTTTATTATAATTTGTTCCGAGCTTTTCCCCTCGGATGGGCTTTTGTTTTTGAGGGTGAAGGTAGGAATAATCCTTACCATCCCTCGTGATTTTCACGCCGTAACATTTGTCAAGATATTCTTTGAATTTGTCAGGCGTGGTTGAGTTTTTAATTGCCTCGGCAATAACCTCTCGTAGTTCTTCTTTCCAACTCGTACCGCCTTTAAGCATAATCTTGCGTTCGGTAGCCGTTCGGCTGTTCTTGCCTCTTTTACGGAATTCCGTTTCCGTAAAGCCGTGTTCTTTTCCGATTCGGTTAACTTCGTCTTTCATTGCCACGTAGTCCTTTTGACTGAACTGCAACTTCTTTCCCGTAATCGGGTGAACGGCGTTTACGATGATATGACTGTGCACCGTCTGCGTATCCGTATGCGTTGCTATGACACACTCGCAACTTTCAAACAGCTTTTTTGCGACGTCCTCGGCGTAACGTTGAGCTTGCTGTGCGGTAACGTTATCGCTCCTTGCACACGACAGTTTGAAATGATAGTACTTCCTTTCATCAAACTTATCCCCCTTACCGAACCGCCGTGCCGTCTGCTCGAATTGCTCTGCATAGTCCTCGTCCTCGAAGAGATTTCTTGAAGATACGTATGCCGCTTTCTTCGGGTTGGTGATGTAGGTTATCCCGTTTTTCGGTTTCGCCTTGCTTGCGCTACATTTCAAAAGCGGCATCATCCGCCTCCGATTGCAATAGATATTCTGCGGTATAAATTTTTCAGTTCGGCGATACAACTCTTTAATTCCCGTTCCGTATCTATGTCGTAGTAACCGTTTCTTACCGCTTGATTGAGATTGTTGCCTTGGCGTTTTAACTCTGCTAACAGCTCGCTGGCGTGTTCGACCACAATAATCGGTTTGTCCGTAATCGACCTAATAACAAACTCCGTCATCGTCAGTCCGCTTGCCACTATTGCCCTGTCTATTAAGTTTTTCTCTTTTTCATTCGCCCTGAATATGTAGGCAAATGGTCTTGTTCTGTTGCCTATAACATTTCCTCCTTTTCTTTTTTCGTTCGTTGTTAAATGGGGTCTTAGGGGTTGCCCCTAACGAGGCGCCGATTTTTCGGCGGTATTTGGCAATCCAAATACGTTCCTCGCTATTTGCGACGCCCCAACTTTCACCCCCTTAATATTCAATTGTCTTTTGCCTGCGTTTTAAGACTGTAGGCTTCGCCTTGTCTTTTCCTTTTATCACCTCCGCTAAATTATTTTTGAGTTGCCCTGTTGAGACAAGCTCGGATTTTTTGCCCTGTTCGGGCATAGAAAAAGCCCGACCGTTGTTCACAGTCGAGCTATGTTTTCACGCTCTGTACGAGCGAGTTCTATTACGCCGATTACTCACTTTTTACGTTTTTGCAAGCATTTCCCTTTCATAGAAAGGGAAAACGTTAATTTGAAAGCCTTTTAAGTATCTCCTTAAAGATATGTTTTTTCACTTTTTACCATATTCTTGCGAATTTCTTGCCGTATACAACGAAGTCTCCGTCCTCTTTTTCTGCCACGCAACCCATAGGAAGCGCTGTACACCGAGAAAAATTTTTGAACTGCGGAGTGTTTACAATCGGAGCATAAATTCGCCAGTCAGAAGGGCTATTCTTTTCATAATGGCGCAATACCAATATTAGCACGTTCTCATTCGTTAGCCACTTTGAAACCAACCTGTCCCTTTCTACTTTTGATTCCGCTATCTTATCGTAAACGAGCTCTTTTTCTTGGTCGTCCGCTATACGAAGCTCCATATACAAACGGCTAATCTTTGCCTTACACTCATCGCAAATCTCGATGATTTTATCTCTATGCCTATAATCAGTAGCATTATCCGAAGCCGTTTTGTCAATTATCGTCCAAGAAATGGGGGTGTAATTTACCCTTTTCTTTTTACCTTTTTGAAAGTTGAATTTTTTAACAGCCTGATAGATATAATCCATCGCCGTATCATAAAACTCGTACTCGTTTTCCTTATCCCTCTCGTCTATCTCCTTAAAGAACATAGGCGCAGGACGATTATACTTTTTACGCAGCGCGGAAAGTTCTTTCCCAACGTTCACGTTGTCGTAGGAGCGCTTTGCTTTGTCTATTTCCAAACCAGATAAAACGGCAAGTTTACAAACGTCGTTATAAATATCCAAGATTTTTTCCTTAGGTGCGCCGTGATGGATTTCGTTCCATATGATACTGTTTAACTTTTGAGAAAGGTTTACGATTTCTCCGATTTTGTTCTCGCTCGTATCATGGTCGAGATCGGCAAGCGTTTGACCGCTTTTACTCATAGACGGAATATCGCAAACAGGCACTTTGAAATACTCTTTATATTTCTCAGCAGTCTCCACTAAAAGTTTATCGTCCGTTACAAGCATGGAATCCGAATCATAGTCGCAACCATTTAAACGCTGTTGAATATTTTCGCCAATGGCGTTTACACATACGATATTATTTCCTAAATCGAAGTAATCCCATACCCCGCCGTCAAGGTTATTTTCCACGCAGTAAAGATTGCCCATCGTGATATGCGGTGAGCGCGCACAAAGAAGCTTTGCGCCGTTTACAAAGCGTTTAGAATATATTTGTCCTTTCTTTAACTCGCTTGTTATCTCTTCCCCTGCTATGTATTTTAACAGTTCCGGACCGTTACCGAAAAGCGTGGCATTGGTGCCGTTCAACAGAATATGTCCACGGCGCAAATTACCTTTTAACCCACTTACTACGTCATCACGAAAATTAGCGTATAGAGCTGTACTGTCAAAAGTCGTGTAACTCATTAGCAAGCGAAAAATAACTTCAGCGCGCTCGGCAAGTCCGTCAGGAACTTTCTTTTCTTCTCCGTCCTTTTCTCTTGCATAAGCGTCGGTAAAGTGGTAACGCATAAATTCCACGTCGTTACGGATAAGGGAGATATAATCGAAACTCGGCTTTAATAATTCTTCCGCTTGCGCTTTATCAAGCCCCAACGTATTGAGAAGTTGATAACTGCTTTGCACCATATCGCCGTGAAAAAATTTCGTACTCTTATCCCATTTGACCACGCCGAAACTGCTAGTTGCATTTTCCGCCCATTTGCGGATATTTCCTTCGGACAGACCACCTGCGAATTTTAGATACTTCAAGCTGTTGGGCGTTGTTACCATTACGATCTGACTTACGTCGGTTGCAAGAGTAAATCCCCTTGTTTTCAAATCTTCAAGCGTGATATTTTTATCTTTTATCCACTTTTGAAGTTTAGTACGGAAAGCGCAAGACTTGAAGAACTTGTTGCGCAGGAGCAGCATATGCTTGTCCGCATAGCCGTTTATAAACACGCTCTCGTCCAAAAGACTTTCGCCGTCCCAGATATCGTTGGTGATTTGCGCTTGCTTCTGATCGGCGGTCAGCTTCCCGTCCTGCAATTCAACCGAAACAACATCTTCAACAAACGTGCTTTTATAGTCGGGAACGAAGAGAATACCGTCCAGCGGAATTTCTACCGTGCCTTTGATACTGCTGAGAGATAACGCTTTATACGATTCCCACGAGGCAAGGTCTGTTTGTGGTTTCAAGCCGCACTCACTCCATTTTGACATTGCTTTATACAGCCGCTCGTCAATGAAAAGGCACTTGCCTTCTCTTGAACTGCCTGCACTGCGCTTGTATCTTACATAGTGAACGCCGTCTAAATAAAAGCCGTTTTCGTAGAAATGCTTCCGCAACTCTTTAATTTTTACAGGCTTGCCGTTTTCAGGCTTGTACGTATAATTAAATTTTAAGTTTATTGCGGCAAGGGTATATTCGTTTTCGCTCTTATCTTGAAAAGAAAATTTTTTACGACAGATACGCTTATACGCCTTTTCAAGCTCAATCAAGTCTAACGAATAGTCTAGATAGATTTTGAACAAACGAAAGTAGGCGTCGCTTTTGTTTTCAGGCATTTTATACCCAACGTTAACGCCGTTTTCTTGCTCGTGCCGATAAATATCCGCCGCCTCAATTGAAATAATCCTATACCCTTGTTTCATTTTAACCTAGTCCTTCCATTGTTTGCCCTTATTATATCATAGTAAATATGACACCTTGCGTCATATATTATATAAAATTTCGCTAAAGATAGCAACGGTCAAACGTCCAAGTTTTGGAACATCTGACCGCTTTTGTAAAAGATATAGTTAGTAATATTTTGATTTATAAAAGTTTTTTTGACATATCTTTAACGAGAATCAACTCATTATTGTTTGTAAAGTTTCTAATATAACCAACATAATTTAATTTTTTTAATGTTAGAATTGTCAATAGTTCTTTGGCTTGTTCACTTGCAGTATGCATTTCTTCAATATCGACTAACGCGCCGTGCACAACTTTTCCTCTAATAGTAAACACGTCTTTGTATCTATCGTAATCTATTTTATATTTTTTTAGCAACCGCTGCACTTTCTTTCCTATACCAATTTTATTTAAATCTGGGAATTTAGATTTAATGCTTTGGGGTACATTTTTTACAGCATTTAGAGCTTTTAATATTGGCTTAAATTTTGATTTTGATATTATGACAGGCTTTTGACCAACTTCAATATTGGAAAACATTTCAATATATGTAACATAACTAACAAAATTAAAATTTAAATAGCTATGAATAAATAATATTGACAACACTTCATTCAATCTGTAATTTTCTTTTAATAAGAAGTATCGATTTAGCATTTTAGGTAGTTGCTTGATTATAGCATCTGTATCATTGTAACGATAATCAACATTGTAAAAAGGAAAATTTGTTTGATACAAAAGACTTTCATCAAGCGGAGTAGGTGCAATATATTCTTTTTGGGAAATATAATTGTCGCTAAAATGGCTTTCTCCCAATTTTACTAGTTTTGTTCCTATTATAAAGGAAAGGAATGTTGAAATATCAAATCTAGTATCTTCATTTGGAATTTCGCCCCAATCTGTTCTATATTCTAATGCATATTTCGTAAAAGGAGTATCTTTGTTTGATGATTCAATAAGAATAACTTTGAATTTATAATTTTTTAGTTTTATCCAAAAAGAATTTCTATTATAGTTTTCGGCACGGTTTTGAATTTTAAAAGATATCTTTTTCCCATCTCTATAAATAATTGTTTCTTCGTCTGTTTTCGATGAAGAAACTCCACTGTAGAAACGAAGTTGATTTCTACATCCGTACCATTCTTTTAATACTTCGGTTTTTTTATCAGATGTAAAAATAACCCTATACGAACAAACACGAGTTTCTATGTAGTCTTTGGAGTATGAACGTGTTTCTCCATTAAAATTAGAATTATTAAAAACCATAGTATTATATACTGCTCTAAAAAATTGGTCTTTAATTTTTAATTCAATGTTTAGATTAAATGTTTTCTTTTCGCCTTTTATTATTTCAGAATGTATCGGTTGTTTCGTGTAAAATCGCAAACTAAAAGTTCCTGGCTTATTTCGCTTTATTTCAATTCTATCGAATTTTATATATGAAAGCTTTAGTTTTCCGTTAACTAATATATCCGCTACAACATTTTCTATCGGTTCTAATGGTTCCTCCCATTCAAAAAATGTATACTCTTTCAACATTTTATCTCCAACCGTAAAATCTTCGTACATTATAACTCCTTGTCATTTGATTGTGTTTGCAAGTAGTGGGACAATTATGCTTGCAACTTGAATGCCTTGTTCTGCAACCCACTTAAAAAAGTCTTTAATTTTAGTCCATTTGCTTTTTTTAGATTCTTTTGATTCAACAATTTCCTTAAGCTTTTGTATTTTAGCAAGGACTTCTTTTTCTTGCTCATCAGGAAGGCAAGCGTCTTCAACTTGCTTTATTGCTTTTTCAATTTCTATAGAAATATCAATATTTACATTCGCAGTAGCAGTTGCTATGTTATTTACAACAACAGTTGGATTGCTCTTCTTGGTCGAAGGTACTGCTTCCTTCTTTTGCAATAGCGATTCAGCATATTGTTCCAATTTTGCAATAACACTTTGTATAACCACGTCATCAACTGTTGTTTCTGTATCGCCAAAATCGATATCTAAAGCACTTTTCCTTACGATAGAATCTTTTGCAACGGAAATTAGCAAGGGATCGAGTTTAATATAATCCCCGTAAGAAAAATATACTTTTGATATAAATTGTTGTCGAGAAGAATAATCTTTACCAACACCCTTGCCTTCGTTTATAACATCAATAATTTCGTTTGCCAAGGAATAATTGCTACTTTGAGCAATCATACCTTCAAGAACAGATTTGATTCTATCAATATCAGATAGCATATCTTCTTTTTTAGAAGCGTTATCGTACATGATATCAACACCAATTAGTAAAGAAGGACTTGGATAATCTTTTCCTAAAAAGTATGATAAGTTCTCGTCTAAATGATAAATTTTTCTTGCGTCAGGTGTCTTTTTTAAGATTTCCAATTCGCTTAATGCTTCTCTAATTTTTTCGAGTTGCTTAAATGTCATAATTTACTCCATAGGTTTAATTATTGATTCGATAAAAAACCACTCATTAACTTATTGTTCTTGTAAAAGTTCGGGCAAATCAATTCTACAAACTGAATACTCAATATTCCATCCTTTATATGTAATACCGTCTATTTCAGTTTCAACCTGATAAAATCCGTGCGGATAATGATATTCAAATTTACAATTAAGCAAATAAAAATTACCAATTAAATCTTTACACTTTAACTGAATGGACTTCAAAATATTTGCCGAATTAACAAGCCAATTTTCGGTAGTTTTTACCCAAGTTGATTTTCCCCTTTCAATTAATATATCTCCGTGAAAAACATGCTCTTCTCCATCAACAACGATAGATTCAATAATAATACACTCTCTTGAAAGATTTTTAACTGAAAAATCATTTATTTTATAACAATAGAACTTGTTGTTAGAAAGTTTTTCCAAATCTTGTTTTTTATCAAAATCTAAACCTTGACCAAAATGAGTATTAACTGCACCAACAGCATTTTCGGGAAGGTCTAAACGGAGATACGGGATAAACTGTTTACGTTCTTCTTCTTTACGTTCCTTTTCAATGCGTTCTAAATCGGCTTTTCTATCCTTATTATTGCTTTTAATAGTCCACGCAACACCAACAAGAGTGAGTAAGCCACCATAAACAGCAGAGATGATAGGGATTAAAATTTCTTGCAAACTACTATTCGGAATAATATAAATCAAATATACAGTTAAACCTATACCTAAAAGAAAATCCGTAAGTAAAAGCCATTTGTTTGTTTTGATTTCGGATAAAAACGCAACTGTTAAACTATAGAAAACAATCAACATTGCTAACCCACCGAAAACAAACTGTAATACAAGCCATTGATTAAAGCAAGCCATATAGAACAAATCAAGTAGCCAATAAAACATAATATACTTGCCTAAACGAACGTTGGCGGCTTTAACTTGTTCAGTAGAGTATGTGTTTTTACTTTCTGCCCACGCTTTTACAGTTACGCATCCAATTGGAATACTTAACGCAATTAGCACAAACGCAAACCAATACCAATTGTAGTCAGTATCATAGTAATTGATTACTAATATTCCACTTATGATAAAAAGCAATTGTAATATTCCACCCGAAGAAGAAATTTGAACAAACTTAGACTGCTCTTTCATTTTCTTATTCGGTATAAAGGAATAACCCAAAAAAACTACAAGACAAGGATACCATAACCATTGTCCAAGCGTTTTATCAATGGCGTTATGTAAAAACGGCAACACGATAAAGCCGCAAAAAGCAACTGCGACTAAAACGTGCCAAACCATATTAAAAATTTTCTTTAGTGTTTTCTTCAATGTTTCTCCTTATAAATCTTTAATAATGTTTAAGAATTTATCAAAAGACGTAGCATCAGGATTGCTTGCAATATCGTTTTCGCTAACCATATAATAGCGGAATTTACTTCCTGCCTGCGCTTGCCACATCTTACCGAGTTCGGCTTTTTCACGGCTATCGTCATTAGACGTTAAGTGTTCGCCTTTTGTTTCAATCATAACCACAAAACCGCTGTTAGTCATTACGATAAAGTCAGGATAATGATTGATAAAGCCATTTATGCAGAACTCGTGGCGTTCAATATTTCTATGCCACCACTTAATATTCGGCATAGACGAAACTTTTTCAATGACTTTACGTTCAAAGGTGTTCATTGCTTGTTCTTCAGTATATAAAGATTTTAACAAGAAGGAGAACGTTTCGCCCGGATTGATTTCACTCTTTAACTTAAACGACGGGATACAAACGATTTTACCCGTTTCAATTAAATGCTTAAACCTTTCACGGCGGTATTCGTCAAGCAGTTTATTGATTTTTTCTTTTATTCTAATGGCAAAACCGTGAACGTTCTTTTCGAGTGCGGCAAGCTCGTCACCGTTCATATTATCTACAACTCGGTCTATATAAGCAGTCAATTCGCTTCCCGCAACAAAATCCAATTTTTCAAGAATCTGTTTTATTTGATATTTACAGTTTCTCACACGACTTTCAGGCGCTTGATTTTTGAACATTTCCTTGAAATATTCGCTTTCCGCTTCCGCCATAAAACGATATTTCGGTTTTTCGTTTTTATTGACGTCCACTTCCGCAACGCCTTCGGTTGCAGAGTGAAAATCGATTTCAACGCTCTTATCTTTCAGAGTAAAACCGTCAGATAAAAATTCCTTGCTTACAAGTTCTTTATAATCACCATCCAAGAAAGCAAACAAACTATTCTCAGACTTATAATAGAACTGTGGAATTTCTAACGCCAACGCTTCATCTTTATATTCATCGTAGATTCTATATGTAGTCACTTTACTTCTTACCTCCAACGGCAAATCACTCAACGGTTCGGTTTGAAGAGCTTTTAATTCTTCATCGTAAGTATCACTCTTAACTTCTGCACTTGCTAACATATCGTCAATAGCAGTAGAAGGCGTTTCCGCTTTCTGTCTTTCTTCGATAATTGCTTTAAGCGCCGAACTATCAAACTGTAAAAATTCTTCTTCGTCTGTATTAGGCGGTGTAAGCGAAATTTCTTGTTGCACAGGCTTCGGAGTAGGTTCAACGACGGGTTTCTCTTCCGCTACACGATAATCTTTACTGCTAAATCCTGCATCATTAAGACCTTGAATTACCTTCGTAATCGTTGCGTGGAAATCATTTGAACTCGTAAGTACGTAAGAAAGATTTAAGAACTTACTCGTATTTTGTTTTGTGTAAGGCAAACGCAAAACACGACCTAAAATTTGCTCTACGTCAACGGTAGAAGTTTTGTTTGCAAGTGTTGCTAAAATATACGCAAACGGACAGTCCCAACCTTCTTTAAGAGCGTTAACCGTAATGATATACTTTATCTTGCAATCGGGCGACATTAAATCTTTATCTTTAATTTCGTTTATTTCCGCCGTCTTAATTGCAATTTCTTCCGCAGGAATGCCGTTTTCTACAAGTTTTTCTTTTAACTTGTCAAACGTTTCCTTGTTTTCGCCATTTCTTGGTTGCGCTTGGAATAAAACGATAGGTCTAATATAACGTCCGCCCGTATTCGTTTTAGCAAGTTCGTCTAAACGGTTGCGCAAATCAATCGCATCTGCAATGACTTCTTCTTGCGACGGGCGATTATAAACAATAACGGGAAGTTTAACCATATTTTCCGCTTTAAGTTGTGCCGCATCTACGTAAGAAATAATATTGCTGTTCTTTCTCGGCGTAGCCGTTAAATCAAGAATAAAACAAGGATTTAAGTTTTTAAGCATTTCTACGCTTAACTCACCAGTAGTATGATGACTTTCGTCAACAACCACAACGGGAGAAAGTTGGTTGAATACTTGAATAAGCGCAGTATCATCAACACCTTCAATAAGGGTTTCGGGCGTAGAAATAAACTTCGTGAACTGTTGCAAATTGCCGTTTTCTTGATAAACCTTTCGTCCTTCTTTGTTTTTAATACGGAAGCTATCAAAACTCATTACCACAATAGATAATTGTTCGTTCACTGTGGTAGGGTTAAATTGTTGTCCGTCTAAAACTTGTTGTTTGCTATAAACTTGAACTCTACCGTTAAAATCCGACTCGATTTTTTGTCTATACGGATGTGCGGGGTTAGATAAATTCTTCAACGTTTGCGTTAAAATTGCTTCAGAAGGGACAAGCCAAACAACGACTTTTGCCTTTTTGCTTGGTAAGTTGCCGAAAATGGTTTTTAACGAATTACATGCTAAAAAGGTTTTACCACCACCCGTAGGAACTTTGAAACAAACGTGCGGAGTATTTTCAATTATGTTTTTATAGGTGGGAATAGCATCAAAACCTACTCTAACACCTTTTTCTAACCAATAATCATTGTAGGCTTTAACAACGCTATTCGTAGAGTTTAACAACTCACAATAGCGGTTCAAATCACTAATAACTTGTTTTTGAAAGTTTTTTAATTCCATAATTTTACCTCTTAAAGCCTTGTAATATCACGTGGTATTTTCTTAAATACGATATTAAACTTTTCCATTACTTCTTGTGCGAGAACACATTTATCTGCGTAAACAATGTATTCCGTTGCTTTTGTGTTTATCGTTGATAAAAATTCGTGGTTAAGCGTAGTAATTTCGTCCTTTTTATAATAGAAGTAATATGCTGTATCGTTATTCTTACCTAACAGGTAAGGGTTATCGGTTGTTTCCGTCTCAAGTGGCTTTTTCGTTTCCATATAGTAAACGTATTTACGGATTTCTTCTTCAGGAACTTCTTCATTTAAGTTTTTATCATCCTTAAACAAAGGTTGTCCAAGTTCATAGTAAGTGAAATCGCCGGGAATACCCGCAACTGCTTTATTTCCTTCCCCATAACCATTTATAACGCGCTTAACTCTTTCAGCTGTAATGGTATCAGCATAATCCATCATTTCTACAAGGATAAATTTTCGGTTGCCATTGTCTTTCTTGTTTAGATTTAATACAGCGTGAGCTGTTGTTCCTGAACCACCAAAAGAATCTAAAACTAAGGCATTTTTATTGTCAATCAAAGAAATTAGAATTTCTATTAAACCTTTATTTTTAGGATTATTGAAAATAGTAGCCGTTGTTTCAAAAATATCTTTTAACTCTTGTCCCGCCGAAGTAGTTTTTACGTCTATTTTATAATCTATAACATTTCCATTAGAATCGTAAGTTTGATAATTTCTATTTGAAAGAATACTTTTTATTCTAATAGAACTACTAAAATTCTTCTCGTAGATTTTTCCATTTTTAAAATCCAACGCTTTATTTTCAAACAGTTCAACTATTTTGTCCGCAGTATAAGTGTTTTCTACGAATTTCTCGCCTGAATAGGAATAATATCTTGCGTATCCCTTAGACACTAAATCTTCATCAATCTCGCTCAAAGAAGTTTCCTTTTTTAATATCATATCTCCTTGTTCAGCGTTATAGTAAATAGTATAATGTTTTTTAGAGTTAAAATCTTCTACAATATTGTTGAATGAGTTTTCCCCAACTAAAACACGTTTACCGCTGTTATGAACCAAGTTCCCGTTTTCATCAACCGATAAATCCTTTTTGTCTTTAGGAATATTCTCCAAAAAATAGGTATCTTTTTTATTTTTAGCATATATCACACAATAATCATTGCTAATAGATATAAAATCTGAATTTTTTCTTCCTTTGGGGTTTATTTCAACGGAAAGATATCCTATGAAATTACTAGAACCAAAAATTTCATCGCAACACAGTTTAAGGCTCGCTAACTCATTGTCATCAATGCTAATAAAAATAATACCTTCGTTAGAAAGCAATTTGTGCAAGAGTTTTAATCTAGGATACATCATGCAAAGCCATTTATCGTGTCTTGATAAGTCTTCGCCTTCCGCGCCAACCACTTCGCCTAGCCATTTTTTAATTCTTGGGTCATCTACGTTGTCGCTATAAACCCATTGTCCTTCTTTTTTTCCCGTATTGTAAGGTGGGTCGATATAAATGCAATCTATCAACCCTTCATATTGTGGGAGAAGAGATTTAAGCGCAAGCAAATTATCCCCGTGAATTATCATATTGTCGGAGTTTTCCGCATTAAACGTATATTTTTTATCAAGAATCCTAAACGGCACTTCTTGATGATGATTTACAACCTTATCTTTTCCAATCCATTCTAACGTAGGCATTATTGTTCTCCCGTTTTCTTTTCTTCTTTAATTTCTTCAATGTGTTCCTCACTACTCGCGACTTTTGGATTCTTTGCATTCATAGCTGTTTGCGCAGCCGCCATAGTAGAAACTAATTTAATAACTTCTAATTGTCCACGTTTATAGGTGTTTTCTGCATTAATTTGGTCTATCAACCCATTAGGAACGTAGGGGTTTTGAATAAGTTCCCAATTTACGTTTTTATATTTTAACGCTTTTGCCATCGCTTCAAGCATCTTTGTTTTATTGTCTTCGATTTCCTTTTGTTTTACTTGAACATCCTCAGGCTTAATGTTTAACGACTTCAAATAAGCATTATATTTCTCTATAACTTCTTTATCGTCATAGAAAACGATAGGAACTGAGTTGAAAACGTTTACCGAGTATTGGTCCACGTAACCAAAAGAACGATAAGACATCAAGTGAGAAAAAACACGCATTTTATCCTTACGCTTTTCGCTTCTATCTTGTAAGTTTTGCGCTATAATAACAGCCAAAATCGGGATAATAACTAGCGCCGCCAAATTTATCCATTCCATTATATAAATCTCCTATTGTAATTTTACCACACTAAACATGACAACTGCCGTCATATTTATATAAGTTTTTTAATTTTCTCTAACACGCCATAAAGCGGCGGGGTGATGTTTTATGTTCGATATAATCGTTTCGTCATCAAACAACAATTCAGGCACATAAGTTTTATCTTTTAGTTTGGACAAAAACTCTTTCTCTCCGTCCGTTAAAACAAGTAAATCTTTCACGTAAGCTATAACTCTTTCCTTTGCTTTTTCAATGTCGAACTTATCGTCTTTAGATATAACGGGTTTTAACTGAGTTTTATACTTTCTATAATCTAATCTTTCAACGTTCTTATAGTCTAAGCTTTGAATATCGTAATCCCCACCGATAGCGTTATAAAATACAAGGCATTTTCTAAGAAGTTCCGTATCTTTTATAACGTTATTTTCTATCATAGCGTTTACGTCGTATAAATCTCTTGGCGTAGCACGTGAAAGAAGAGCGTTAATTTTACTTGCATATAGTTCGGTAGTGTTTAAGGCTAAAACTTCAAAATCTTCTATGATACCTTTCGTTAGAATTTTCTTCTTTTCAAGCGGTAAGACGTGGCATCTATCCAAGAAGTTAATTTCAACCTTTATATTGTCACGATTGCCTGCGTTGTTAATGTAATTAAATAAGAACGACGTTAAAGCGAAATGATCGCGAGAATCTGCAAGCGAATAACCTTCTTGCCACATATAATCGGTTAGGCGTTTTTTGAACTTTTCTTTAATTTCAGGCAAATCGTCCCTGCTAACGTTTACGGTAAAATCCAAATCGATATCAACCGAAAGACGTGGAAGTTCTACCGCGGTTAGATTGATTGCTGTGCCGCCTTTAAGCGCAAGTTTATCCTTAAAAACAACGTCGCTGTTTAAGAATTTTAATATTTCAGAAAGACGTAAAACCTTTTCCAAAGCATCTTTTATAAAGTTGGATTCTTGGGAAAGTCTTGTTAGATATTGTCTTGAAAACTCCATTAATATCCTCCGTTTAGGCGAGATTTCAGATTTTTAGGAGCCATAAGTTTCCACTTAGAATTAAACTCTATATCTTTATACTCGTCTTGTAAAAAATATTTTATCTGATTGGTTAGTTTACTTTTACACTCTTCAAAAAACGAATCGGTCAACATAAACTTATCTTTGAACTGTTCTAATACGTAGCCTACTTTTTGATATAAGAATACCGAATCGTATGCTTTTAACGTTTCAAGTAGTTTTGTTTCGTCCAAAACACGTATTTGGTCAAGTACATTTAAGACTTCGTCAATGCCACCACCTGCGTCAATATCATCAAGGCAGTCAACAACTGTACGCTCAAGAGACGTTACGCGCACTGCGGCAGTTACTACATTCATAATTTGAACGTCGTGTTTTAGAGGTTTACGAACGTAGTCGATATCGTCAAAAGTAAAATCGTTGAAGCGCTTTTTACTACCCACTGTAACGGTATTAAAAACTTGATTAGCTACGCCAAAATACTCAAAGGCAGAATGATAGCACACGCAAGCATCTTCAGCTATTTTTGTAGCAAGTTCAAACTTTGTCGTAAGCGGATATCCCGACACGTCAACTTGAACGTATAATCCGTTGCGAACTTTAACAATTTTTTTAGAACGAACTTGCCCCGCTATCCAATTTTCGTATTGTTTATCATTTTTAAAATAGCCTATAACGTCCTTTTTTGTAAACGTATAAGGTATAAATTTTGCCATTTACATATCCTCAAAACCGATTTTAACCATTTTAACATAAAACACTACAAAAGTCAAGTGGTTTGCGTCGATTTGGTTAATAATTAAGTGTTTTGACTTAATTTACTTAAATTCCGCAGAAAAACCGACGTTTCCCACGCATTTTAGGTATAAAGACATATTTTTTAACCATTTTAACACAAAACTCCTGTATCAAACAGGTTTTTGTGTAGGTTTAGTTAATATTTTGCAGGATTATACCCTTTCGGGGTTATTTTTAAGTGTTAGGCGTGTATTATACCTGAACGGGTATATTTTAATATAACGTAGATTTACTCTTCGTCACTATCCAAGATTTTATCTTCTTCGAGTTTTAAGGATTTTAGCCACTCTTCTTTTTGGATTTTAATTACTTCGTAATTTATACTACCACGCGGACAGCACGACAATAGAAAGTTAAAATCTTTTAGCTTGTTACGAATCTTGTCGTTGGGGTCGCAGGCTTCAATCTTCGGCTTACGATAAGCATTATATAAGATTATAAAACTTTTCCAACTATACGCCGTCAAGTTTTGCTTGGCGGCACGTTTGCAATATCTGCGCCAACAGAGCCTGATTGAAGAACGATGTTTACACATTTGAAACTCTTCCCACTTAAAGTCGGGAATCAGATATCCCTCCCCTGCTTTCGCCCTTTCGGGGAATAATAAGGAAGAAATTTCTTCTTCGCTCATATCATTCAGCACGTAAACTTCAATTCCTAACGCCTTTATCCGTTGAAAAACCCTCCAAACAGTCATTCGGGAACAACTGCAAAGGGTAGCGATTTGGCTGTTATTGTTGCCTTTTTGGTAATATTCAATGATCAATTTGTATTTTGACATAATTTTCTCCTTTTTATCGCCCTTATTTACCCATAGCGGTAGATACAGAAAAGTGTAACATTTGAGGAACCACCCCGTTTTTTCGACCGATTTTTAACCTGGCAAGAGATTTTTAAGAGAAAAAAGTAGTCATTCTTCGAAAAGAATGACTACTAAAACTTAATTTTTTAATTAAAAATTGAATTTTTACCGCTTTTTGGCGCTAAATCTTAGCCCCTCGGATTACGGATGTTTGCCTGCGCCGCCGCAAGAATGGCAATAGGCACTCTGAAAGGCGAGCAGGAAACGTACGCCAACCCGATGTTGTGGCAGAACTCAACCGAGCTGGGGTCGCCGCCGTGTTCGCCGCAGATACCGAGCTTGATGTCGGGACGGGTTTTTCTTCCGCCCTCCACCGCCATTTCTACGAGCTTGCCTACGCCCGACCTGTCGAGTCTGGCAAACGGGTCGCTTTCAAAAATCTTCTTTTCGTAATAGTAGGGCAGGAACTTGCCGGCGTCGTCGCGCGAGAAACCGAAAGTCATCTGCGTAAGATCGTTTGTGCCGAAGCTGAAAAACTGAGCCGCTTTTGCGATTTCCGAAGCCGTGATTGCCGCGCGGGGAACCTCTATCATAGTGCCCACGAGATAATTTATTTTTTCGCCGCGCTCCTCCATGACCTTCTTTGCCGTTGTGTCCACGACATTTTTGACAAATTCTAGCTCTTTAAGCTCTCCTACAAGAGGAATCATGATTTCGGGCACGATATCGTAGCCTTTGCTCTTTTTGACGTTGAGCGCCGCTTCTATTACGGCTCTGGTCTGCATTTCCGCAATCTCCGGATACGTCACGGAAAGACGGCAGCCGCGGTGACCGAGCATGGGATTGAACTCGTGCAGACCGATAACGGTGGCTTTAAGCTCCGAAAAACCAAGTCCCATCTGTTGGGCGAGCTCTTTTATTTCCTCGTCCTTGTGGGGGAGAAATTCATGCAGAGGCGGGTCGAGGAAGCGTATGGTGACGGGTCTGCCCTCCATGGCCTCGTAAATGCCTTCAAAGTCCTTTCTCTGCATGGGCAGCAGTTTTGCAAGCGCTTTTCTGCGCTCCTGCTCCGTTTTGGACACAATCATTTCGCGCATGGGCATGATTCTGTCGCTGTCGAAGAACATATGCTCCGTGCGGCAGAGACCTATGCCTTCCGCACCGAAACGCACGGCGTTGGCTGCGTCTTTGGGAGTGTCGGCGTTGGTTCTTACCTTCATGACGCGGTACTTGTTTGCCCAGCTCATGATTGTGCCGAAATTGCCGGTCACGGACGCCTCCATTGTAGGAATAGCCTCTCCGTAAACATTGCCCGTGCTTCCGTCAAGCGAAATCACGTCGCCCTCGTTGTATTTTTTTCCGTTTATATGGAAGAAATCGTTGCCCGCTTCGATAATCAGCTCTTTGCAGCCCGCAACGCAGCAGGTACCCATGCCGCGCGCAACTACCGCGGCGTGGGAGGTCATGCCGCCGCACGCGGTAAGAACGCCCTGCGAAACAGCCATGCCCTCGATGTCCTCGGGAGAGGTTTCCTGTCTTACCAGCACTACCTTTTCACCCTTTGCAGCCGCCGCAATGGCTTTTTCCGCCGTGGTGTAAACCTTTCCGCAGGCAGCGCCCGGACTTGCGGCAAGCGCGGTGGCAATCGGCTTGGCCTTTTTGAGAGCATCGGGGTCGAACTGAGGGTGCAGCAGAGCGTCAAGCTGCTTGGGCTCGATTCTCAATACGGCTTCCTTTTCGTCTATTCTGCCCTCTTCCACCATATCAATGGCTATTTTGAGCGCGGCGACGGCGGTACGCTTGCCGTTGCGCGTTTGAAGCATATAAAGCTTGCCTCTTTCGATTGTGAACTCCATGTCCTGCATATCCCTGTAATGGTCTTCGAGGATTTTGCAGATGCCGACAAACTGTTCGTAAACCGCCTTGTTCTGCTTTTCGAGCTGAGCTATGGATTGAGGAGTACGGATTCCCGCCACGACGTCCTCGCCCTGCGCGTTCATCAGATACTCGCCGAACAGCTGCTTTTCGCCCGTTGCGGGATTGCGTGTAAAGGCAACGCCCGTTCCCGAGTCCTCGCCCATGTTGCCGAAAACCATCGATTGCACGTTGACCGCCGTTCCCCAATCGGAGGGAATATCGTTCATCCTTCTGTAATAAATTGCTCTCGGGTTGTCCCAGCTGCGGAACACCGCAAGAACCGCCTGTATGAGCTGCTCCTTGGGGTCTTGGGGAAATTCCTCTCCTTTGAGTTTTTTGTAGGTCTGCTTAAATTCGACTACGAGTTTTTTGAGGTCGTTTGCGTCAAGCTCGGTGTCAAGCGTCACGCCCTTGGCCTGCTTTGCCTTTTCCAAAAGCTTTTCGTAATTGTCCTTGGAAATTTCCATAACGACGTCGGAAAACATCTGTATAAAACGTCTGTAACTGTCGTAAGCAAAACGGGGATTGCTCGTAAGCGTTGCCAGCCCCTCTACCGTTTCGTCGTTGAGTCCGAGATTGAGTATAGTGTCCATCATGCCCGGCATGGACGCTCTCGCGCCGCTGCGCACAGACACGAGCAAGGGATTTTTGACGTCGCCCAGCTTTTTGCCCAGCTTCTTTTCCGTCTTTTCAAGCGCTTGGAAAATCTGCTCTCTGACTTCCTCGGAAAGCGTTTTTCCGTCCTCGTAATACTTGTTGCACGCCTCCGTCGTGACGGTAAAGCCGTCGGGTACGGGAAGACCGAGATTCATCATCTCGGCAAGGTTGGCTCCTTTGCCGCCCAAAAGCTCGCGCATTTTGCCGTTTCCTTCATTGAACAGGTAAACGTACTTTGTCATATATCTTCCTCCATATAGTAATTGCATAAAAAACGCGGTCTTTGCCATCAAGACCGCTTTACATTTTAACAAATATTTTCGCCTTTAACAACAGATTGAGTGACTTTTTTGGGTTTTAATAAAAAATTTTACATTTTCAACAACATTTGCAGGCTGTTAAGTTTTTTAATAACGCTCGTGACATACGCGTCCAAAGCTTTTAGACAATCATTCTCGAATGCGTCGAATCTCAGAGCGGAAAGTCTCTCAAAGGGCTGCAAATCTAACGTGCGCAGACAATTGAAAACTCTTGCGTCAAGCTCGCGGGAGGAGCAGTCGTGTTTGCACAGCGGGCATACGGCGCCTCCTATATCCAGATTAAGATACATTCTGTCAAAGGTGCGGCTGCCGCACATGCTGCATTTGTCGAAGGAAAGACCGAACCCCGCCGTCTTCATGCTTTCAAGCAGGAATTTTATCAGAATTGTCTTGGAAGCCGCGTTTTTTTCCTCCAACGCTTTGAGAGTCTTCAACGCAAGCAACAAAAGCTGCGGCTCCGACTGATTTTCCTGTCCCGTATTGGCAAGCTGCTCGACGACGCAGCCCGCGCAGCAATATGTAACAACGTCGCCGCGCAAAGAAAAAAAGCTTTCGATTTCCGTACAGTTGGTCACGGAGTAGCGTCCGTCTTTGACCGAAAGCATGAATTCCCCGAAGCAAAACGGCTCCGCCGCGAATTTCAGCTTGGCGCCGGGCTTTTTTACGCCGCGTATGCTTGCCGTGATTTTGCCGTATTCGCCGCAGTAGAGCAGCAACAGCTTGTCGTTTTCCTTAAAATCCGCCGCTCTCAACACAAGAGCTTTAATTTTCTCTATCATCGGTGCTCAATTTTCTGTACAAAGAATAATAAGACGGGTTTCCCGTTTTTACGAACATCTCCCACAAAAGCTCCTTTTCACGCATAAAACAAGCCTCCGTTTTTAGTTTGAGTTGCGCGCAAATTAAATATACGAAAACGGCGACGTATATTAAAAAATTTTTGGGGCACACCCTTTCAAACGGAGCTTTTGTCGTAACCTATTTCATTGAGCATATACGGATTGTCCCGCCAATTAGGCTTGACCTTTATCCACAGCTCCAAAAAAACCCTGTCCCCCAAAAGCTTTTCCATGCTTGCGCGCGCATGGGTGGCTATGCTTTTGAGCATGGCGCCGTTTTTGCCCAAAATAATCGGTTTGTGGGACTGTTTTTCCACAATTATGTTTTGGTCTATGAACCAAACGCGCTTCTGTTCGTCAAACTCCATTTTGTTGAGCATAATGCCCACGCCGTGCGGCACCTCGCTTTCGCAGCAAAGCAGAATTTTTTCCCGCAGAGTCTCGCACACGAGAAAACGCAGAGGTCTGTCCGTCACCTCGTCCTCGGCAAAATACATGATTTCGTCGCCGAGATATTTTTTCAGACCGTTTCTCAACTCGGCCACGCCTCTGTTCTTTTTTGCGCTCACCGCAAAGACTTCCCTGATTTTGGGAAAAGAGTTGAGTTTTTCAAGCTCGGGAAAAAGCTTTTCCGGCTGCGTGATGTCGGTTTTGGTGACGGCAACCACCAGCGGCGCGTCAAGGGCGGAATATTTTTCCGCCAAAGCCAGCTCGCTTTCGTCTATTCCGTCGTGACCGTCCAGCACAAGCAAAACGCAATCAACGTCCACAGTCGCCGCCTCTATGTTTTTTACCATGTAGTCGCCAAGTCTGTTGGACGGTCTGAGCGCGCCCGGAGTATCCACGAAAATCATCTGACAGTCGCTCTCCGTATATATGCCCGTAATATTGTCGCGCGTGGTCTGCGGCTTAGGACTGACTATGGATATTTTCTGCCCGACAAGGCTGTTTAACAGCGTGGATTTGCCGGCGTTTGCCTTGCCCACGATTGCAATGTAACCGCTTTTCATCTCAACTCCTTTTCAAACCTAGCGCGTCAAGGAAATTTTCCTGAATTGCGAACATTTCCCTTTCGTCCTCGCCGCCGTCATGGTCGTAGCCCAGCAGATGCAAAAGACCGTGAAGCGCAAGAAACGCCTTTTCTCTTTTGACGCTGTGACCGTACTCCTTTGCCTGCCGTCGCGCAATGCTGCGGCAGATATATATTTCTCCCAAATCCACAAGCCCCGTAACGACGTCGAAATATTCCTTTCTGTCCAAATCCACCTTTTCTCCCGCCTTTATGTAGTCGAGATACTGAAAACTCAAAACATCGGTAGGCTTGTCCGCGCCTCGCGTTTCCTTGTTGAGCGCGCGCATTTTTTCCTCGTCGAGAAAAGAGAGCGAAAGCGAAAGCCGCTCCGGCTGACGCAAATTTTCAACCGCGTAATCAAGTACCTTTGACAACAGTTTTTTTTCGCCGATACGCGCTCCCGAAAAATAAATTTTCATTTTTCGCCCTCCGGTGCGGACAGCTTGACGTCGGGATACTTTACCCGCTCGTGCCTTATGCCGACGTAGGTCGTCACTATGGTCTGCTTTACTATGTTGATTTCGTTCATCGTCAGGTCGCAGTTGTCGAATTGCCCCAAATCCAGCCTTTCTTTGACTATGTTGTCTACAAGACGCTCCGCCGCCAAGGCGTCGTTTACGTTAAGCGACCTCAAAGCCGCCTCGCTTGCGTCCACTATCATCAGCATTCCGTTGATTTTGCTTGTCGGGGTGGGACCGTCGTATGAATAATTTTTAAGGTCAAGCTCGCCTTCCGTAATTTTTTTCGCTTTGTAATAAAAGAATTTCATGGGAAACGAGCCGTGATGCTCCGTTATCGCGCTTTCAAGCTCCTTGGGCAAGCCGTATTCCCTTGCAAGCATAACTCCGTACATTATGTGCTTTTTCAGCAAGGAAACGCTCAGCTCGGGTGCAATTTCGTCGTGCGGGTTGTGACCGTCCGTCTGATTTTCCACGTAATAATTGGGGTTTTTCAGCTTGCCTATGTCGTGGAAATATGCCGCCGCACGCGCAAGAAAGGTATCCTCTCCGATTGCCATTGCGCACGCCTCGACATAGTTTGCAACCGTAAGGCTGTGGTTGAAGGTGCCGGGCGCCTCGTTGAAAAGCCGCTTGATTAGCGGATTGTTGGTGCTTGTAAGCTCCGCAAGCCTGAAATCGGTGGTCAGATTGAACAGCCTTTCCAAGGCGGGCACGAGCAGAAACATGAGCATAACGTCTAAAAGTCCGCTGCCCGCGGCGTAAGCGGCTCCCAAGCCGATTTTGAGAGGCGAATATCCGGGAATGTAAAACAACAGATACGAAAGCCCGACCGTAGCCGCAGCGACAACTGAAATGCTGATGCCCACAAAAACGTAATGTATCCGCTTTATGTGCCTGCCGGACGCGAAAACCGCCAAAATAATCGTTACAATGGCCTCGAAAAACGCTCCGTAAAGCTCCGCTCCGGTCAAGTCGGAAAAAATCAGATTGGACACGAAATATATGATGACCGTGAACAAAGACGTGAACAACGCTACTCTGTGCCCCAGAAGCAAAGTCAAAACCAACGCGCATAAGGCGTACGGAGAGAGAAATACGTTGACCTTGGAAATAAAAATCGAAATCAGAAAACAGACGAATGTAACGCATATAACAGCAAGCAGCTTGCGTCTGCTCTTTAAAATTTCTATATCCGCAAAATAAAAGTACAGAAAAATCGCGCCGAGAAATACCGCAAGCACGATAAAATATCCCAGCTTGACGAAAAATTCCTCATCGGATTTTCTTACGAAAAGCAGCAGGCAGCACGCCGTAAGCAGCGCGTAAAAAACGACATACGCCGCCATACAGAATATCGCCTGATTTTTTGTCAGCCTGTTCTTCAAAAATCAAACTCCTTGCCTTTTTTCGGCTCTTTCGTATGCCTTGACAATCTCCTGCACCAATGGATGACGCACGACGTCCTTTTCGGACAAAAATCTGATTGCTATGTCCTTTACGTCTTTAAGAACCGCCACTGCATTTTTAAGCCCGCTCTTTTTGCCTTCGGGCAGGTCAATCTGAGTCAGGTCGCCGGTAACAACCATTATACTGTTTTCTCCAAGTCTTGTCAAAAACATTTTCATCTGCTCGCGCGTGGTGTTCTGCGCCTCGTCGAGAATGATAAAAGCGTTGTTAAGCGTCCTGCCCCGCATATAGGCCAGCGGCGCAACCTCTATGACTCCCTTTTCCATAAGCTTCTGATAGCTGTCAAGCCCCAACATCTCCTGCAATCCGTCGTACAAGGGGCGCAGATAGGGATTTACCTTTTCCTGAAGGTCGCCGGGCAGAAAGCCGAGCTTTTCTCCCGCCTCGACGGCGGGACGCGTAAGTATGATTTTATCCACCTTTTTTTCTTTGAGCGCCGACACGGCAAGCGCCACGGCAAGATAGGTTTTGCCCGTACCCGCAGGTCCGACGCCGATTGTCACGGTGTTTTTTTTAATCGCGTCCACATATTTTTTCTGTCCTACGGTCTTGCTTTTTATCAGCTTGCCGCGAAAGGTAACCGCAACAACGTCGTTCAAAAGCTGGTCGATTTCGTCAAGACGACCGTCGAGAGCGCAGTCGCAGATGTAGCTCACCCTGCCTATATCCGCTTCCTCGCCCTTGCCGATGTAGTTGAGCAATTTTTTCGTCACCTCGAGAGCGGCGTCCACGTTTTCCTCTTCGCCCGAAAAACAGAATTCTCCCTTGTTGTTCACCACCTCGACGTCGAGCTTGTCCTTTATCATGTTGATGTTTTCGTCGCACGAGCCGAACAGCTTTATCAAAGCGTCAACCGAGCCCGCGTTAATTTTCGCCGTCTTTTTTGCCAAACTCTTTATCTCCTTCGTTTAAACCTATTATGTTCACGTCGCCGTATATTATTGCCCTTACGACCGTTTTGTTGTCACGCTTAAACGTAACGTATTCGACTCTGTCGTATTGCTTGAAAGGCGCGTTTTTAAGCGCATTGCTCAACGCTTCCTCCCTCAATGCCGGCAGACTTTCTTCTAAGGACGCGGAAACAGCCCTCTCCTTCAACTCCGACACCCGTCGCCTGACCACCCTGATACCAAGCGGGAAAAGCCTGAAAACCTCGTCCTCGAATTTGCTGAACTCGTATTTTTTCTTTTCCTTGGGAATCGAATCGTAGCCCCACAAGCCTATATACGTCGTATAATAAAAATCTCCCGTTTCCTCAAGCACGGTTTTGGTTTCGGAAAAAACCGCCTCGCCCGTGCACTCGACCGTCGCCCACGCCTCGCCCATCGCCCTCACGGGAGCAGTGGTTCCGTCGTTGTAGGTGCGCACGCCGCTGATTATTACCTGTCCCTTGCTTATCCTGTCCCCCACGTTTACCGCGGGCGTACCGGAAACGGTGAGCAGCCTTGTGAGCACTCCGTCGTACTCCGAAACCAAATCCACGGGTTGATTCAAATCCACGACGGGAGGCGCGGATTCCCTTTCTATGACCGTGACGTAAAGGCGGCAGCCCTCGACGTCAAGCAGACAATACATACTGCTTTCTATGCGCGAGGAAAGGAAATTTTCCGTTTCGTCTATATTTATCCGCGACAGCGGACAGCCCTTTTTTATGCCCTTTTCTTCGAGCACGGCAAGCACCGCCGCCGCGTCCGCGTCTCCGTTCACCTCTATGTCCCACACGAAACGGCTTGCGACGAACAGACCGCAGAAAGCCGCGAACACAAGCGCCGCGAGCACGAAGCGCGTTTTGATTTTTTCCAAAAATCCCAAAAAGCCGCCGCTTTTTATCAATTTTATATTATAGCATCTATTTTTCAATAAAGCAATCAACTTTTTGCGTTCCTTGAAGGGGACGGTCACAAAGTATTGTTTTTTGTTTATTTTTTTTACCTCGTACAGACAAATACCGTTTCCGCAGAGAAAATTAAGGTTTTTTTCAGTATTCAACCCCTCCACAAGATATGTAGCGTAAGAGCTCTTTTCAGCCATTTGAAACCCCCTTGATTTTTCCCGTTACGACGGTGAAATTTTTTGTAAGCTGTTTTATTGATATCTCTTCACCGATTATTTCGAGGCGCTCGGTTTTTCCCAACCTGAAAATAATTTTTTCGGAGGAAAAGCTCACGAGTCCCCTGTGTCCCTCGACGACTACGGTATGCCCCCCGTAAACGGAGTATTTGAAGGAATTGACCAACGCCGCCAATTCCAAATCGAGAATCTTAGCCACCTCTGAGTCGAATTTTCTCACCTGCTCTCCTTTTCGCGCCGTACGGCGCTTTCGTTCTATTATATGAAAGCGGAGAGCGTTTTTTAACTTGCGGGACAAACAAAAAGCGGTCCCTTAAAGGACCGCCGAGCTTTGCTGCTCAATCGCTTTCCGTATTAAATTCTTCAAGAAGCTTCTTGATTTCGTCGAGAAGCTGCTCGTCGTCGTTGGAAACGGGCGTTTGCTGCGCCTTGACCTCCTCGATTTGTTTAAGAATTTCCGCATCCTCGTCGGGCTTTGCCGAAACCACCGACTGTGCGCTCTGCGCTTCGGACAAGCCGTTGTCTTCAACCTCTGCGGGAGCGGCATTTGTTTCAACTTCGTTTTGCACGTTTTCGTTTTGCACGTCGGGAGCCGTCTCCTCCGTTTTTTCGTTCGTTTCAGGCGCTGCGGCATGAGTCGCGGGCTTGGGAAGCTTGATTACGTCCACAAGACCTATGTCAAGCACCTCGTCCACAAAGGCAAGGCTTTCGTCGTCCACATTGTCCAACGCCACTATTTTAACGCCCAGCTTGTGCAGTCTGCTGTAAAGAGGCACCATGTCCGCACGCGCGGCGACGATGCATACCGCGTCGATATTGCCGTTTGAAAGCACCTCGTCCATGACGTCGATTAAAATACGGTTGTCGAAAACTTTGGAGCCGCGTTTTTTCACTCTCATTACCGGCGCCATATCAAAACCGAATTTGTTTATATCGTTGATGATTTCCTTATGTTTTCTGTCGGACACGCCGTAAATTTTTCCGTACACGACGTTCCCCATCTCGTTGAGCTGGAAAAGCGTGTTGTCAAAATGACTGTACTCCAAACCGCAGTTGTCGGCGTCCGCAAACAGCGCGATATTCAATTCTTTAAGCATTATGCACCTCCGAATAAGCGTATTATACTACATTTTTCCGCCTTTGTCCATAGTTCGCAGGAAATAAAAAAGATATTGTTGGGCAAAGCCCGACAAATCGCCGAAGGTATCCACGAAAAAGGTCGAAATCTCAGAGTCCTTCAAGCCCGTCTCGAAATAACGGTGGTAAACCTTTTTCACCCAGGTGTCCACGGGGAACACGTCGAAACGATTAAGTCCGAAAAGCATTATGCAGTCGGCTACTTTTGCTCCTACGCCTTTCAAATCAAGCAGCGCTTTGCGCGCTTTGACAGAGTCGAGTTCTTTGAGCCTGTCCAATTCAAAGCCTTCCTTCAAAGCATTTGCCGTTTCGTAAATATAAGGCGCGCGGTACCCCGCCCCGAGACGGAAATAGAAATCGGGAGAGCTCACTTCCGCCAATTTTTTCACCGACGGAAAAGCGTAGCCGAAAGGCGTTTTTTCTCCGAGCGCCTCGCAAATCCTGCCGATGATGAGCTGTATGCGCTTTATGTTGTTGTTGGCGGAAATGATGAAGGAAAAAATCATTTCTTCGAGATTTTGCCTGAGTATTCTTATACCTCTGCCGAATTCGACAGCGCGCTTCATCACGTCGTAAGAGGAGGACAGCTTTTCGCAAATCACGCCGTAATCCCTGTCCAAATCGAAAAAATCGTAGAAATAATCGGGAGAGTCCGTCGATATGAAGTATCCGTCGTTTGTCTTTTTTATTTCGGCGTACTTGTCGAGAGAAAAGACGCGATAATTCCCCTCGCCGTCCCTGTCGAACCTGAAAATCTGCCCGCACTCCAATATATCCCGCGGGTTGAAGCAATCGGCCTGCAACACGGTTATTCCGTTTTCCGTCTTTTGCGCTTTCATCTTTTTCTCCTAAAAAACAAGGAGCGGTTTAAGCCGCCCCTTAATGTCTCTGTTTTCTCAGTCGTTGGGATAAACGCTGACCTGTTTCATTTCTTTGCCCTTGCGTTCAAATTTGACTACGCCGTCAATCAATGCAAACAAGGTGTCGTCCTTGCCCAAGCCTACGTTGTTGCCGGGATGAATCCTTGTGCCGCGCTGACGCACGAGTATATTGCCAGCAAGCACAGCCTGACCGTCCGCTCTTTTGGCGCCCAATCTTTTGCTTTCGCTGTCTCTGCCGTTTTTTGAACTGCCCATTCCCTTTTTGTGGGCGAACAATTGAATGTTGATAAACATCAGTTGACCTCCAAATCGATAAAGTCCGAATACGCCTCTCTCAAATCCGAAACTCCGCACAGCATAGTGTCCAGAATAACGTCGGCGTCGTGTCTCATGCGCTCGTCAAGCTCGGGAACGGAAAATTCCAAACGTCCGTCGCCGTCGTCTCTGACAAAATCCACGTTGACGCGGGCGACCGCAAGCAGTCCGAGCAGCGCCGTCTGCACTATGCTGGACAAAGCGGCGCAAACTATGTCCTCGCCTTCGACTCCGTAACCCGTGTGACCGTCGCACACCACTCTGACGACGGAGCCGTTCTTTTTTGTGACTTTTATTTCGGTCATCTCAGCCGACCGTGATGCTGTTTACTTTAAGCGTGGTAAAAGGCTGTCTGTGACCTTGCTTTTTGCGGATATTCTTCTTGGCTTTGTAAGTGAATATCGTAAGCTTCCTGCCTTTTCCGTGCTCCACAACTTCCGTCTCGACCTTGACCTTGGCGGCGTCCGCGCCGATAAGCGTCTGTTTGTCGTCGGCGTACATAAGCGCGTTAAAGCTCACCTTTTCGCCCACCTCTGCGGAAACCTTTTCCACCGTGAGTCTCATGTCCTTTTCGACACGGTATTGCTTTCCGCCCGTAAGGATAATTGCGTACATGGTTTTACCTCCTCTGTCCAGTCTCGCTAAGCAATCGGGCGGCAAAAATGCGCTTGAAAAAAACCCGTCTTAAGCGGCTCCCGAATACTTTATCACAAGGCGGACGGCTTGTCAAATATTTTGCCGCTTTTTTCCGTATGTTTTTGAATTTGATGCAAATACTAAAAACAAAAACCGTAAAAAGGAGAATTATTATGTCCGAAAAAGATATTCACGGCAACAATTACAACGCGCACCCCGAAACGGCGCGCAACAAATGGTTCAATTACAGCGACGCTTACATCGACAAGGACGGGGAAAACCAGCCCGTGGCAGACTACCAGGAACAGTTTGCGCAGTCCGTAAACAACGCCCGCGACGTGTCCGACTCAAAGGACGGCATGAGACACGAAAACAACAAGGGCACGTTTCAGGCTCTTCCCGAAACCGAACAGTACGGCGACACGGTTACGCCCGTGTTTCTCAACAAAGAGGTGCTCGCGTCGAGCAAATTGAGTCAGGACCTTGACGAGGCTTACGAAACGCCTTCGGAAAAGGCGCCCGACAACGGCTCGGTGAAGGAGTTTTACAACTCCAAGCGCATCCCCTCTACCGACTCCTTCAACGAGGTGGAAAACGATGGCAGATACGAATAAACGCTCGGGCGGCATCAAAAACACGGATTACGTAAATTACGATTGGAACGGCAGCGGCGAAAATACCAATTACGTCAATTCCATAAAGGTTTTAAATTCGCTCAAAAAGGTTGTCACTATGGCGATTCACTCCACGGAAACGGTCATACCCAACATGAAAAACGACAAGTTTGTGGAGATTTTAAAACAGCAGGTCGGACGCTACACCGAATTTGCCAAGCGCTGCGACGAGCTTGCGGATAAAATCGGCAGCACTTTGGAGGAAAAATTCGGCGCGGGACAATTTTTCGCAAAAGCAAGCATAAAAATGAAAATGCTCGCGGACGATTCGGTGTCGAAATCCGCAGAGATGATTATTTTGGGCAGCACCAACGGCATCGTGGAGCTTGGCAAGCTTTTAAGGCATACGCCCGAAATAAATCCCGAAACCATGACGCTTGCGCGCGACGTTATCGAATATCTCGAACAGATAATCGAAGACATGAAATACTATCTTTAATCGACAAAAGCCGGACAAGTTTTGTCCGGCTTTTTGCATTTTCTTCAATTTTTGCAAGCTGCGGCCGCGTTTTTTTGCAGCTTCAAAAGAAATTCGTCCGCGTCCTCCGCTCCGCCAAGCAGCAGTCTGATTTTGGTTATCGTTGCGGCGTCCCAATCGAGAGAAAAATCCGCGCACAGCTGCTTCAACACTCTGTCTGCGCGCAGATTGTCGTTGCCGCAGGCAAGGACGGCTTCCGCGGCATCATCGCCGACAGCTTTGAGCATATAGATTTTTTCGCCGGCGGATTTGACTTTTTCTCCGTTCTTGTCCTTGAACAAGACGGTAAAATCGGGGTTTCCCGCAATGGAAGAAAGTTCCTGCTTTCCAAGTCCGCGCGCTTTGAACACATAATGCGCGGCGTAAGACCTCGCGGTAAGGTTGGGTTCACAGGGCAAAGAAAAAACTTTGAGGCACTCGAAACCCGACGGAGCCGCGTCATTGAGTTTTTCTTTCAAATCGGGCGCGTACCCCGCGGCGGCGCAAACGTATTCGCACTCGCTTTCTATGCCCAGCGAAAGCGCGGGCGAAAAATACAGAAGCATATGCGGATTGAAGCCCGCCGAATATTCGACCTTTACGCCCGCCCGCGTCAAAATTCTTTTTATTACGTTGAGCATATCGGACTGTGAAATCATAGACAAAGGATAACGCTTGGCATATTTGATTGCTATCATTTGCACAATCCCTCCTTTTGCAGTCCGCAGCCGTTGCATTGTTTAAGGCATGACGGAGTGGTCTTTGCGGCGTAAGCCCTTTCCGCTTCTCTTTTCAAATAACTTTTTTCCACGCCCACGTCTACGAAATCCCAAGGCAGAACTTCGTCGAAGGATTTTTTGCCGACGACGGCGCCGACGTCTGTTCCGCATTTTTTCAGCGCGGCGTCGTATATTTTGAAATCAAAATGCTCGTCCCAAGAATCGAAGCGGGCTCCTCCGCGATAAGCCTCCAAAAGCACCGCGCTCATTTCGCGTCCTCCGCGCGCAAGCAGCGCTTCCATAAAAGACGTGTCGTAATCGTGATAGGAAAAGCCCACCCCCAGCTTTTTAAGACGGGATTTGAGATAGCTTTGCTTGCGCTCTATGTCCTCCCTTTGGGCAAAGCCCTCCCATTGGAACGGCGTAAAGGGCTTGGGTATGAAGGTCGCCGCGGAAATGCTCAGTCGCAGCTCCTTTCCCGACGTTCTGCGCTCCCTGTACAGCTTTTTCACCGCAGCCGCCAGATTTACTATGCCCTCCACATCCTCGTCCGTTTCGGTGGGCAGACCGAGCATGAAATAAAATTTTACCGACGAATACCCTCTTTCAAACGCCTGAGCGAGAGTGTTAAAGATATTCTCCTCCGTTATGTTTTTGTTTATAACGTCGCGCAGACGCTGCGTTCCCGCTTCGGGCGCGAAGGTAAGAGAGCTTTTGCGCTCCGTATCCGCCGTCTCGCCGTCGAAGCTGTCCATTCTCAGGCTCGGCAGGCTTAGCTTTACTCCGCGCTCTTTGACAAAGGGTTTGAGTCGGGTCACAATCTCCTTCAATCCGCTGTAATCGCCCGTCGAAAGACTGTTGAGCGAAAGCTCGTCGTAGCCCGTGCTCAAAAGCAAAGAACGGCAAATAGCGACAACCGTATCCGGAGAACGCTCCCTGACCGGGCGGTAAATAAAGCCCGCCTGACAAAATCTGCATCCGTTGGCGCAGCCGCGGAACAGCTCGGCGTCGGTGTAGGTCTCCACCCGCCGGCCGGCCGTGGACGATTTCAAGATTGGGCACAAGCGCGGTTTTGGGGAAAAAGCTCTCGTCCAGATTCTTTTCCTTGTGTTTTTTTACCTTTTTTTCATAGCGCACGTCAACGGTTCTGCCATTTTCCGTGCGCACGTTTACGCGTTCGGGGATATAGAGACAGTCGAGAGTATCCGCCGCAAGGCGCAGAAAATCTCTTTTTTTCATGCCTCTGTTGAGCTTGTACAATTCGAGCAGCTGCGGCCAAGGCGTTTCCCCCTCGCCCAGCATAAAAATATCGACAAACGCCGCCACAGGCTCCGGATTGACCGTGCAGGGACCGCCCGCGATGACAATGGGAAACTCGTCTCCCCTGTCCTTTGCGAGCAGCGGAAAGCCGGCAAGGTCCAGCATAAGAAGCATATTGGAATAAGATAATTCGTATTGAAGCGAAAAACCGACGAAATCGAAGTCTTTAAAAGGCTTTTTGTTTTCCAGACTGACAAGCGGACTGCCCTCGTCTCTTAGAAAATCGGCATAATCCGTCCACGGAGCATAGCATCTTTCGCACACGACGCCGTCAAGGCCGTTCATGAGAAAATAAAGTATGCGTGTGCCCAGATTGCTCATCCCTACTTCATACACGTCGGGAAAGCAAAGACACACGCTTGTATCGAAGGGCTTCGAGGTATCGGGCGCGCCGTACTCCCCGCCCGTATACCTTGCCGGTTTGCTTATCGATTCCGTAAGTTTCATAAAAGAGATTATAACAACTCTTTTAACGGAGTGTCAAGCGCATGGGAGGAAAGAAGATTGAGGAACTGTGCGTGAGAAAAGACTTTTTTTACCTCTCCGTCCTTTGCCTCCACCACCTCTATCCGATAAACAAAGTGGTGCGACATTCTTTTGGCAACGCTTTTAAGCGTCGCCTCCTCCGAAAACACCAGCGTCTTTTTTTCCACTCCCCTGTCCAATCTCTTTTTGTAAACCTCGAAAACTATTTGCTTGCTGAAAATTTCGCCCTTTGTTTCGGACAGCCCGACGGACAGGACGAAGACCGCAAACAATCCCAAAGAAAAATTGGGCGCGCCCGCAAAACACATACACAGAAAAACAAAAAACAGCGCGCCGGACAGCGCCACCGAAAGGATTTTGCTTACCTTCAACGCTTTTGCGTAATCGGTTTTCGCGGAAAGCAGAGAAACGAAAACGCGCCCGCCGTCCAGCGGATAGGCGGGCAGCAGATTTATCAGGCAAAGCGAGACGTTTGCGGCGACAAAGGGCTGACTGAAAACGTAAAGCGCCGGAAACATCCACCACAGCGCTACGAAAACCAAAGCGCACACCGCATTTGCCGCAGGTCCCGCCAGCGCGATTTTGACGCCGTCTCGGTTGTCAACGCTGTCGAATTCGCCGTACAGGACGGCGCCGAAGGCGGAAATCGCTATGCAATTGCACTTATAGCCGCATTTTTTGGCAACAAAGTAGTGTGCCGATTCATGTATCAGCACACTCAATGTGTAAAGTCCGAAGATATACGCCTGCCTGATAAACAGGGAAAATGCCAGCAGAAGCCAGAAGCTTTTTAAAATCCTGAATTTCAGACCTGCCATGTAAGCGTGTAGTCAACCGCCGTTATGTCGGTGATTTTTTCGCCCTTGTACAAGAGGTTAACGATGGTGCTGCCCTCGTATTTTCCGATTACGTCCATATATGCCAGATTCTGCTCGTTTGCAACCAATACGGCGCTCAGGTTGCCGTAAACCACGCACAGGTCGTCCGAAACGCGCACTGTCACGCTGTTTTCGGTAACGTCCTCCACCTTGCCGTCGGTAAGACTCAGCGAAAGCATGCCGCCTCCCAAGACCACGTTTCCGTCGGCTACGCTTTCCACATTGTAGTTTATCGGTATATTTATCGTGTCGGAATCGGTTTTTGCGGTAAACGCGCTTATCAGAGAAGTGGTATAGGTTTCCTTTGCCGTTTTGAAGACGTCGCCCACAAAACCGCTGTCCACAAAGCGCATTGCAATCAACAGCCCCGCCATGACGGCAAGAGCCGCCGCGCGGTACACCCATTTTCTGACCTCGCCGTTCCCTGCGGAACGCCTGCCGCTTTTCTTTTTCTTTCTTATGCGGTGCGGCAAAACCGCAGCGGGCGCGGCAAAATCATCCTCGTCGTCTATATAGTGTCTTTTGGTGTAGCTTATTTCCAGCCAATCCTCTTCCGTCGCCTCGCAATCGTACCTTGCCACGCTTTCGTCGTCATACATCGTGCCTTACCTCCGAAAAAACATTTCTTTGGGATAATATATGAGCGCGCCCGACCGATTATGCGTTGCGTTTCATTTTGCTTTTCAGTTTGCCCCAAAAACCGGAATACTGCCTTACGCAGTCAAATATATCGCTTCTGCCGTTGTGCAGATTGTTGGCGATTATATCGAAAATTTCGCTTTGGGCGACAGGGGAAAACCCTATTTCGTCGGATTCGGGAACCAGCCCCAGAGGCGACGCTTTGAGCATATTGAACAGCTCGAAGGGCGTGGGTATGACGCCGCTTTTGACAAGGTCTCCGCGCACCATATTGAGAAGGGAATAAATTTTGAGATAATCGTAAGGCTTCAAGGACTCTATGACGGCTGCCGCTCCCTTGACGGCGCTCGGATGCGGGGTAAACACCACTATCGCATGGTCGCAGCACTTGAATACTCTTTCCGTATCCGAACCGCGCCCCGGAGGGCAATCCACAAGAATATAATCGAACATCTGCTCCATCTGATTAAAAAGCGCGCGTATATTCTGCGCGGGAGGAGACGTGTCTTCCTTCAAGCTCAAAACATAACAGGACTGACGCGTTTCGCTCTGTGAAAGCGCCTGCCTTATTCTGCAACGTCCCGTCAGCACGTCGTTCAAATAGAACAACGGCTTGGGCTGGCGAAACGCTTTGTTGAGACAGTTAAGCCCCGTGTCCGAATCGACCGCCGCCACCCTCAGCGACTTGCCCGCCAACGCGTAGCTCAAATTGGCGGTAACCGTGGTTTTTCCAACTCCTCCCTTGCCGCCGAGCACGGCTATTTTTATTGCCATAAGCAAAACCTCTTTCGTTCAATTATACATCAAAGGAGCCAATACCGAAGGCAAGCCGCAAAATCAGACGTTTTCGGACAAATTTTTTCGCGTTTTTCGACAAATAAATTTATATAAAAATAAAATCCGCAAAAAAACGCCTCTTTTTAGAGGCGTTTGAAAAACAAAAATTACAATTCACAAAAGGAGCTTGGCGCCTTTTACCGCTGCGAGAAAGCTGTCCGACGGAACAAGCACGCCCATATTCATTTTGTCGAAAAAATATTTTTCCATACCCGACAGCTGAGCGCCGCCGCCGCAGAGAAAAATCGGGCTTTCCTTGAAATAAGCGCTCGTTTCCTGAGGAACGGTGAGCAAAAGGCTTGTCACGACCTGACACAGCTTGTCGGTAAGAGCTGCCAAAACGTCGTAAATTTCCCGCGCGGTGACAGTTATTTCTTCCGCTGCGCCCTTGTTTATGTTGAGTCCCGCCACCGTACCGAAAGAAACGTCGTTGGGATAAAGTCCCGCGCATTTGAGTTTGAGCTTTTCCGCCTCGGCAAAGGTTATTTGCAGCCCGTATTTTTTCAGAACGTAATCGGAAATTTGCTGCGTATAATACGCTCCTCCGATATAAAAAGAACAGCCCGCAACGATTTTGTCCTCTCTCACCGCCGCAAGGTCGGTCACTGAGGAGCCTATGTCCACTACAATTCCCGCTCTTTTGTCAAACTCCTTGAAGCAGGCTGCGGCGGCGGCAAGCACTGACTCTTTGAATCTGACCGATTTGACGCCTATATTGTTGAAAATTTCTTCCAGAACCTTTTTTTCGCCGTTGCCCGAGCCGACAGGCACAAGACAGCAAACGTCCACTCTGGGGGGAAACGCCGTGGACGGCAGAAGCTTTTCCATTGCCTTCCGCAGAAAAAAATCGGCGGCTTTTTTGTCCGCGACGCAGCCCTCGGCGAAAGGATAGACAAGCTTCGAGTTTTCCGAGTCGGCTGCCCTTTTGGCGGCAAGTCCCGCGGAAAGAAAATCGCTTTCGTTGCGTGCGTCAGCCAAAACCAGCGCAGGCTCCCGCAAAACAAAATCCGCGTTTTTCAAAGACATATTGACAAAATCGGTTCCTATGTCCGCAATCAGCTCGTATTTAGCCATTTCGTTCCTCTTTCTTAAGTATTTTGCGCAGCTTTTCCACAGGCAGTCCCATAACATTGGAATAGCTGCCGCGGATTTTTTTGACAAAGCCGCTGTCCTGTATGCCGTAAGCGCCCGCCTTGTCCATAGGCGAACCGGTAGCGATATAAGAGTTTATCCGTTCGTCCGTAAGGGAAAAAAACAGCACCCTGCTTTTTCGCACAAACGCCTTTTTCTTTCCTCCGCGCACGACGCACACGCCCGTGTAAACCGAGTGCGTCTTGCCCGACAGTTCTTTCAGTATGTCGAAAGCCTGCTTTTCGTCCTTGGGTTTGCCTATGATTCTGCCGCCGAAGACGACAACCGTATCCGCTCCGATAACCGTCGCGTCGGGAAAAAGCCGAGCAACCTCGCAGGCTTTCAAAGCTGCAAGCGATTTGACGTACCGAGCGGGCTTGTCGGGCGGCAGATTTTCCTCCCCCGAAAAAGGGTGCACGGAAAAATCCGTAAGTATGCTTTTCAAAAGTTCTCTCCTGCGGGGAGAGGCAGACGCAAGCACCGTTTTCATCTTCTTTCAGATAATGTCGAGATTTTTTTTGAACACTTTGCGGAAGTCCGTAACGCATCTGTTGGCGTCCCGCATTTCCAGCGTGGTGTCGCCTATGACCTCCGTTTTCATGATAACGCTGTCGCCCAACACGTCGCAGTTGATTTCCATGATAACTCCCGCGTTGCTTCTGTCAAAAGCAACCGCAAGCCCCAAAATCACCGCCAGCTTTTTGACTGCCTCCACGTCCTCGTCGGTTATTATGCCCTTTTCCCTGAACTTGTCCCAATCGGTGAGCGGAGCCTCGTTTTTGTTGAATACGTCGGTTACATAAGCCGCAAGCACGATGTCCCTGTGGGAAATGCCGTAAAGGTTGGAGTTGAGTATCATATACGCGGCGTGTCGCGCATTGTCGTAATATTTGAAGGTCTTGCCCACATCGTTCAACAGAGCCGCCACTCGCAGCACCCGCACGTACATACGGGGAAATTTGTGCAGCACTCTCAACTGCTTGAACAGCTGTATCGTCAGATTGTAAACCTGCTCGGCGTGCGCCACGTTGCAGCCAAGATAATTCAGATAAGTCAGTATGCTGTGCCCGAGCACGTCGGTTATCGGCTTTTCCAGCGTAAGCGGCACGGCGTAATTGAACATTATTCCCTCTCTCAAACCGCACGCGGAGGTGATTATTTTGGAAAAGCCCAACGTATCGGCAACGCATTTTATCGCCGTCAGAGCGCAGGGAAAAACGTCCGCGCGCACAGAGGTCAAGCCCTTTATCCTGTTCTTTTTGGATGGGTCTGCGGTTCTCAGCATATCGCATATCGCGTTAAGGTCCGTTACGGGCAGATTGTAATTGTGCGTCATGTCGAGCGGATACTTGCGCATACGGCGAGCCAGCGCGGAAAGATTTCTGAAAGAGCCTCCCACGCCTATAAACTGAGTTTCAGGGTCAAGCTCGTCCAGCCAATCGACCGTTTCGAGCTGCTGCCTGAAAAACTCCGCGACCTTGCGTTCCGTCTCCTCCGGAGCGACGTCCGCTCCTCCGAACATTTCCGCAAGCGTCGCGGCGCCGAAGGAAAATACCTCCGTATGCAGAATGTTGCGGCGATTGTAATACACGAATTTGGTACCGGAGCCGCCTATTTCCATAATCAGCCCCTTGGGGATTTCCATCGAATTTATCACGCCCTGATAGACGAGATTGGCTTCCTCCTCTTCGGAAACCACCTTGAATTTGAGTCCCGTAGATCCGAACATCTCGTTGAGGAAGGTGCGTTGATTTTTCGCGCGACGCACCGCCGCTGTCGCCACGGCGAGAATTTTGTCCACGCGGAACACAGCGCAAAGCTTTTTGAACACCTTTACCGTGTTTATTGCCTGCATAACCCGCGTCTGTTTGAGCGAGCCGTCTATCTCCGTTTCTCCGAGACGCACCGCTTCCACCATTTCGTCCGCCACCATAAAGTAGCCGCCTTCAAGCACGTCGAATATGACGAGACGAGCCGTATTTGAACCGAGGTCTATCAGACCTATTCTTTCGACAATTTTGTTTGCTTCAATCATTTTTCTTCACCGTTCCGCATTTTTCTCGTTTGCACGTTTATCATAGCATAAAAAAAATGCCCTGTAAATACCTTTTTTGAAATATTCACACGGCATTTTTCTTTAAAACAATTTTTTAACGCCTGTCAATCAGCATTTTCTTATGCACTTGCGAGGACACTTTTCAAGACAGGTCATGCATCCGGTACATTTGCCGTAATCGATTATCGGCACGTTGTTGACAAGATGTATTGCGTCGTGAGGGCAAACCTTTTGGCACAGACCGCAGCTTATGCAGCCCGCCTTGCACACGTCCATAACGTCCTTGCCCCTGTTCTGAGAGGAACACGCAATGTAAACCTTTGCCGATTTGGGTATGCGCTTTATAAGATTTTTGGGGCAGGTACGTATGCACAGCCCGCAGCTTATGCACAAATCCTTGTCTACTGCCGCCACCCCTTTGTGAACCTGAATGGCAAAATTGGGGCATACGTCCACGCAGCTGCCTGCGCCCATGCACCCCACCTCGCACTTTTTTCTGCCGTCCGCAAGCAGCTGCTGCGAAATACAGCTTCCGTAACCCTGATAGGAATATTTGTCGTCGCAGGCTATGCCTCCGCAGCACGCCACCACCGCCACGGTCTCCTCTCCGCCGGAATAATTTATTCCGAGTATGTTGGAAATTTCTATTTTGTTGGCTTTTGTTGTCTGACCGCAATCGTCAAGACTTGCCTTGCCTTCAACCAGCGCGCGCGCAAACCCTTCGCAGCCGGGATGTCCGCAGCCGCCGCAGTTAGCTCCGCTCAGATGTGAAACGATTTCGGGAACTCTCGGATCGCCCTTGACTTCGCAAAAACGTGAAATTATTATTATCAGCATTGCGAAAAATATCGCTATGCCCGCCATAATCGCGACTACGATTCCGAAGCTTTTCCAATTTATATCCTTGAACAACATCAACGATTCCATGTCAACCTCCGAGCGTGACGGAATTGAAAACGTAAAACGCCATCGCCATAAAGCAAGCCGTAATCAGCGTTATCGGAAAGCCCTTGAGAGGCTTGGCTATGGGGAGCTTGTCCAGCTTTTCGCGCAGTCCCGCGAGCAATACTATTGCAAGCGTAAAGCCCACCCCCGAAAATAAGCCGTTGAGAGTTGCGGTGAGCAGGGTGTATCCTCCCATTATGTTAAGCTCGGCAACGCCGAGGATTGCGCAGTTGGTTGTAATAAGCGGCAGATAAACGCCCATCGACCTGTAAAGCGCGGGAGCGAATTTTTTAAGCACCATTTCCAGGATTTGCACCAGACCTGCAATGACGAAAATAAAAACTATGGTTTTCAGATACTCCAACCCGAGCGCCACAAGAACATACTGATAGAGCGCGAAGGAAATGAGCGAGGAGACCGTCATGACGAATATGACCGCCATGCCCATGCCGAACGCGGACTCCACCTTTTTGGAAACGCCGAGAAAAGGACAAATACCGAGAAACTGCACCAATATAAGATTGTTTACGAAAACAGCACCGATTATCAACGCGCCGATTGCCATATCATGCCTCCTGAGCGCTCTTTTCGGTTGCGCTTCCGTTCTCATGCAAGGCGTGCTTGTGCTTCGCCCTGTTGTTTGCGGCGTTGTAAATCACGTTGAATATTAGGATAAACAGCCCGAAGGTAAGAAAGGCTCCCGCCGCCGAGCTGAAAAACGCTATTTGAAAATCCCACAGCTTTATGCCGAAAAAGGTGCCGTTGCCGAGAATTTCCCTGAACGCGCCCATAAGCGTGAGCGCGGCGGTAAAGCCGAGTCCCATAAACAGACCGTCAAGCGCCGAATAGCCCACCTTGTTGTGACTCGCAAAGGACTCCGCGCGGGCGAGAATAATGCAGTTGACGACAATAAGCGGCAGAAATACTCCCAGCGAATCGTACAAATCCGGCATAAATTTTTTGAGAACCATCTGTACGACGGTGACGAATGTGGCGATAATCAGGACGAAAGCCGGAATACGCACCTTGTCGGGTATTATTTTCCGCAAAAGAGAAACGAACACGTTGCTGCATATAAGAACGAAAGTAACCGACAGCCCCATGCCTATGCCGTTGAAGGCGGCTGTAGTAAGCGCAAGCGTGGGACAGGTGCCCAGAACCAGCCTGAACGTGGGATTCTGCCGAACCACGCCGTCCAGAGCTATATCCTTAACTCTCATCTGCATTTCCTCCCAAAGCGTTTTCGGCGTAAAACAACGCCATGTTTACCGAATTTGTAATCGCGTGCGACGTGTAGGTTGCTCCGCCCACGATATACCGCGAATCGGAGGAATCAAAGTACCCTCCGTCGAAATCTTCAAGATATTTTTTGTATTGCTCGTCGCCGAATTTGGACATAAGACTTTGGGATTGGTTGCCCGCGTAGGAAATTTTTTCTATTCCCTTCAATTGTCCGCCGTCAAAGGAAAGCACCACCCAAAGCGTAACCGTTCCCTTTTTGTATCCGTCCGCGCCCGTCGACTGCACGAGATAATTTCCGTCCTCCAAAAGATATACGGTGTTTATTTCGCCGTAGTCGTCGTTTGACGAAAACTCGGGGTCAAGCTCCTTTTCCTCCCAGCCGATTTCCCTGCCGTAAATCTTTTTGATTGCGCGGTTTACTTCCTCCTCCGCCGATACGTAGAGCACGTCGTTGAGTATACTAAGCGCGCCTCCCAGCACGACGGCGATTAGAATCAGCACTACTATCGATTTGAAGGACGCGCTTGAAAAAAACTCTCTGCCTTTCATGCTTTTGCCTCCTTTGTTTTTCTTTCCCTGCGTTTTCCGAAGGGACGGGGCACTATATATCTGTCGATTAACGGACAGATGATGTTCATAATCAGAATGGAGAAGGAAACGGTCTCTATCTCCGCCGCAAGCCTCAGTCCCGCCGTAAGCAAGCCGAGCATGGCAAAGTAAAGCACGTTGCCCCAGAAAGTGTTGGGGGTGGTTACGTAGTCGGTTGCCATGAAGATTGCGCCGAGCATAAGCCCTCCCGACAGGATAGTGGGCAGAAAATACGAAAAGCTGCCCTTCAACGCAACGGTGAAAAGCCCCGCAACCGCAATGTAAATCAACGGATACAGTCCGTTGATTACCCTTCTTACAACGAGATAAAGTCCGCCGGCAATCAACGCAGCCTTGCACGTTTCGCCTATGCAGCCTGCGACTCCGCGCCCCAAAAACAAATCGAGATTGCTTACGCCCGCGCTGCCCTCGGCAAGCAGGTTTCCCAAAGGCGTCGCCCCGACAAGCTCCGCGCCGCCCGGCAGAGTGTCGAACTTGGTCATCACGGACAAAAAGCTGATGAATACGAAAATTCTGCCTGCAATCGCCGGATTGAAAAGATTTCTTCCCGTTCCGCCGAAAAGCATTTTGGTAACGGCGATTGCGAAAACGGAAGCGAAAACGGGTACGTACCAAGCCACCTGCACGCCCAGATTGAGTCCGATAAGCAGTCCCGTGACGACGCTCGAAAAATCTATTTTGACTGCTTCCTTAAAGGTTTCTCTGTTGAAAATCATGCGGTACAGCACTTCCGTCAGCACGGCCGTCAACACCGCTATCGCAACGATGAGAAGCGCTTTCCAGCCGAAATAGACGCAGCCGACAACCGTCGCCGGCAAAAGCGCTATGACGACGTCCAGCATTATTCCCTTTGTCGTCCTGCGCCCCGTGACGTGGGGCGAACCGGAATAAACGAATTTTCTCATTTTGCCTTCTCCCTGAGCTTTGCCTTGGCTAAGCGTATGCTTTGCACGAGCGGACGCTTTGCGGGACAGACGTTGGCGCAGCAACCGCACTCTATGCAGTGATTGGTTCCGTATTTCTCCGAGGTTTTGAAATCGCCCGCCAGCGCGTAAAAATCAATGTACATCGGCATAAGATTCATGGGGCACGCTCTCGCGCACGCGCCGCAGCTTATGCAATTGGAGGGCTGACTGACGTTTGCCTCCTCTCCCGTCAGCGCCAAAAGCCCCGAATCCGTTTTTGTGAAAACGCCCGACGCATCGTAGAGAGACGTACCCATCATGGGACCGCCCGCAATCAGCTTTTGCGTGTCCTCGGAAATTCCGCCGCAGAAATCCAGCGCCTCCTCGAAAAGCGTTCCCGTTTTTACAAGCAGGTTTTTAGGCTCCGCAACTCCCTTGCCGCTAACGGTAACCACACGCTCGTAAAGAGGCTTGCCCTTTTCCACTGCTTCGTAAACCGCCAGCGCGGTGGCGACATTCTGCACCACGACGCCGACGTCCATGGGAAGAGCCTTTGCGGGAACCACTCTGCCGCAGCAGGCGTAAATCAGCTGCTTTTCTCCGCCCTGCGGATATTTCTTTTCAAGCAGAATCAGCTCAAACCCGTCGAAGGCGCGCAGCTTTTCATACGCCTCCATTTTGTTTTCTTCTATACCTATCACGGTGCGCGCGACGCCCAGACAGCTTGAAAGTATTTTTACTCCCTTGACAAATTCCTCCGTTCTGTCCAGCATAACTCTGTAATCGCAAGTGAGATAAGGCTCGCACTCGGCGGCGTTGATTATCAAAATATCCACGGGTTTGGAGGGACTGAGCTTGACGAGAGTAGGAAACCCCGCGCCGCCAAGTCCCACTATGCCCGCTTCTCCTATGCGCTCCCTAACCGCACGGGCGTCGGAGGCGTCCGCGGGAGGCATAAATTCTTCGCGGTTTTTAAAATCGTTCTTTATATGGATAAAGGGAGCGTTTGCGCCCTGCTTGTTTTTTCTCGTTTCTATTCCCGCTACCGTTCCGCTCACGGGAGAAAATACGTTTGCGGAAATCATCCCGTCTGCGCGGGCAATCAGAGTGCCCGCCGCAACGGTCGCGCCAACTTCCACTACGGGCTTGGCAGGCGCGCCTATGTGCTGACTCAACGCCACGAAATAATGCTCCGACGGCGGCATCGGCTCGATAGGCTTGTCTTTTGCGAGATATTTCATATCGGGAAAATGTATCCCCTTTTTGAAAGTTCTTGTATGTTTTCTCAAAACCTTGAAGCCTCCCTTTTAATCCTAATCGGCTAGTTTATCGCTTTCACTTATGAATATGTTTCATAATAACACATGAAAAAATAAATGTAAATTGTTAAAACGCTTTTTTCGCCGATTTTTTCACCTCTGTCCGACCTACCGAACACCGCGCTTGTCCGTACATGCCGAATACGGCTTGTCGACAAAGCCCCCGCACGCGTCGGGGGCTTGAAGCTTATTTTTCCGTATCGGAAAAAAGCGAACTTTCCTTGTCTGTCTTTCTTTCCCTGACCATCTGTCTTACGGACAAAATCAACTGCCACACGCCCAGCAGGAGCATAAACACGCCAAAGCAGATTTTCAACACCTCGGAAGACGTGTTTTTGGTAAGCAGCGCGCCCAGAATACAAAACGCGCAGGCGGGAGCTATCATCCACAGGGTACGACGGGGCTTTACCAGCTTGTTTTTGAAATGCAGTCCGAGCGCTACGCACGCCATGGGCAAAAAGCTGATAAGGTTGATTGCCTGAATTGTCTGCTGTTCTATATCGAGAAAATTGAGCAAAGGGATTAAAAGCGTGCCGCCGCCCATGCCCATGCCGCCGAGTATACCCGATATAAAGCCGAATACGATAAGCCAAACTGTCATAAAAACATCCTCACTCCCGACGCGAGCAGCAAAAGGGAAAATATGAGCTTGACGACGTTGCCGCTGAGCCTGTTGAGCAGCAGCGCGCCCGCCGCTCCCCCCGCGACAACTCCGATTGTCGCAAAAAGAGTGTATTCCCAATCAACGCTGCCGTTTAGCAGATAGACAAGCGCGCTGATTAAGCTTATCGGAAGAATTACTAGAAGCGCGGTTGCGTGGGCGTTTTTCTGCGGCAGGGCGTAAAGCGCGAGAAAAACGGCGACGACCAGCACGCCGCCTCCGCCTCCGAGAAAACCGTTTATAAAGCCTATTCCGCAGCCGGAAAGGACAATCAGCAATATTCTGAGCCAATTTTTCATTTTCGTTCTCCAAGCGAGCCTTAATCAAAAATATTTTACCCATTTAAGAAAAATTTAACAAACCAAGTAAATGTTATTGCTTTTTTTCTCCGTTTGTATTAAAATAGTCGGAGCATAGCGTTTACTATGCCGTATTATGCTTAAAATTTTTTACTGAACAGGGTGAATCAAATGAGTAAAAAACAATCCGACAATCGCTACACGCCAGCCAGCTACAAGCAGGCGAATTCTTCCGGCTCCGCAACAAAGTCCTTGAAAAGCAAAAAGGCTATGATTATTTCGCTCATAGCCATCGTTGCGGTTGCGGTTATCGTCGTTTCGCTTGTGCTCGCGTTGTGGAAGGAAGTTATTCCCTCCAACATCGAGTCCACGAGACCGGACGGCGATACCTCGTCGTCGCTGGATATTTCAAACAGCGATTTCAAGTACACTTACGCGGACGCGCAGAATCTGCAATATCCTCTGACGGCGACAAGCTGGACGAAACGCGACTCCGTCGTGGATTCCGACACCCTTATGGGCGTTGTGGACACAAAGGAGGACGAGTGGAACGGCAAGGTTGTTTACGATTTGGGACAAAAGGGCTTGAACAACACGACTAACCCGGGTTATCCCGTTGCCGATTCGGAAAACAGCAGAATATTCATGATAAGCAACGCCGAGGAAACGGCGGCCAGCGTGCTCTCCTCCTCTTTCAGCGTTGCGTCAAGCCAATACCTGAAAGTTTCCGTTTGGGTAAAAACCGACTCCATCACGGGGCACGGAGCCTACGTCGCGCTTAGGACCTCCGACAGCCAGGCTTCCTCCGACTACTACGCCGTGAGAATGGAAAACATCAGCACTGCGGGCGCATGGGAGCAATATTCCTTCTATATCGAAGGAGCAAAGAACACAAGCCAGACACTGTACTTTGAATTGGGACTCGGACAGACGGAGTTTGCCGAAAATCCCTCCATGGGCACGGCTTTCTTCGGTGAAATTTCCTGCGAAAAAATTTCCAAAGGCGCTTTCCTCAACAACAACGCAGAGGAAAAGACGGAAAACGAGGACGGCTTCTACATCGGTCACACCTTCGATTCCTCCGATGCGGAAGAGTCAGACCAGACTCTCACCCGCGAAAACGAATTCGGCACGGTTGACCTTTTGACCTACGAGGAATACAAGCAGCAGTTTGAATTTCTTCCCTTCGCCGACGACGAGAACGGAAGCATAACAAGAATAACCAATGTTTCGGATACCAAGGCGGGCGTCACTTACTCCTCCTTTACCGTCAATCCGCCTTCGATAAACAAGTCTTACAGATTGAGCGTATGGGTGAGAACGGAAAACGTCGCAAAAAATACGGGCGCGTATATTTACCTTTTCGACAACACCAACAGCGCGGCGACAAGCAAAACAACCTATTTTGAAAAAATCAACACCGACGAAGACATCGAAAACGATACCTTCAACGGTTGGACGGAATATCAGTTTTACATCAAACCCTCCAACTCGCAGGCAATAGAGTTGACGCTTGAAATTTATCTTGGAATGAAAAACTACGCCGCGGGCGGAGTTATTCCTTCGGGAACGCTGTACATTGCCGAGCTTGCGCTCTTTGAAATCGAGCAGAGCGACTTTAACGGAACCTCGTCAAGCTCCACCATCAAGACTGTGGACCTCGACCAGACTTTCGATACCGACAACCTGATAAGCAACCCGTCCTTCAACATTCCGCTCAACAATTCGGGACTGGAAACCGTAGTGAGACCCGCAAACTGGACGCTTTACGTTTCGGGCAACACGGCTATCGGCGGCAACGGCACGCTTGCTCCCAACGCCATCGGAGACATTCAGACAGGTCTGTTGTTTAAAAACAATTCCTCTTTGCTCGGAGAGTTGGGCATAGGAGAAAACGACTTCCCGCTTAAAGACGACGACGCAAGGTCGGTTCTCATGATAAACAACAAGGTTAAAACCTCCGCCGGCGTTCAGTCCGCGTCAATTTCCCTTTCGGCAAACACTTTTTATAAAATAAGCGTGCTTGCCAAAGGCATTGGAGACGCCGTCCCCTACGTCTATCTGACGGACGGCAGAAACGTGCTTTCGGGCTACGACAAAGCTATGGACGGCACGGCTTACGCGGCGGAAAACGAGGAAGAAGGCAACGGCTACGTCAGATATTACTTCTATATAGCCGTGGGCAACGAAGCCAAGACTGTTTACCTCGAATTGTGGCTCGGTTCGAGAAACGCGACCGAAGAACAGTATGTGCAGGGAATAGCCCTTTTCGATCAGGCTTACTGCGCTACCATTACCGAGGAGGACTACATGAAACTGTTCGGCAAAGACGTGGACGGCGAACCTCTTGACGACGTCGAAACAGTGCTTACTTCGTCCGACTTTGACAAGGAAAGCATTATTATGGAGCAGCTCACCGTAACATCCTCTTTCGGCAACGTTTCCGGTCTGGATTACAGATATTTCGAAGCGGCGGAAACCGACGACCTCGAGCTTGTCAGAAAGCAGGCTGCAAAGGTAAAGAACGAGGAAGATACCGAAGAGCTTGCCAAACTCAAAACCATGGTCGAAAACTTCAACAAAAAGTATTATCTCGACAGCGACGGCAATTTGCTTGAAGAAGGCACCTATCTTATCGACTTTGAAAAGGAACTGAATTTTGAAAACATTCAGGAATTCAGAACCTATCTGTACGAGCTGCAAAATCCCGTCGAAGATGACAGCGGCAACACGGACACGACGGAAAAAGAGCCTATCAACTGGATAGTCATGTCCTCCCTCATCGTGACGACGCTCATGCTTATCGCAATTCTTATTCTGTTAATCAGAAAATGGAAGCCCCGCAGAAAAAAAGCCAACGGATAAGATAATATTAGATGTGTCCTATGGTACTGCGCCGTAGGACACATTTCTTGAACAAAAGCTTTTTCCCTCCATTGACGAAACCTTGTCGAATTTGAACAGACAAAAACCGTCAGACTTAAACAAAAAAAGAAGATATGAAAACAATGCTTTTTTCCGAAATACCCCCTGCCGACCGCACCTTATCCGCAATTTTGGGATACGGGGCGTTTGTTGCGGTTTTGTTACTGCTTGCTTTAATTGTCTTTCTGATTGTAAGAAAAATCAAACGGAAGCAAAAAAGGGAAGACGCCGACAAAACCGTTTCAACCGACTCGTTGTCCGCAGCCGACAAAACCGCGCCCGGCTCGGCGGGACAAATAAAGCTGCACGACGTGGAGCCGAAAACCGCCGCCCTGCTCATGGCAATCGTCGCCGACAAAGCGGGAGTGCCGCTTAATTGTCTGAGATTTAAATCTATCAGGGAATTGAAAAAATGAAATACGTTATTACTTTAAACGGACGCACTTACGAGGTGGAAGCGGAAACTGCGGAGCCGCTGCCCATTGACCAATACGACGGCGTATATACGTCCGAATCGATTGAACAATCCGTTTGCGTCGACTGTCGGGAACAAACTTCGTCGCCCTCGGGAACGGACTCGCCCGCAGAAGGCGACACGGTCGCAGCGCCTATGCCGGGTACGATAGTCAAAATCAACGTATCCGTCGGAGACGCGGTAAAAAAAGGCTCTGTCCTGCTTGTGCTGGAAGCTATGAAAATGGAAAACGAAATCGTTGCGGCAAAAGACGGAGTGGTCGCGCGTATTCTTACAAACAAAGGCTCCGCGGTGGAAGCAAACACTCCGCTGCTTGTTTTGAAGTGAGTAAATGAGTTATGGGACAACTATTCCAAAATTTTACCAATATCACCCTGCCGGGCGTCATAATGTGGTGCATAGGCGGCCTGCTTATTTATTTGGCAATTGCAAAAAAAATGGAGCCCGCGCTGCTGCTCCCTATGGGCTTCGGCGCCATATTGATGAACCTGCCGATTGCGGAAGAAGGAACGGGAGTACAGGCGGTCATTGATTTTCTGTTCTTAATCGGAATCGACTCTCACGAGTTGTTCCCCCTGCTGTTGTTTATCGGAATCGGTGCAATGATTGATTTTGAACCGCTGTTGACAAATCCAAAGCTTATGCTTTTCGGCGCGGCGGCGCAATTCGGAATCTTTTTTACGCTGTTTACCGCAAGCCTGCTCGGTTTCGAGCTTAAAGACGCGGCGTCCATTGCAATCATCGGAGCGGCAGACGGTCCTACCTCCATTTATGTCGCCGGCATGCTGAAATCCGATTATATGGCGGCAATCATGGTAGCGGCATATTCCTACATGGCTTTGGTTCCCGTCGTGCAGCCGCCCGTTATCAGAATGTGCACCACCAAAAAGGAAAGACAGATAAAAATGGCTTATTCGGGGAAAAAGGTTTCCAAACTTACGAAAATCCTCTTCCCCATCATCGTCACGATGATTGTCGCGCTGTTTGCTCCCGATGCGCTGGCGCTGATTGGTTTTCTCATGTTCGGCAACCTTATCCGTGAGTGCGGCGTACTCAACTCGCTTTCGGACACGGCGCAGAACGTGCTTGCAAACATAATTACTCTGTTTTTGGGAATAACCGTCGCCTCCAAAATGAAAGCAGCCGAATTTCTCCAATTCAATACGCTGCTGATAATGGGGCTCGGACTTATCGCGTTTATCGTAGACACAATAGGCGGCGTGATGCTTGCAAAACTGCTCAATATTTTCAGCAAAGAAAAAATAAACCCCATGATAGGAGCGGCGGGGATTTCGGCTTTTCCCATGTCGGCGCGAGTCGTGCAAAAAATGGCGCTTGAAGAGGATAAATCAAATTTCCTGCTTATGCACTCCGTAGGCGTGAACGTTTCCGGACAAATAGCGTCCGTGATTGCCGGAGGGCTAATACTTTCCATTGTGCAGGGCATGATTGGCTGAAAGGAGACAACGATTTATGCATGAATTTTTTGTAAATATAGGTTACGCGATTTTAAATTTTTTCCGAAACGTCAAAACGGACAATATACTCAAATCTCTTTCGATAATGGGTATCGGTATGGTGGGAATTTTTTTGGTTACGGGTATTATCGTGCTTGCGGTATATCTCCTGAACAAAATAAGCAACAGCGACGGAAAAACAAAAAATAAGAAAAAAGAATAACAAACCCGCCTTGCGATTTGCTCCGCAAGGCGGGTTTTTTGTCATTTATTTTGCAACTTGACGCCGCAATCGAGAAAATCCGTTATTTTTTGCGCCACCCGAGAGGCATTGCAAAAATCCGTGTCGATTTTTACATCGGCGTGTCTTGCGTAATCCGCTTTGCGCAACAGGCAAAGCTCCTCCACCTTTTTGAGGCTGAACGGTTCAAGCTTAGGTCTGGTTCGCTTTGTGTTTTTGAGTCTGTAAAAAATTGTGCGTGGCGTCGCGTCAAGCCAGATTACCGTACAGTGCTCCGAAAGCGCTCTCATATTTTCGTCGTCTGCTCCGATTCCGCCGCCTGTAGAAATAACTGCGCCGTCATAGTCGGAAAGAGACGCTACCAGCTTTCTTTCGAGACTGCGGAAATAGTCCTCGCCGGCAAGCTCGAAAATTTCCGGAATGCTCCTGCCCGTCTCAAACTCAATCATATCGTCAGTGTCTATAAACAACAACTGCAATTTTTTCGCCAGCCTGCGCCCGACTGTGGATTTGAGCGTGCCCGACATTCCGATAAGCGCCAGATTTTTTTTCATCGTACTGCCTCCCCCGCAAGAAAATCAACGGCTTTTTCGTAGCTGCCCAAGCCCTCTCCCCAAAACGCAGCAGCAACGACGCCTTCAAGCACGCGGATTTTTCGGAAAGGCTCGCGCGCCGTTATGTCCGACAAATGCACCTCGACGACGGGTACGCAGCAAGCCGCCACAGCGTCGCGCACCGCGTAGGAATAATGCGACCATGCCCCCGCGTTCAAAATAATCGCGTCTAAGGAAACACGGTTAATTTTTTTGAGCAAAGCGGGTTCGCTGTCGGTCTGAAAAAATTTCAGAGTTATGTTTTTTGCCGATGCGTAACGCTTCAACCTTTTGTTTAAAGCGCGCAGAGTGTCAAAGCCGTAAATTTCAGGCTGACGCTTTCCAAGGCGACCGAGATTTACTCCGTTTAAAACAAGTATTTTCATATTTTACTCCTGAACAGCGCGTAAAGCGCTTCCGTGTCGGTATCGGACGCCTTGACGGACGTGAAAATCTCGAAGGCTTTGATTGCCTGAAAAAAGAGCATATCCAATCCGTCCACTGCGATTTTTCCGTATTTTCGCGCGCATTGCAGGAGGCGCGTATCGCGAAAATAATATGCGTCCAGTACAAATTCAGCCGCCGCGACGTCCTTTTCGTCCGCGAAAAGCAGCCTGTCGAATACGGGAACAAAGCTAAGAATCCCGTCGCAGACAACTCCTTTTTCGTAAATTTTTCCTCCGAAGCGAATCGCCGATTCACGCGCTTTTTCCTGCGTTCTGTTTGCGAAACAAAGTTTCGCCCCTCTGTCCGCAAGCGCGCGGGCCGCCGCTGCCGCGCTGCCGCCCGCTCCTATGAGCAGCAGTTTTTTGCCCTCTACATCGATTTTGTGGGCCGCAAGCGACAAAACAACTCCGTCGCCGTCCGTAACGGCGGGCAAAAACCGTCCGCATTTGTTAAGCACCGTGTTCGAGGGCATACCGTCGGAGCTTAGCCTACTTTTGTAAGGCATTGTCACGTTGAATCCGTCGGCATAGGTTTTCAATTTTTTAAGAGTGTCGTCAAAACGGGCTGCGTCCGTTTCAAACAGCTCGTAGCTTAGCGGCACGGAGAAATAATCCGAAAACAACGAAAAAAGCAGCGGAGATTTGCTTGAACTTATATCGCCGCCCAACAGTCCCAGCCGAAATTTTTCCGCTCCGATTATTTTCAGAAAATCGGGACAGGAAACGTCGGCATAGCCGAAAGACGTTTCGACGCCCCTTTTGCTGTGTAGTCCCGCAGTCGCCGCAGCCAACTCGAGCCTGTGGTCATTCAGCGTGTCCGCCTGCCCTCCTTCGATATACCCCTTTCCGTAAATTTCAAGACAGTCGCCGCATACTGCTGCGTCCGCACCCAAGCTTTTTGCAAGCCCGCAAACGCCCGCAAGCCTGTCGCTTTCCTTTGCGGCAAGCTCGCCGACGCCCTCGAATTTGCTTCTGCCTTTTGCCGTGAGCGCCAAAACTGCGAGAGCGGGTATTTCGTCAAGCAAAAGCCTTGACCGCTCCTTGCGGCAAATAAAAGGCTTCAACGCGCTTCTTGTTACCGAAATATCGGCAGCCGCTTCTCCGCAGACATTTTTTTCGTTTGAGATTTCTATATTCGCGCCGCTTTCTTTAAGCAGCGAAATATATTCCGTCCTCGTGGGATTGACGCCGACATTGTTCAAAACCGCTCCGTCTCCAAGCAAACCGTGGGCAATAAAAAATGCGGCGGTGGAAACGTCGTTGGGGATTTTTAACTTTGCGCCTTTAATCCTGCTCTTTTCCAGTCGGATTTCATTTCCGTCCGTTTTTATACGCGCACCCAGATGGCTTAACATGATTTCGGTGTGGTTGCGCGACCTTACTTTTTCCGTTATTTTTATTGTTCCGCCCGATACAAGCGCGGCAAACAACAGCGCGCCCTTGACCTGCGCGGATGAGGTTTCAAAAGACAATTCCCTTTCGTCACGCACGCAAGTGCTGTCTCCCGTCACGAAAAGAGCGTTGTCGGTTTTCCGTATGTCAAATCCCATTTCCCGCAACGGCAGGATAACCCTATCCATAGGCCGTCGCGACAAGGAAGCGTCTCCTTTGAACACCGCTCTTATTCCAAGCCCCGCGGCGACGCCCGCAAGCAGCCGCGCCGTCGTGCCGCTGTTTCCGCAGTCCAGCACAAGAGGCTCGTTTCGGGAGGGAAGAGCTTTGAGCGGGTATACGGTAACGGACGTTCCGCGAAAGACAAAATCCGCCCCCATTTTTTTCAGACAGTCCGCCGTCGACAGCGTGTCTCTGCAAATGCAGGCGTTTTCTATCTCGGTCGTCCCCTCGGCAAGCGCACCGCAGATAAACGCGCGGTGGGTTATCGATTTGTCGCCGAAATTCAGACGAGAATTGAAATTGTAGTTTCCCGGTTCAAATAACATCTTTTCAAAAGTCCGTTCAATTCTTCCGCGTTCAAAAAAGTTTCGCGCACTCCGAAACGTCCGTCGGGAAGCATAAGCGAAATTTTGCGGGATATATTTTTTTTGTCCGACTGACAAAGAGCGACAATCTGCTCTTCGTCGAACTCCTTAATTATTTCAAAGTTTTGCTGCAACACTGCCCTTTTCTTTTTCCAGAAATCAGGGCTGCAAATTTTCAGAAAACAGGCGATTTGAGTTTCGTAAAACAATCCGTTTGCGACAGCCTGACCGTGAGGAAGTCGGAAAGCCGTCTCGAAAGCGTGCCCCAAGGTGTGCCCGAGATTCAGCTTTCGCCTGAGCAGCAGGTCGGACTCGTCGATTGAAACAATCCGTTGCTTGTATTTGAGACAACTCTCGACAAGAACCTTCAAATCCGCGTTTTCGTCAATCAGCCGAGAAATATTTTCGTCAAGATAAGCGTACTTGAACAGCTCTCCCCTGCCCTCGTCCGCAAGGGAACGCGGCAAAAAATCCAAAAGAGAAAAATCGACCAAGGTCGTCTCGGCGGGATAAACCGTCCCCACAGCGTTTTTTACTCCGCAAAAATCCACGGCGGTTTTGCCGCCAACCGAGCTGTCCAGCATCGAAAGAAGCGTGGTAGGAACTTGCACGAGCCTTACGCCGCGACAGAACACCGACGCCGCGAAGCCTGCGGCATCCCCCACCGAGCCGCCGCCGACGGCAACCACAAGCGTATCCTTGCCGCAGCCGCGCGCCGACAAAAATTGCAGAAATTTCGTCACCTGTTCAAAGCTCTTGGCGCGTTCTCCCTTTTCAAAGCAAAAAACATTTTCGCCATAAAGTCCCAGCTTGTCCGCCACAACCGCGTCGGTAGCGAAAACCGTGTTTTCTCTGTCGAAAAGGCTCTTGTCAAACCTGCGGAATACTACTCGGTTTTCTTCCAGAATACAATCGAGCAATTCAAACGCAAGCAAATTTTCGGCGATTACTCCGACGCTTTCAACCACGCAAACGTCTGCGCGTTCAAAATGCGTCTCAACCGTTTTGCGGGTAACTATGTCTATCGTTTCCGATTTTTTTCTGCGTGTGGGAACGGGCTTGACGGTCAAAGCTACGCTGATTTCCCTGCCGTTGCTCATGCCTCCGACGACGCCGCCGCAACGATTTGTGGCGTAAATTATTTCATTCCCTTTTGCGGCAAGCTCGTCGGGGAAATAGTTTTCTCCGTCTCCGAACCAGACTCCCTTGACAGAGGGAATGGAGGCAAGCCGTCCGACCAGCCTGCCCGACAGCCGCCTTTCAAGACTCTTAAATTCGCCCGTACCCGTCGGCAACCCGAAACAGAGCACACGCGCCCTGCCTCCCAAAGTTTCCCCTCTTTCGCGGGCGGAAATTATTTCCTTTTCCATAGCGAGCGCAGCCGCAGGGTCGGGACAGCGTACGCGCCGCTTTTCGGACTGCAAAAGACTTTGCGTGTCGAAATCCGTTTGAGAGGTCTCGACTCCGCCTATTTTCTCCGCGTAGGAAAAAAAGCTTAAACCTTTTTTTTCAAGGATTTGCCTGCATATCGCTCCCGCCGCAGTATAGACTACGGTATTTCTCGCGCTTGCCTCCTCGCAGACGGGGCGGGCGTTTTCAAGCCCCAATTTGACGCAGCCCGCCAAATCGGCGTGACCGCTCCGTATCGCCGTGATAGGTTTAGTCCCGTCGGACGCAACTTCAACCGCGTTGGGTATGAAAAATCGCAATACGGCGCCTGTCGTCACCCCGTTGTCAAGCCCGTTGAGAAAAATTATCTCGTCCGTTTCCGAAAGCTGTCTTTCGCTTCTTCCCACGCCGACACGGCGGCGTCTCAATTCGTTTTTGATTTTGTCAACGGAAATTTCAAAACCGCGCGGCACTCCTTTCAACGCGGCGGAGTATCCCGCTCCGTGCGACGTGCCGTCAAAGCTGAGTACAAGCATAGCTCAGGCGTAAAAACGGCGGCGCAGTCCCATAAACGCGGCGCGCAAAAGCTCGCCTCTTTTGCCTGATGACGCTGTTGTCTTGGCGCTTTCTATAAGGTCGGCGACAAAATCAAAGGAGATATTTCCCTCCGAGTCAACTTTCATCCTGATGTTTCCGTCAAATTTATCCGAGCTGTAAGGATAATCCTCCGCGCCCGTCGAGTATTTTCTGTAAGTGCAATAAACCCGAGTGTTTTTTGCCGCAAGCTTTTCCAAAGTTTCAGGTCTGGGATGGCCGTAAGAATTTTCACCGCAGGAAATCATGGCGTATTCGGGCATAAGCATATCAAGCAGCTCCTGCTTGGTAGACTCTCTGCCGCCGTGATGCGCCACCTTCAACACATCGACGTCTCCGTCAAAATCGTTGTCGAACAGACGGTTGTTGACGTTTTCTATGAAATTGTCCTCAGCCTCCTCGTCGCTGTCCCCGGTAAGCAAAATTCTGCGGCCGTTGAACTCCAAAAGCATCATGGGCGACACGTTGTTTTTCTGCTTTGCCGTGCTAATGGTTTTGTACATTTCCACCGACGGATTGTAAAAATAAAATATGTATCCCGCGTCCTCTCCGCCTATCGTCATGCCTTCGAGATTGTAATAGACGTTTTCAAGCGTCGGCTCGCCGTACACGGCGTTCATAAAGTCGGAGTAAGCCTGAGTGGTGACGGTATCCACCGCATAATTCATTTCCTCCGCATACTCCTTCAACGGGTCGTTTGAAAAATATTTGCTTTCGGCGACAACCATAGGACGGTAGACGTTTTTCACGTCGATGTCCTCGTGCGCGATTACATTGTCGAGACTGCCGCAGTGGTCGGCGTCGGTATGCGTAAGCATAACGTAATCAAGCGTTATTTTGCCGTTTTCGTCCTTTAAATCGGTGTAATCGAATAGATAATTTATAATATGCGCTGCGATTTTGCTGTCCTTGTCGCCGCCGTCGATAAGCATATTTTTGCCGTCGGGCAGCTGCAAAAGAATACTGTCCCCCTGATGAACGTCTATCATGTGCACGATAAGCTCGCCGTTAACGGTTGAAACGACCTTTTTTACCGCGTTTTTGTAATATTTAAAGCCGTACGAGCTGCCGAGCTCGAAGTTGAAGGGCGTTATGTCGTAATAATACAGCGCGCCGCACGCGATGACGGCAAGCACAAGAATCACCGCCACAACGGCAATGGTTTTCTTTTTCTTTTTTGACTTTCCTTTTCCTGCCGCAGCCGCTGCGGC